>ENA-UONZ01002242-UONZ01002242.1-human-gut-metagenome-genome-assembly--contig:-C93old-NODE-2242-length-15954-cov-5.273036_pt1 | contig 15954 bp, 15 predicted proteins | sample MGYA00242468_ERZ724015 | MGnify/ENA metagenome assembly ERZ724015
TATCTGATTACCCAAAGCACCTACAGAGGCACGAAGTTTCAAATTGTCTACTACTTTGGAAAGTGGTTCGAAGAATTTTTCTTCCGAAATACGCCAACCGATAGAAGCTGAGGGAAAGAATGCCCAACGGTCGTCTTTGGCATATTTAGAAGAGCCATCATAACGACCATTTACCTCAAGTAGATATTTGGAACGATAATCGTAATTCAAACGAAAGAAAGCCCCCTGTACACGCCAAATGTCTACACCTTCAGCATTGTCTTTGTAGTTGATGGCCAAGTCGGAAATAGGCAACTCGTTATCATACAAGTCAGTCATGGTATATGAGGTATTAGCATAACTCTTCTCCTCTTGGTTATAACCACCCATTACCGAAATGTTATGGACGTCATTGAACGACGTTTTATACTCGGCCCATACATTGATAGCGTGGTAAATGTTGTTCGAATTATAGTTTCTCACATAGTTTGGAGTCTCTATAATCCATTCAGGACCGCCTTCAGGAAAAGTTTGCTTAATCTCTTTACGGTGGAACTTCTGAACGGTAGAATAACGATTCCAAGAGTAATCGCCCTTAATAGAAAGTCCTTTCAATGGATGTAAATCAAAACGTCCTATGTACCATTGATCCCAAGTCTCTTTCTTGTTACGTCCGGCCAAAGCCATCTTGCCAATAACGTTATAATTACCACTATTGAGATACATACCGGCAAAATCACCGTTAGGCAAAAAGATGGAAAGTGTAGGATACATGCGATATACTTCATAATACCAAGTTTGAGCACTGCTACCACCATTATCCATATAGGGTTCATCATTCTTAATGTTACTCATGCGAGTAACAAAACTCACGTCCAGCCAATTAGTTAGTTTAGTATCGAAACTGAACGCCAAGTTGAAGCGCTTATAAGAATCATTTCCGTAGCGAAAAATACCCGACTGGTCTTTGAAACCAATAGAAGCATAGTAATTGTTACGCTCGGTTCCACCCGAAAGGCTCACATTATGTTGCTGCATGAAAGCTGACTTTTGATAGAACTCAGATAACCAATCGGTGTTGCCCACATAGGCCCATCCCGGGTTGCTAGGACTATAATTTGAATTCTGAATGCCTTCGGTATCGACCAAGATTGCAGGATTGTGTTCCGGGTCGGCAATATGTGCATCAAGTTTCTCCATAAACTTCTCGTTAAAGTAATATCCACCCGGAGTATCATACTCGTATGCCTTATTCCACATACGCGCCCATACATCCGAACGGGGCATTTCCGGTAAACGGGCCGGTGAACTCCATGAAAGGTTATTATTATAGGTCACCCGCGTTTTCTGATTACGATTTCCTTTCTTTGTAGTGACAAGCATCACACCGAAGGCAGCACGTGCACCATAAACAGCAGCGGCAGAAGCATCTTTCAACACTGACACACTCTCCACATCTTGAGGATTAATCAATGACAGGTCGGAGATTTCCACTCCATCGACCAAAATCAAAGCATTCCCGCCATTCAAAGAGGTATTTCCGCGAATATTAATCTTGGCTGCTTCGTTTGGTTGACCGCTATTGAAAGTAATATTCAGATTGGGAACCATTCCCTGCAAACCCTGAGCAATATTAGCGATAGGGCGGTTTTCAAGGATTTCACCGGAAGCAGTTGTCACGGCTCCTGTCAGATTCAGCTTTTTCTGTGTACCATATCCTACTACCACGACTTCATTCAAAGACGCCGAACTTTCTTCAAGCATTATTTTCAAAGAATTAGTTTCACCGGATACCCAGACTTTTCTTGTGCTAAAACCTATATAAGAAGCAACAAGTAAGGCACGCTTACCATCTCTTATCCGTAACGTAAATCCACCGGACAGATCTGTGGTAACACCATTGGTCGTTCCCTGTACCGTAATATTTACACCCGGCAACGGCTGTCCGCTAGCATCAACCACTGTTCCTTTTACAGTATATTCTTTGATTTCTACCGGTACTTCTGCTTTCTTTTCTTCTTTTTGGGGAAGGCGGACAATAATCACTTGTCTCCCTTTTACTGTATATGTCAGTTGTCGAGGGGGTAATATTCTATTTAAAATAGATACAACTGATTCGTTTTGTGCTTTGACTGTTACTTTTTCATTTTTCTGCAAGACATCTTCTTTAAAGAAGAAGACATAATTACTTTTCTTTTCCAGTGTTTTAAACAGGGTTTCCAAAGAGACATTTGTCAGATTTAACGTTACATCCGTGGATTGAAGTAGCATAAACCCATCTTCTGCCGAGATCTTTGGCAAATGGGACGTTAAAAGAATGCATAAAAGTAAAAATCGAAAACCAATATTGGTTAAATATTTACTTTTATTCCTTGTCTGAGAGTTATTTTTCATATTTTTGTATTGTTAGATTTATAACTTTGCAGAGTTATTTTTAATTCTAATGTGAACCGGATGATATTTCGCAGATATTATCCGGTTTTTTCTGTTTTATTTTAAGGTGGTATATTTTTCATTTCTTTCTTTTTAAAGGTTATACTTCATTTGAGTTTCTCAAGGCATGATGTATATTACATCCCCTCGCCTAGTTATATTTAATGGCGTAGTCAATGAGATGGCCTCCAATACTTCGTCAAGTGTACAATTCAAATCAAGACTACCATAATATTTTTCATCTTTCAAACTTCCTGATATTTCTATTTTTGTATCATAATATCTCGACAGTGATTTCAGCACATCAGAAAGTCTCTGTCCATCGAAATTCATAGCATCGTCTTTCCAACAAATATAGTTGTATACGTCCACCTCATTCACTTTTACTGCACCGTTGTCTTTTGAAAGACGTTGATTAGGGAGCAAGCGCTTTTTCTCTTTATTATCTACTGTCACATCTACACTTCCCTGAACAAGTACCACTGCTGTCTCCGTATCTTTTACATAATCGGTTACATTGAATGATGTTCCCAGCACAGTAACTTCTAAACGATTCGTCTTCACGACAAAAGGGTGCTTAGCATCTTTACGAACGTCCAAATATACTTCTCCTTGTACATTCAACTTTCTATTCTCCGGAAAGTCCGAAGCATATGATATGCATGAACCGGAATTAATCCACAATAAAGAACCATCCGGAAGGATTATTTTAGAACGCTTCCCATAAGGTACCATTATCTGATTCACCGATATCTTTTCTCCTCTGGAAGCAACTACCAATTGTTCGTCCACTGTAACTGTACCGTCCTCACCTACCCGGATTTCAGCATTATTTTTGTCCAAACCAACGGCCTGTTTACCATCCAAAATAATCTGTATTTGCCCTGAATGACCTAAAGAGTCTATAATATTGGCTGTAACATCTGTAGTTTTCTGCAAATTGGATTTGGATAGAATATAATAAGTCCCCAAACAGATGAATAGTAAGGCTGCCACATAAGCCACATAAGCCATTACTCTCCGATAAGGTAATGTTTTTTTGTGAAGCTGTACCGGTTGCGAAGATTCATGTTGAAGCCTATCCATCATTCTGGCAAAACTTTGCATCTTATATTCCTCAGATACAGGTTTGCTATCTTCAACCACTTTCATATTTTGAATCACCGCAATAGCCAATTCTATCTTTTCTTCACAACCGGGATGCTGAATCTTATAGAATTTAATATCAAACCCATTATCAGAAAAACCATATCTTGCCCATTGGAAGAAATCATCATCCAACAAAAATTCTTCTATATCTCTAAATGTATATTGAGCCATTTTCTGCCTTATTTTCTATGATGACAAACGAGCAGATGAATTTATACTCATCAGGAGAAAAAAAATCAAAAAAAAGACAGACGGGATAAGTAAAAATGAAAGAAGTATGCTATAACAAGTTACTATACAATTATATAGAAAGCACATTAATAAGAAATAAAATAGTAGCGGATGAAGATTCTTTCCTAATCTTTTCCATAGAACGGAACAATAGATTTCGGGCAGACTGGATATTAATTTTCATTATTTCTGAGATTTCTTCAAAACTCATCTCATGGATAAAGCGAAGATAGATTATTTCTTTCTGACGTCCGGTAAGTCCTTTCAATATATGATGAACCTCATCTGACAACCCTTGGTCATGCATCCAAGACAATTGCTCATCAATTGTATAATCCAAATCAAATGCAAAGTCATAATCCGGCAATGATTGAAGTTTCGCATTACGAAGTAATTGATTATAAATCAAATTCTTTAATGCACGAAATAGGAAGGAACGTAACTTTGTATTATCTTCAAGAATTATCTTTTTCTGATAAAGTTTCAGAAACAGGTCTTGAATCAAGTCTTCTACCATCTCATTATCTCCCCCCACTCTACGACCATAAGCTAATAAATCATCAAAGCATAAACAGTACAATTGAGAAAATGCCATTTCATTTCCACCCCAAAATTGTACCCATAAATCTATTATGCGTTTCTGATCATTGAGAGTCATAAACTGAATTTAGTTCTCAAAATTAAACTTCTTAATATATTCATTCAACTAACACGGGACAATATTCGGAAAAAAAAAATAACTATGCAAATATTAAAGAATTAATATCAGTAAACATTATATAGATTAATTGCTACATGGTTTATTTTATGGCTGATTCTAAAATAATGTAATCCACATGTAATAATAATCACCATATTTTCGAAGCAGAATTTATGGTATCCGAACCGTTCTTTGACAATACAGCATATTTTTATACCGCTGCTAGCATACTCAATTTTAATCCTAATTCTAAGAATCCTTTTGTTTTCCTATTTCTCATCAGGAACTACTCGAGAAAAGGAAATTAGAGAGAGGTGGAGGGAAAACAAATGGGGATGAGTAGGATTTACGTTATATATCAGCACTTTACGCAAGGGAAACAAAGTGCAGAGAATGTGAATTTGAGCAGAAGTTCTGTTATCAGATTGTTAATCTATTTTCCTGAATGGTAATGAGGTAGGAGAAAATAACTGATAGAAGAGTATTCGGCGACTCATTTTTCTGTCATTGCAGTGCTTATTCTTTGTAATACAATGTTTTGCATAGTGAAGATCTGTTCAACAACAGGTAACTTTGTCCATAAAAAGAGGCATATGCAAACAAGCAAATTCAAGGTGTTACTCTACCTGAAAAAGAGCAAATTGTACAAATCGAAACAAGCTCCGATAATGAAATGAGTAACATATGAGCAAACAATTGCCCAATTTAGTTACAAGTTCTCGTGCGATCCTAAGTTGTGGAACGCTCAAAAAAACAAACTGAACAGCGAGAACCGAAAGGCGATGGCAACGAATGGCAAGTTGAAACGCTTTCTTCTCTCGGTACAGTCGGCTTATAGAGAACTTTGCGAGCGTAGTGTAGTATTTACGGCATCAGGCATCAAGGAAGGAGCAGTTCCATTTCATCCTCTTTCCGTCCTCACGGCAAATCGTTAGAAGTTCCACCTTCACCACCTAACGGAACTGTCAAGACATTCATCATGCCGATAAACAGAGCCACGACATAGTCGGTGAGTGCCTCTTATGATTTGCAGCTCCCCAATAATCGAATTCGTCATCAAACTACTGCATGACATTATCAAGAATGTAGAATTAAATAATCCTTATACAAACAATAAAAGAAACTTCACCACATCCCTATTATCCTTTGCTGAGTTTGCCTATGCACATCTACTGGGATGTTCCTAAGTGGGACGCGCTACTGGGACAGTTTCTTGGTGGGACGACAGGGATAAGATCCATTCACCCTTCTTTAATCTGTCTATGCCTAATCTTTACCCTTTCCTTCAAAAAAGTCCGTTTCGCCGTTCAAATCCCTCGAAAGCTTGATATATGTATGAAAACAAATATAATATTATCTGGTAAGCCTACACTCTATTTTCCCTATTAATATCTTATTATATTTCAACTTCTTACCTGCAAAAATAGTCCGTGTCCTGCGGATTGCCCAAGGCAGCCCTACGGGCTGGTTGGCGAGCAAAAAATCATCCTCGCTACGCTCCGGTATTTTTTCCTGCCAAGCCTTGCACAATCCCGGACACGAACAACCCGGCAAGTAAGAAATCGAAATACTGGCTCCACGGAGCCGGTTATGTCTAATTTTAAATGATTAAAGTATGGCTGAAATGACCGAAATGCAGGTTCACGAAGAACGAGTAATGAACCTCGTAGAAAGTAGCAGTGGTAACCCGACAATCACTCCGCTCACAAAAACAAATGCGCACCGTGCAGAATCCATCCGGCGGATCGGAACGGACAAAGATGCGGTCGCCTTCCATTTCCGCAAGAAAAGTACAGGTATGTATATGTATATCCACACCTACACGGAAAACGGTGAAGAGAAGGAATTGCGTGCTTCTGACTTCAAAAACTGGGAAGTAACAGGATTCAAGTATCCCGGCTATCTGGAAGAACTGGAAGAAATCGCCGTCAATGCCTACCGCTGGAATTCCCATGATCCGGGAACAAGGGCTGAAACGGACATCATGGGATATGAAAAGCAGCTTCATGAAGACCTGAAGAAAATACCGGAGGCAAAAAAACAGGATTACATCAATACTTACAAAAGTAAAATATCCGTTTTATTCCACAGCCTCTCACGCTGCGCAAACCCGATGGTGACAGGACGGGGCGGATTCAATTTCCAAAGGAATGAAAAGGCACAAAATGCCTATCAGAACAGATACGACGAATTCCTGAAATGGCGTGAGAAATTTCTGAAAACCATGCAACTGCTCACGGAAAAAGACAGACCCGAAGAAGAAAAACGGGAGGAAACATGGCGCAGACTGAAACATGACATTGCAAGCAGTGCGAACACGATTCACGAGATTGATACGGGAAAAGCCAGAGGGTACAACCGGGCACTCTTCGTAAGCAGCATCTTCAACAAGGTCAGCACATTTGCCGGACATGGCGACGTGGAAATCGTACAGAAGGCAATCGACTTCATTTCCGAATATAATGCCGGCATAAAGAAGCCTGTCATCACACCACGCCACCGGTTCTTCCAGCTGCCTGAAACAGCCAGTCGCATGCGGGACAAGTTAAAGGAAACCAAAGAACAGGAAAACAGGGAAGTAACGTTTGAAGGTGGAACCCTCGTTTGGAACTATCAGGAAAGTCGTCTGCAAATCCTCTTCAACAAAATACCGGAAGAGAGCAAACGCAGGGAACTCAAATCATCCGGTTTCCACTGGTCGCCCAGGAACAGGGCATGGCAGCGGCAACTCAATACGAATGCGGTGTCTGCGGCAAAGAGAATCTTAAACCTCCAAAATATCTGACCATGAAAAAAGAACATCTGAAATTTGTCATTGACTCCCGCTGTTTCCGAGGAAGCTGCGTCACATCCATGTCGGACGGCATACACTGTGACTACTACGGCAGCACACTGGAGGAACTCAAGAAACAGGAAAACAATCCTTTTCTAATTGCGGTAACAAAAAACGCCATACACAAGAGGTCGCGCATTCATGACAAGTCATTGTGCCGCCCCTTCCGTGAAATTACAGAGGAGAACTATTATAACTGTATGAACGAACTGCCTCCCGTCCGTCTGAAACGCCATTCATTCTTTTTCGGCGAGCCCTACCACGGCAGCCTGTACATGTTCTGTTTCACCATCGGAAAACGTTTTTTCCGGGGACTGCGTCCGGTCATGACACCGCAGGCCGAACTGGAGCGGCAAATGAACGAGCATTACCGCAACATCACATTCAAGAGAAAAGTCACCAAAGGAAAAGCGGAGAGAATTACAAGCAAGGACAAGCAGGAGACCATCACCATTCCCTATTCATTCACCGACAAGGAAAACAGGGAACGTTTCATCTGTAACATGGTAACCGGAGGGAATGATGGTGGGGACACCTGCAAGGCCAGAAAAGACATGGCGAACATACTGCTCAGCCTGAGGAAACATCATTTTCTGTATTTCTCCGGATATGGCAGGCATGACGACATGGAAACATTTCTGGATGAAGTGGAGGAAAAAAGATACACCATAATAGCAAGCGGATGCCTCTTCCAGTTTCCTCCCTGCCGTGATTCCGTCTCATTCACCGGAACCGTCAAGGAAACCGGAGAAAACTTCTTCTACAGGATTTATGACCGGGAACTGTTCCTGCACATTATGCACAGGCTCAGAGCAGTCAAAAGAGAGAAAACACCGGCTGAAGCAAAAGCAGTCCTCCCTAAATGCAGACGCCATGAATAATACGGAGCCATGGAAAAAATATGTTCCCGAAACGGTCAGCCTGTATCATGTGGACTACCGGGAGAATCTGGACGAACGCGAAGACCTGCAGGAGCAGTGCATCCGGAACAATAACATGGGGAGGCTATATGAAACAGTCATGGAATGTTATGCTGAACAGGAAGCGGAAAGTCTGCTCAAAATACTTGGGGAAATCAAAGAGAAGATGGCAGAAGAGAAAAGGCAGGAAGAATTCGAGGAACACCGTGAAGAGATTACGGACCTCATCTTGAGCAGGAGTGATACCGACCCGGCGGAAGAACTCATAAAAAATTCCGCCGCCGTCAACATGTACTACTCTCCCGGTACGAAAATAGAGGAACGTATCGGAAAAGAATCCAGAACCATCCGTTTCCACGGGGATGTCATCGTAGCCGTCGCCAACAGTTTCAACGGTTCCGGCTACCACATCAGTCTGCCCCTGGACATTACGTTTCCATTCGTCAGGGACAGACTGTTCGTAGACTCACAGGTACGTTATTCCTATGCAACCGAAGTATGCGGAATGTGCAGGGACTGGTGCGACTCCACCAGCTGGGAAACTGAATACAAAACCGTCAGGAATACAGGCAGGAACAGACAGAAAGAAAAAACATTATCAACCAATTAAAACGGAATATCATGAAAATCATGTGCAAACAGGAGTACTACAACCAGGTAGTACAGTATGCGGAATCAATCAAGGACACTTCACTGCAGAACTGCATGGAACGTCTTGAAGCATGGGAAAAGAATCCGGACCGCCCGTGTGAAATAGAGCTTTACCACGACTGGGCGCCCTATTCGTTCGGGTTCACCCAAAGGTACCCGGACGGTAGCAGAGGGATTGTCGGAGGGCTGCTCTATCACGGTTCACCGGATGAATCGTTTGCCGTACAGCTGACTCCCTTCAAAGGATGGCAGATACACACTTAAAGTTTCCGGAACATGGAAGAATGGATGCAGTATGCCAGGGACATGGCGAAAGCGGAAAAAGAGCTGGAGATCGAGCTGTGGGTGATCATCTCCTTTTACAGGCCTACGGAGCAGGGCGGCAAAGTCCTGCTCTTCCGATATGACCTGCCACGAAAAGTGGCGGACAAATATGACTGGGTCGTCCGGTGGAGAAGGGCAAAACTGACCTGCCAATATCCCAAAGGGAATGTTACACACACCTACTGCCTGTATGACAGGCACAGCGGTGAAGACTATTCATTCGGCTCCTGCCTCTCCTCGCTGGCGGCAGCCAAGGCACAGGTCACCAGGATGGAACGGAGAATAAGGGAATACACCGCATGGCAAAAACAGAACAACCTCTTTTTTGACGAACAAACGGACGAAATGCTCCAAAAGGCTGTCGCCAAACTCAAAATAAAAAAAGAAAATGTACAGGAGGCAGAAAGAAGGCTGCAAAGGAAAGCCGAAAAGCACCAACGGGAAATGCGGAAATAGCAAAACGGATTACGCATTTCCATTTCTTGCCGCAAAGATAGCCGTTTGCCGGACTGAATGCGCAAGGCAGCCCTGCGGGCAGGTTGACAGAAAAAAAATCATCCTCGCTACGCTCCGGTATTTTTTTCCGTCAAGCCTTGCCGCAATCCCCGGCAAACGGACAACGCATCCAACAAGAAATAAAAATGCCCGTCTCACGACAGGCTCATGTATAACTAAAAAATGATCGGCTATGATTACGGATGAAAGAACCCGGAACAGACTGTATGCGGATACGGAAACGACACTTTTCACACTGGAAGACAAACCAGGGGCAATATTACGGATAATGGAAATCATACGGGACACCCCCGAATATGGACAACTTTCGCCCCTTCTTCCGGCATACGCGGAAGAAGACCGGCAAGCAGAATGGTGGAAGGGCAAGGAACTGGACTTCCTTCTGGCGGAACTGCTGCATGTACTTCAACTATATGCACCAGAAGGATTCATACTGGGACCGATAACCGGGAAAACGCATGCTTTCGGATATACAAACCCGGAATATGAAAAAAATCTGATCTACAGGATAGAGATCGAGCTTGACTGGGGATATGTGTATGGGAAAAAGAACGAATACAGAAAGAAAAGGAAACTTTATAAGGAAATTGCGGAAATATTCACCACGGACGGATATACGGCAGAGATGGAGAAAAGAGGAAAAGGATGCCGGATAACCAAAGGGAATACAAGGCTTCATTCACATTACGAATGGATAACCGGACAGTGTGAGGCCACACACCTGACCGGAACGCTTATCCGGTTACTCAGGGAAAGCAGGAGATTCCATCTGATTAGGTGCATCCTGCTTGATTTCATATTCAGTTTCACGCAGGAAGAGGAGCTGGAATTTTACCGGCAGCAAAACGAAATAAGCATATACTACCGGATATTCGACCTTTTCAGAAGGAAACCGTGGACTGTTACCGAAAATCTCATGACGGTGGCTTCAGAAATCAACATACCGACTCAAAAATATCCGGAAGGGCCCGACCGGGACTCCCCCGCTTACAAATATGTCCGGGAAGCCTATCAAAAACTCATAGACAAGGGATATCTGGAAGAATACACCCGAACCTGGATAAGGGAGGAGCTCCTTTGTGCAAGAGCAACCCCGGAAGGAATATCAAAAAACATATTCTATGGAACTCTGCTATAACCGTCTGCTACTCATCTCCCTGTGGCAGTACAACTACCATGAAGAGGAAGGACTGACCCTGCGTCTTTTCGAAGAAACCTTCGGCAAGACGCAGGGCAGCCATTATTACGACAAATGGATGAACTGTTTCAACCGGGACCTCCGGGACATGATCATCTATTTCAGAGGGGAGGGTGAAAACGGACAGAAGTTCTGTGACATGGTGGCCCGACAAATTGAAGTATACCGTAAAAATCGAAAACACTATGGAATTTACTGACCCTTATACAGTGGACAGCCTGCAATGCTTCAACGGTTTCCATTACTGCGGATATCGGATAAACCAAAGTGATACGGACAAGGTAAACCGTCTCATTGCAATAATCCGGCAAGAACGGGAAAAGAATATCGGACCGGCAGCAGGTGACATCATCGAGTATACCTGCCGGAACGGTGACTGGTTTCAATCGGCACACATCGAAGAGATATGCGACGGACATTTCAAGATCTGCCTTTCCGGAAGCATCCCGTTCTGTTATGAAAGCGGGGACGGTGTCGGCTATAATGTCCATGAAGGGATATGGACTTATCCGAAGAGAGCCGCCTTAAAACCGGCAGGTATCAGGGAAAAGCAGTTCAGGACATGGGGACATGCCGGAAAATGCGCCAACGGGGAGGTATACTTCATGGCCTGTGTCCGTGCGTGGCAATATACGGAACCCGAACCCCTGTATGGCAGATATACTACCAGAAACTGGAGCAAATACCACATCAACAGGCAGCCCGACCCGGAACATGACGGCGAGTTCTTCTACATGACCGAAGGATTCACCCTATACTCACGCGAGGAACTGGACAGGCTGACCGGAATCCTTCACGGGGAACTCTTCGACGGGATATACAGCAACTCACTCGTTCTATGGGGATACCACATGAAATGGGAAATACTCACGGAACAGGAATGGAACAATACAAAAGCCGAAATACACATATCCTTTCTCGGAGAATCTCCCGTGAAAATAATAACCAGCGATAATACCCGTACAATAACCGTCTATAAAAAGAAATAACAATGGCAAAATACGAAACCCCTCCCCCGGTCCGCTTGAGAAGCTGATAACGGATTTCTCCTACACAAACGGACTCGATCCCGTCAATGTATTCAACGATTTCCTGACCTACATCATCCACGGGTTTTCTCCCGGTGCTCCCCCACTGCAGAGCTGGAAGTACAAACGGCAGCAGAACATGAAATTTATGCAAATGCTCACCGGGTGGGTACGGCCCATGGCAAGCCGGATAAAGGATGATACAAGCTGGTATCACCCTTTCGGGGATTTATATATGGCACTGGTTTCCAAAAGTGCCCAGCAGTCACAGGGACAATTCTTCACTCCGGTACATATCTGCGACCTCATGGTACTGTGCACCCAAACGGAAGAGAAAAAGACCGGACAGAGGATGGGTGACCCGACGTGCGGAAGCGGAAGACTGCTGTTAGCCTATCATGCACGGAATCCGGGAAACTACCTCATAGGGGAGGATATCAACCGGACCTGCTGCCTGATGACCGTATGCAACATGCTCATACACGGATGCATAGGGGAAGTCATCTGCCATGACAGCCTGAATCCCGGAAACTTCGTGGACGGTTGGAAGGTCAATCCCATGCTAGCATGGACAGGCATTCCCACGATAAAGAGAATGAGCATGGAGGAATACCGGGCAGGCAGGAATCTTCCGGCATCCCCTTATATCATACGAAAAACGATGCCAGCGGGTGGCAGGAAGCGTAAGACGGACTCCCCTCCGCCTTTACAGACCGTTTTCAAGATGTAATAACGACATAAAATATGATACCAAACCCGATCATCAGCATGAAAAATGATTATATACAATATCTTATAAGCATACCATCGGTATGCCAAATTTATTTATTAACCCATTAAATACAGCAATTATGGAAGTTACAGTAATGCCGGCCGCTGCACCGGTACAGAAACAGCAGGGATTGAACCAGGTAGTCATAAACAAGGTTCAAAAAATGATCGAAGGAAAACAGCAGGGTGTCATGGCTACAATCACCCGCCTGCTTGAAGAGGGAAAAATCGCGCAGGACTTCATCGCACCCATAGGAGTGAACCTGCGTAATGAGGACCGCCATCCGGTTATTACATTCCAGGCAGAGGAACAGGTACAGATGAACATGCCGGAAGGAAATTTCAATCTGCACGGAAATGCCATCAGCCAGATTTCCGAGAAAATGGGCATTCCGGCAAAATATCTCAGGGAGCTTTCCGCAGGAGACGCCTGGCAGAAACAGCTGTGCGCAACCATTCTCAACGAACATTCGGGATGGACGGGGCGCACACGCGTACTCATCCGTGCGGTAGGAACGGAAATCAGGGGTGTACCCTCAGACTCGTACCGGCGGCTCAACTCCGTGGACATACTAACCGCATTCATCAGGGAAGCAGCAAACAACGGAGCCGTCGTGTCCGACGCCTATATGAATGACACCAAAGTATGGTGCGAGACGATTCTTCCTACACCGGTTGAAATACCCACCCGTAAAAACGGGACGGTAATCATATTCGCGGGAGCAAGATTCAGCACATCCGATTTCGGAAACGGTTCGGTGGACATGCGCTCGTTCCTGCTCAACGGAGCTTGCTTGAACGGCATGGTACGTGAATCGGTCATGCGGCAGATTCATCTGGGAGGACGCCTGCCGGATACGCTTGCGCTCTCGCAAAGAACCTATGAGCTGGATACGAAGACTACCGTCTCAGCTGTCAAAGACCTGACAAAAGGGCTTTACAGCAAGGATACGATCATGCAGAAAGCCATCGAAATTCAGGGGGCGTCGGAAATAGACGTGGACTTTGACAAGGAACTTAAATCCCTGGTACAGCGTGGCGCGTTGCTGAAAAACGAAGGGCGGGAAGTCGAAAAGCTCCTGATGAACAACAACCCCAACGACGGCATAACAGGAGGAGCAACACTTTGGAAACTGGCACAAGGCATCACAGCCTTTGCACGGGAACAGGAGCCGGAACGCAGCAGGGAGCTGCATGAGATATCCGGGCAACTGATGAACCGGGTGAAAAACAACTAAAATGTAAAAACAATAATAATAAAACAAATACATAATGAAACTATAAAATCAAGCAAAGTGTAGCGAATAAGCTAACCACATTATTCATTACACTTTGTTCTTCTTTTATAAAAAATAAAGAGAACTACGTTAAAGCCCAAATACTCGAAAGTTTAGTCTCCACCTCACTACTACTGTAACAAATATAAATTCCTCCATAAACATTTTGGTCAGGTTTTACTCTACTTTATGATTTCATCATTTCATCATAAACGCATTCAAAAATCTCTGTATGATCAAGTTCTTGTGGATCAAATCCATAAGATGCCACTTCATTAACCAATACAGTACGAGATTCTCTTAAATATTCTTGCGCCTCAGAAAATAATTTACCTTGATGTTCCTGGTCCCAATCATATCCCCCCAAACCTTGCTCTTTATAAATATCACTAAAAATTACCGTGCCCCATTCTTCAGCACAAGCACCAAATAAAGCCCGTTCAACAGCCATACGATGAAACATCTCTCTATCAAAATCAGATGGAGCATGCTTAAACTCTATTCCATTATAATTAAATGTCATTAAAGCATCTTCAAGAGGTTTCAGTATATTATCTTCTACTTCTGTTAAACTTAATCGACAGTGATTGAATTTAGTAACTTCTCCATTCTCATCTTCCACGTTGATATGTAAGTAGGGAACACCCTTGTGTGAAAGATCAAAACGTACAAGCATAGGATGAGCGTCTTCTAAAGTAAAATATATTTTTAGGCGGGTGATATTATCAGAAGAACCTCTATCTGCGGACTTAACCGACTGATTCAAAGCAGACTGTTCTACTATTATATGATGAACATAAACCGAGCTGAAATTACACAATAAACAAACTGCAAAATCTGTGAATGAATGTTGTATTGCTTTTGATATAAATGGACATGTAACAATTTGTAAAAGGCATACCCAAAATGCCATAAATCTACATTGACAAGCTAGTTCTCCCAACCTTGTTTTAAAAACCTTCTGAAGTCTTTCTTTGTTCTCTACATTTGCAATAAAGATTCCTACGCCATTTAACTCTCGCATCCAATCTACATTTATACATCCCGGATAGAATTTACCCTCCCAATCGAATGTTTCACTTTCACATGCAAGATTGAAAAAAAATCTCCGATACCATGATTTAAAAATATATAGGATGTTATCAATTGTTGCGTAAGTTTTTGAATGTCGGTACCCAAAGCCGTTTCTAATTTTAAATTCTCCAATTGATAAAACGTATTCTGTAATACAGACAATTGTAAATATACATTTGCTTCCGGCTGCGAATGGTCATCATACAGACAAATATAGCTACCAGAACCAAATCGTTCGTTTATAATTCTAAAAAATATCGCATTTTTTTGCGTCTTACAATAATTATTCAAATCATTCCAATTGCTATAATCTTTAGGCAATGGTAAAGAGCTCAATAAATGCGAATCCTCATCATTATATTCGCCTCGAACCATTTGTCTTACTACAGCAGCTAATACCTGAATCTGCGCAATATTAGCATTACATCCTTTATAATCTATTTCAAAAAAGCCTGTTTCCATTTTTCAATGATATTGATTTATTGCTTCAAAGTTAATTAAACACATTGATTTATTATAAACTTAGATGTTATAACATAATCTTAATTTTTTAGCCCATTTAATAAAAAGACGAATAACACCTTAAAACATGCCTCTATATACTATTCTTAAGACAACAAGTGACAAAGCTCGGACATTTTTTATATGTACTCCAATTCCTCCCTATCGACGACCTATTAGTATTTTGATAGTAAAAACCACCTACATACATCTGGTCGTACTCATCAACATTCAAAATAATTGTTACAATACAAATACAGGATAACGCATATCCCGTCTACCTAAGTTCATTTTGGTTTTATAGAATCGTATATTTACTACCTAAAAGCCTAACTTATTCATGTAAAATTAAAAAACTAATTGTATAAT
>ENA-UONZ01002244-UONZ01002244.1-human-gut-metagenome-genome-assembly--contig:-C93old-NODE-2244-length-15947-cov-14.595268_pt1 | contig 15947 bp, 15 predicted proteins | sample MGYA00242468_ERZ724015 | MGnify/ENA metagenome assembly ERZ724015
AAATCGCTCTGACGGTAGCAAGGCTTCCGTCGTGAGGTTTGCGATGTTGCCGCCCCAAAGAGCCGCTGTCTGAGCCTCGAAGAGGCGAGTTTAGGCGAAGGGCGGCTAACACACGAGCGAACCGAACAGGAAACGATGCGTGTCAGGAGATTGTTTTCGAATCATCATGGCGTACTATTTTATATGTAAGTTTTTCTAATGCCCATCTTCTTGCCCTTCGGACAAGAAGCATCCTTCGCTCTAAAGAGCTCGGTCAATTTTTATTTACTTCACCACTTCAATTTTCTCTCCTTCATAATCTTTTAACCCCTGAACCTGGAAGCCTTTCTTTTTATATGCTTCCAGTCTTTTCAGGAGCATGCCGTCGATTTTTTCACCCGGCACGATCATCGGGATTCCAGGTGGATAAAGATACAGAAATTCCCCGGAAATGCGTCCTGCACTTTCCTGCAGGGGCACGCTTTCTTTTGGTGCTTCAAATGCTTCATTCATTATGCAGCTGATCTCATTTTTTGTGACACCTTCTTCGATCCAGTTGCTCTCTTTTTTTCCTTCTGCGGTCTGGAAACGGTTGATCTGTTCATCAATACCTTTTACGGCATAAAACAGTCTGTGAAAGCCCTGATCCGTGTCACACAGCGAGGTCAGTGCCAGTACATAATTTCCCGCTGCCATTTCCATTTCGATATTGTAAGTACGGAGCAGCATTTTCTGAAGTTCATTTCCGGCGATTCCGCATTTTTTTACAGAAAAAATCAGCTTCGAACGATCGAAATCATAAATACTGTTTTTTCCGACAATGCTCTCATCCACCAAATGAATGGAACGAAATTCTTTTGCCCTTTTATAAATGCGATCCAGCCTCTCGGCAAATTTATCAAAAGCATCTGTTCCCTGCTCTTCCACATAATGAATGCATTCATCTATTCCAGCCATCAGAATATAGGACGGGCTGCTGGTCTGGTACATCTGCAGAAACATCCGGACTTTCTGACGATCAACGAGTTTTCCGTTGATATGGATCAGTGCTGTCTGTGTATAAGAAGGCAGCGTTTTATGAAGACTATGGATCACGATATCTGCCCCAAGATGCACGGAATTTTCCGGGAAATATTTGGAAAATCCGAAATGTGCTCCATGAGCTTCATCCACGATCAATGGTTTTTCATGTGCATGTGCAATTTCTGCAATTCTTTTCACATCCGAAACAATGCCATCATAAGTTGGCGAAGTAATCACGACCGCCTCGATTTCCGGATGCTCCTCAAGAGAACGCTCCACATCTGCTGGATTGATACCGCCATTTAACATAAATTCTTCCTGAATTTCCGGGTAAACATAATATACATCCAGATTTCGGATCAGTGCTGCATGGTAAACTGCTTTGTGGCAGTTACGTGCAATCAGAACGGTCTTTTTCGCACATGCAGAAACAGCACTTAAGATGCCCGCCGTGCTGCCGTTGATCAGAAAATGCGATTCTTCCGAACCATAAAGTTTTTCCGCTTTTTTCTGTGCCTCCAAGAGAACACCCTCGGCATGATGCAGATTGTCAAACCCTTCTATCTCTGTGATGTCAATTTTATATGGATTAAAATCAACCGTTTTCTGTCTTTTATGCCCCGGCATATGAAACGGATAGATACCGGAATTTCCATAGTTTGCCAGTTTGTCAAATAACTCTCCCATCTCGTCTGCCCTCCTTTTCTTTCGTCTTTTTGTTTCAGTTCTTGTATCTCTGTCTGTAATAACTTCATACAGCTCAAACCTTATCGCAACTGTAAAGCTGCCGAATAGTTATCTCTATCTTAATACATTTTTCCACAAAATCAAGCAATTCTTTTTAATGTATATTGTGCTGAAAAACAAAAACCAGAGGCACAGTGACAACAGCAAGTCTCCGTCATAGTACCTCTGGCATTATATAATCTTATATTTTTTTTAAACCTTCCGCTTCAGCGACCCCTGGCAGGCCAGGAGCTTTGGGTAATGTGCACTAACGGTATTGTAAAAATAGCTTGCAAACAATACAGCCATAATGAATTCGAAAACAAATCGTACTGACGGTAGCAGGAGATTGTTTTCGAATCATTATGGCGTCCTATTTCATACACCTATTCTCACAGCGTTCATTTGCACATTCACAAACCTCCGCCGTAACTTTTATTTATCCTGTGTATCCAGATAAGCTTTACGTCCTTCATCGTACAGGTTATTTCCTTCGCAGTCGATGATAACAAATAAAGGCATATCTTCTACATACAGTTTTCTCAGTGCTTCTGCACCCAGATCTTCGTATGCGATCAGCTCTGCTTTCTTGATACATTTTGCCAGAAGTGCACCTGCTCCTCCGATTGCACCAAAGTAAACACCGTGGTATTTCTTCATAGCTTCTACAACTTCCGGAAGTCTTGCACCTTTACCGATCATACCTCTTGCTCCAACAGACATCATAGTCGGAGCATAAGCATCCATACGTCCGCTGGTTGTCGGACCTGCAGACCCGATAACCTGACCTGGTTTTGCCGGTGTAGGACCTACATAGTAGATCGTAGCATCTGTCGGATCAAATGGAATCTTTTCTCCTCTTGCCAGTGCTTCACACATACGTTTATGTCCTGCATCTCGTGATGTATAAATGGTTCCTGTCAGGTAAACTGTATCACCTGCATGGAGTGTTTTTGCCAGTTCTTCTGTAAGAGGCAGTGTAATATGTTTTTCCATTTAAATCACCTCCGTTTTATGGCGTGTTACATGGCAGTTAATATTGATCGCACATGGCATACCTGCGATATGTGTAGCCATGGTTTCGATGTTCAGACCAATTGCTGTTGTCTTTCCGCCAAATCCCTGCGGTCCAATACCCAGTTTGTTTACTTTTTCCAGCATTTCTTTTTCAAGGTCTGCATAGAACGGATCTGGATTTTCAGAATCGATCGGACGCATCAGTGCTTTTTTAGCCAGCAGTGCTGCTTTATCAAAAGTTCCTCCGATACCAACACCTACAACCATAGGAGGGCATGGATTCGGACCTGCTGTTTCTACCGTCTCAAGGATAAAATCTTTGATTCCCTGAAGTCCGGCAGATGGTTTGAACATGCGGATCGCACTCATGTTTTCACTTCCGAAACCTTTTGGTCCTACTGTGATCTTGATCTGCTCGCCCGGAACGATTTCTGTGTAGATCATAGCCGGTGTATTATCACCTGTATTTCCTCTGCGGACAGGATCTTTTACAACGGATTTTCTCAGATAACCTTTGTCATATCCGCGGCGTACACCTTCGTTGATCGCATCTGCAAGATCTCCGCCTGTGATATGTACATCCTGACCAATCTCCAGGAATACACATGCCATACCGGTATCCTGACAGATCGGTACGCACTGTGTATCAGCGATTTCATAATTTTCAATGATCTTGTCCAGTACTCCCTGGGCAATTTCCCAGTCTTCGCACGCTCTGCAGTTTTTGATCGCACATTTCACATCTTCCGGAAGATGCTCATTTGCTTCGATACAGAGCTTTTCGACTACATCTGTAATCTGGCTTGCCTGAATTTCACGCATGTTATTTCTCCTCTCATTATCTACAGGAGCTGCTCATGACAGCTCCCGTAAATGAAAATATAATGATGCCAGGATCAAAAGCCTGAAACCACGATGTGCTTGCACAAGAGTGGTTTTATAGCATCTTTTTACTTAATTATGCACTTACCACTTCACCTGTGATTTTTCTTTCATGTCTTGCATAATGAGGAAGCAGCATCGGAGATACTTCGTTTGTTTCTACTCCTGCTTCTTTCAGTTCTTCATCGTATGCTTTTACATGATCCAGGTTCATCTCACCAAGTTCTACGTCTTTGTATTTTGCAGCTGCTTTTTTACCTGCATTTCTGCCGAATACGATGACATCGAGCAGAGAGTTACCCATCAGTCGGTTGGTTCCGTGGATTCCGCCTGCTGCCTCTCCTGCAACCAGAAGGTTCGGGATTTCTTTTGTAAATCCGTCTCCTGTGATCTCCAGTCCACCGTTCTGATAATGAAGAGTCGGGTAGATCACGATCGGTACTTTTCTCATATCAATGCCATAGTTCATGTACATACGGAACATAGCCGGGATTCTCTTTTCGATGGTTCCCTCACCGCCGAGGATCTCGATCATCGGAGTATCCAGCCATACACCTTTTGCTCCGCCCGGAACTTCTACGCCACGGCCTTCGCTGCACTCACGGATAACACCGGAAGCGTTGACATCACGAGTTTCCAGCGGATGGATGTAAGCTTCTCCGTTTGCATTAACCAGCTGTGCACCTACGGAACGAACTTTTTCTGTTACCAGAGCACCCAGGATCTGTGACGGATAAATAGCTCCTGTCGGATGATACTGAATAGAATCCTGATATAACAGGGAAGCACCTGCACGGTATCCCAGGATCAGACCATCGGCTGTTGCACCGTAATGGTTGGATGTCGGGAATCCCTGATAATGCATTCTTCCTGCACCACCTGTTGCGATAACAACGGTTTTTGCTCTTGCAACAGAGTAATCTCCTGTCTCCATGTTCAGAAGAACAGCACCTGCAACCTGTCCTTTGTCATCTTTGATCAGTTCTACAGCAGAAGTAAATTCTACAACCGGAATTCCGCGGTTGATCACTTCGTCACGCAGCGTACGCATGATCTCTGCCCCGGAATAGTCCTTTGCAGCATGCATTCTCTTTCTGGAAGTTCCGCCGCCGTGTGTAGTTACCATTCTTCCGTCTGCATCTTTATCGAATTCAACACCCAGCTCGTTCAGCCATTTAATTGCATCCGGAGCTTCCATTACCAGTCTCTTTACAAGTTCTGGTTTTGCAGCAAAATGTCCGCCGCCAAAGCAGTCCAGATAATGCTGTACCGGTGAGTCATTTTCTTTATCTGCTGCCTGAATACCACCCTCAGCCATCATGGTGTTTGCATCACCGATACGCAGTTTGGTAACGATCATTACGTTGGCACCTGCTTTGTTTGCTTCGATAGCACAGGAAGAACCTGCACCGCCTCCGCCGATAACCAGTACATCTACGTCATAATCTACTTTTGTAATATCCACTTTATCTTTTATCAGACGGCTTGTAGAATGAAGCATTTCTGCCAGCTGCAGAGGAGCTTTCTGGCCTTTGTTTGCTCCTACCTTGATTTCAGCAAACGCATCTGGGTTATAATCTGGATGGAATTTTTTCAAAAGAGCGTCTTTTTCGTCTGCTGTCAGACGTCTCGGCTCTGTAGCCATACGCTCCGCTCTTGTAGCCTCTACCTTTTTGATAGACTCCATCATATTTTCCGGATATGGTGCATACATATTTTACGCCCTCCTATTTCTCAATTTCTCTGTTGTTGTAAAGTTCCTGCATCTCTGTCATCGGTTTCTGCATGATCTGTTCGATCAGTTCATCATAAGCACCTTTGTGGATCTCTTCCACTCTCTCGGTAAGATGTTTTGCTTCCGGTGCAATATATTTTCCTGTCAGACGTCTTGCCAGAAGACCTACCATCGGATGAGAAATACCAGCCGGGCATCTTACAGAACAACATCCGCAGCTTACACAGTCGAAGGATTCTTCTGCACATTTTTCAAATTCGCCTCTCTGAGCGTATGCAATATACTGCATAACATTCAGGTTCTGTGTACATGCTTTTGTACATGCATTACATCCGATACAGCTGTAGATTTCCGGATACAGTTCCATCATGATCTGTTCGGTCGGTCTGATCTCTTCGATGTCGTAAGTTCTCTTGTCTGTCGGGAAGAATGGAATGCTTGCTACATACATACCTTCCTGAACCTGTGTCTGACAGGCAAGACATGTTTTCAGTTCGTTCTGTCCTTTGATTCTATAAATAGTTGCACATGCTCCACAGAATCCATGACGGCAGCCACATCCTCTTTTCAGGGTGTAGCCTGCATATTCCATAGCTGTCATGATTGTTAAATCTGCCGGAACACTGTATTTTTTACCGAAAAAATATACATTTACCATTTCCTGCATTTTGTCGTACCATTCCTTTCTGTACTTTGTCTAGTGATCCTTTTCTTAGTACTCGTTCGGCAACTCGTCTACTTCATCGCAACGGAATACCGGACCGTCTTTGCAGACATATTTGGAACCGATGTTGCAGCGTCCGCATTTACCGATACCACATTTCATACGAAGTTCCAGTGTTGTATAGCACTGAGAACGGTTGAAGCCCAGCTCTTCCAGTCCTGCAAGTACAAACTTGATCATGATTGGCGGTCCGCAGACCAGAGCGGTCTTGTCTGTTGAAAAACCGATTTCTTTCAGGTAAGTCGGAACAAATCCCACATGGCCGTCCCAGCCTTCCTGCGGACGGTCGATCGTCAGATGTACATTGACACCCGGAGTCTTTGCCCATACTTCCTGGATCTCTTTCAGTTTTACGAGGTCATCTGCGGAACGTGATCCGTACAGGATGTCAACCGTTCCGTAGTCATCACGATTATCCAGTACATAGTTGATAACGGAACGCAGTGGTGCAAGTCCGATACCACCGGCGATAAACAGCAGATTTTTGCCTTTCAGCTCTGTATCTACCGGAAAATTATTTCCGTAAGGTCCACGGACAGTAATCTCATCGCCAACTTCCAGGCTGTGCAGACAGTCTGTCAGTACACCACATTTTTTAATACTGAATTCCTGATATTCTTTATTTGTAGGGGATGAAGTAATGGAGAACATTGCCTCTCCGACACCCGGTACACATACCATTGCACACTGTCCCGGCATATGTTCGAACAGTTTTCCGCCGCCCGGAGCAGTTACACAGAATGTTTTTACATCCGGTGTTTCCTGCGTGATCTTTGTGATCACACCAACCTTCGGAATCAGTGTATCCAGTGTATAATTTTTATGACAGGTACATTCGCTCATTACTGTTCACCTCCCATGCTTTTGATAACTTTAACGATATTTAAAGAGGACGGGCATTTCTCCACACAACGTCCACATCCAACGCAGGAATACATGCCATCATTGTTTGCCGGGAAATAAACCAGCTTGTGCATGAATCTCTGACGGAAACGCTGCATCTGGCTTGTACGGTTGTTTCCGTGAGCCATCATTGTGAAATCAGAGTACATGCAGGAATCCCAGCAACGGTATCTCTGAACACCGTGTCCTGTATCATAATCCTTGATATCGTAGCACTGGCAGGTCGGGCATACAAAAGTACAGGTTCCACATGCAAGACATGGTTTGTACAGCTCTTCCCATTTCGGAGAATTGAATTTCTCTTCCAGTTTGTCTCCGCCCCATCCTTCCAGGGAAAGATTGGTATACGGAAGTTTTTCTACGATTGCACGGATGTTGTTCTTTTCTTCTTCCAGCTTGTCGCTGTCGGCATCTGCATTTTCAAGCAGGCTTTCCACTGCTTTTGTCAGTGCCTCACCTTTTTCTGTGATTGCTTTCCAGATCAGGTCATCGCCCAGCATCCATACAGCAACGTCTGCCGCTGATTTTTCTGGATCTGCACAGTCTACGCCAAATACCTTACAGAAACAGCTTTCTTCCGGTTCATGACATGCCATGGCAACGATGATTCCGTGATCTCTTCTTGCAGCATAAAATGTATCGATCGGATCAGCTAAAAATACTTTGTCCAGTACTTCTACACCTTTGATGTCGCAGGCTTTCATGCCAAATACAACAAACTCCTGATCCTGTAATGCCTGAGGCTCGATCTTGATGTCTTTGCCTTCTCTCTCACAGCTATACAGATTTTCGCTCTGTGGAAAGAATACATCTTTTGGAGATTTTACGGTCTTTAAAGTTTCAACGTCAACTTCTGCGTCTTCGCTCCAAGGTCCGAAATTTACCTGTCCTGCTCTTCTGATTGGCAGATACAGTTCTTTTGTTTCTGCGATTGCACGGAATAATGCCGGCAAATTACTTTTCGCTATCTTGTACATACATTATCCCCTTTCTCCAACAATGCTTGGCTCTACATCGTCAAATGTAAAGTTTGTCAGTGGTGCTTTCGAATCTGTATCCTCTCCTGCCTGATATTCTCCGTAGAATTTGTCAATATCTTTGATAAATTTACGGTTGAACAGATGCAGCGGAATACCCTGCGGACATACACGGCTACACTCGCCACAGTCCGTACAACGTCCTGCTACGTGGAATGCACGGATAATGTGGAACATCTTCTCTTCGAAATCATCCACATTTGCCTTCTGTGCACTGTCGAATTTTGTGCTGTCAAACACACATTTACGGCAGCTGCATGCCGGACATACATTACGGCAGGCATTACAGCGGATACATTTTGATAATTCGTTCTGGAAGAATGCAAATCTCTCTTCCGGAGACATTGCTTCAATCTTCTCTACTTCTGCAAAACGATCTGCATCTTTGGTATCTTTGGATTCGCCGATCAGCTCATCGTATACCTGATGCTCTTTTCCTTTGCAGACATGGCAGCGTCCCAGCATTGCAGATGCATAAGTGCAGGTCTTTTCGCCATAAATTGTCTGGATCGTCAGAGTTTCTGCATCATCTGTCATCTCGGCACCTGTAATGCCTTCGATACCTTTGATGCCCTGCTCTCTGATCTTTTCGATGGACAGTTTACCTTTACATCCAACACCGATGATAAAAGCTTTTTCTCTGTCTACACGATGTTCTTTGATCAGCTGGTTAAAGCTGTATGTATCACATGGTTTTAAGAATACCAGTGTTTTTCCTTCCAGCTTGGAAGCTTCGATCATATATTTGCTCAGGTTTGCACCGCAAAATCCATTGTATACAAAATTCTTCAGCTGGTCTTCGTTTTCAAAATAAGATGGTTCCGGATTATAAGGCAGATCGCCGGCTTTCCAGCCAAGCACGCGTGCCACGGTACCGTCTGCTAACAGTTCTTTCGCACGTTTGATCAATTCTTCCTGCATCTCAAATCCTCCAATCTTACGTTTTTACCAAGAGAATGAATCTTCTCTGCAAACTCGTTCATAGTCTGAGAGAATTTCACACCTTCAGCCGCAGACACCCACTCTACTCGTGTACGTCCATTTTCCACACCGATAAAGTCCAGCATGGAGAACAGCAGTGTCATACGTCTTCTTGCATAATAATTACCTGTACTGTAATGGCAGTCTCCCGGATGGCATCCACACATGATAACGCCGTCCGCACCTTTTTCAAATGCTCTTAAGATAAACATCGGGTTTACTCTGCAGGAGCAAGGTACGCGGATGATCTTTACATCGGCCGGATAAACCAGACGGCTGCTGCCGGCAAGGTCAGCACCTGCATAACTACACCAGTTACAGCAGAATGCTACAATTTTCGGTCTGAATTCAGTATTTTCTATCGACATATTGCATCTACCTCCGCTAAGATCTGTCTGTTAGAGAAGCCCTGCAGATCCATAGAACCGGATGGGCAGGCAACGGTACAAGCACCACAGCCCTGACACAGAGCACTGTTTACCTGGGCAATACGGCGTACTTCACGGATACCGTGGTCGTTTACTTCTTTGTCAATATAGCTGATTGCACCGTAAGGGCAAACATTTGCACATGTAGAACATCCATTACACAGCAGTTCATCTGGTTTTGCAGTACATGGATTGGTCATCAGTTTGTCTTTTGCAAGCAGACCAATTGCTTTTACTGCTGCGGCACCAGCCTGAGATACTGTCTCCGGAATATCTTTTGGTCCCTGACATACACCGGACAGGAAGATACCTGCTGTCGGAGATTCTACCGGACGCAGTTTTGCGTGTGCTTCTGTCAGGAAGTTGTTTGTATCGATACTTGCTGTCAGCATGGTAGCGATCTTTCTTACATCCGGGTTCGGCTCGATTGCTGCTGCCAGAACAACCATGTCAGCTTCCATCAGGATCTGTTTGTTGTCCAGAAGGTCAGAAGCCTGTACAAGCAGCTGTCCGTTTTCCTGCGGAACAACCTTTCCTACCTGGCCTTTGATGTAGTGAACGCCATATTCTTCTACCGCACGGCGATAGAACTCGTCAAAGTTCTTACCTGGTGTACGAACATCAATATAGAATACGGTAACATCTACATCCGGATATTTATCACGGATCAGCATTGCATGTTTTGCAGTATACATACAGCAGATTTTAGAGCAGTAGCTCTTTCCTCTTTCATCAGAACATCTTGATCCGACACACTGTACAAATACCATTTTCTTTGGTGCTTTATGGTCTGACATACGCTCCAGATGTCCCTTTGTCGGACCTGCTGCATTCATGATACGCTCCAGTTCCAGAGATGTAATAACATCCGGGCTCTGATTGTATGCATATTCATCATATTTATCCAGTTTGATCATATCAAAACCGGTTGCTACAACAATTGCACCATATTTCTGTGTGATGATCTCGTCTTTCTGATCGTAATCAATCGCACCTGCCTGACATACCTTTGAGCAGACACCACATTTTCCGGTCTTGAATTTGATACAATGTTCTCTGTCAATAACCGGTACATTCGGGATTGCCTGTGCAAACGGTGTGTAGATCGCACTTCTGTTGCTCAGTCCACGGTTAAATTCACTTGGAGTCTTTTTGGAAGGACATTTTTCCTGGCAGACACCACAGCCTGTACATTTATCCATGTCTACGCTTCTTGCTTTTTTACGGATATCAACCGTAAAATCACCTACGAATCCGCTTACTTTTTCTACTTCACTATATGTATACAGCGTAATCTTTTCGTGTGCGGAAGCTTCCACCATTTTCGGTGTCAGGATACATGCAGAACAGTCCAGCGTCGGGAATGTCTTATCAATCTGGGACATTCTTCCTCCGATACTCGGCTCTTTCTCCACGATATCTACTTCATATCCGGCATCTGCGATATCAATCGCTGTCTGAATACCTGCGATACCGCCGCCGATAACCAGTGCACGTTTTGTTACACGGCTCTCACCCGGCTGAAGCGGTGCATTTAAGTTTACTTTTGCAACGGCTGCTCTCATAAGGATAACCGCTTTTTTTGTAGCTTCTTCCATATCCTTATGGATCCAGGAACAATGCTCACGGATGTTTGCAATTTCTACCATGTATGGGTTCAGTCCGGCTCTTTCAGCAGCCTTTCTGAATGTTGTTTCGTGCATACGTGGTGAACAGGAACATACTACCATTCCTGTCAGACCTTTTTCTTTAATTGCAGCATCTATTTTTGCCTGTCCTGCTTCAGAACACATATACTGATAATCTTCTGCATGGACAACTCCAGGCTCCAGTTTTGCCATTTCCACTACTTTTTTCACATCTACAGTAGCTGCAATGTTACTTCCGCAATGACAGACAAATACTCCTATTCTCTGCAATGAGTTCACCTCCAACTTTCTCTCATTTATCTCTTATATCTTCTGAACGCACTTACCAGAAGCTGCTGTGGCAGTTCCGGATCCAGAAGTTCTGGTATTTCTTCTGCTTTCAGATAATCTGCACCTCTCTGACGCACAACCATCTGTCTTGCTGCATCAATCAGTTTTCCAGGTTTTACATCTCTTGGACATCTTTCTACACATGCGAAGCAGGAAAGACATTTCCACAGAGTTTCGGACTGCATCAATGCATCAATATTTTCTTCTGCTACATAGGATACAAACTGATGTGGCTTGATATCCATTTCATTAAAAGCAGGGCAGGTTGCGGAACATTTGCCGCATTTCATACATTTCTGAGGATTTGCACCGCTGATCTCTTTGATCTTTTCTGCATTATCTCTTGCTGTTTTCATTATTCCTGCACCTCCTCTTTCAGACCCAGTGCCTCTGCAAGCAGTTCTGTAAAGTAATGAACCGGAAGCTTGTTTGCACTTGTGCTGGTGTTCAGATTATACAGGCACAGCGGACAGGCTGTGATCAGTTCTTCTGCTCCCATTCCGGCTGCAGAATCCATGATGCGGTCAACCATTTTTCCGCTCATTTCTTTTTCTTTCAGGGAAATATATCCTCCGCAGCACTCGTTGCGGTAACCGTAAATAACAGGTTCTGCTCCGATCGCACGGATAAAATCTTCAATAATGGTTGGATTTTCCGGGTCATCAAATGCCAGTACTGAGCTTGGACGAAGAAGCAGGCAGCCATAGTAGGCACCTATTTTTCTTCCTGTCAGCGGTTTTACCACTTTTTTCTTTAATTCATCAAATCCCACTCTGTCACGCAGTACCTCTAAATAATGAAGTACATTTGTCTCACCTTCATAAGGCTGCTCAAGCTGCATATAATTATTTGCTCTTGTGCGGATGTCCTCCACATTTTTCATATCATCATTTACACGTTTGATTACGTGATGACATGCAGAACAAAGCGTAACAAGATCCTGACCTTTTTCTTTTGCATCATTTAATGCACGAACAGAAGAAAGTTTGCTGGCAATCTCATCTGTTCCCAGCGGATATACACCTCCGCAGCACTGCCAGTTTTCAATCTCTTCCAGCTCAAATCCAAGGGCTTTTGCAGATTCTCTGCCGTAACGATCCAGATCTTTCGCTTTTGTTTTCAGAGTACATCCAGGAAAATAACTGTAAACCATTTTTACCTCCTGATGCCGCATATTTGCGATATTTTATTTATAGTAACTTTATACATAACAGAGAATTTTGAAAATTCTGATTTTCATGGATATAATGTTCTGTATCGCATACTGCATACCTTAAAATTCCCTGTTATTTTTCAAACATTCTTTATACCATTATTTGTAACGGTTCCGTCTTTTGACAACCGCAGTACAAAATCCATCAAGTTTCTTTCTCTATGGTGTTTTGTCTGCTGAAATCTTACAGTTCGATCTGTGCAATAACAGATTTCAGTGCATCTGCACTCTTCTTCAGTTTTTCAACTTCTTCGTCTGTCAGAGGTACCGGAACTTTACCTTTCAGACCGTTCGGACCGATCATGCTCAGTGTACTTAAGCATACATCATCAATGCCGTATTCACCGTGCATCATAGAAGATACCGTTGCGGTAGAATCATAAGCAGACAGCAGAAGTCCGCACAGACGACATACAGAAGCAGATACTGCATAGAATGTAGCACCTTTGTTTGCAATAATCTTTCCACCGGATTTCTGTACATATTCAAGCATTGCATCTTTATCCAGAGTCGGGATTTCTTTGCCGATATTGTTCATCAGTGTAGTGTACTCATCAATGTTTGCACAGGAAATATGTGCACGTGACCACGGAATGAAAGAAGTATCACCATGCTCACCAAATACATAAGCGTGGATGTTCTTCTGTGCAATATCAAAATGCTCTGCCAGTCCACAGCGAAGTCTTGCTGTATCCAGGATCGTACCGGAACCAACAACCTGATTCTCCGGCAGTCCGGAAATTTTTGTGAATACATAAGTCATGATATCAACCGGATTGCTTACGATTACGTAGAGAGCATTTGGTGCCTCTTTAACAATTTTCGGTGTGATATCTTTGAGAATATTTACATTTGTCTGTGCCAGCTCAATACGTGTCTGACCTGGTTTTCTTGCAATACCGGAGGTGATGATAACGATATTGGAATCTTTCGCATCCTCATATTCACCTGCTTTGATATTGATCGGGTCGCGGAAGCAGGTTCCCTGGATAATATCCATAACTTCTCCTGCTACTTTTTCTTTATTGATATCAATCAGAACGATCTCAGATGCGATATCCTGATTAGATAACGTATAAGCAATTGTAGACCCAACACTTCCTGCTCCAATGATAGTAATTTTGCTGCTCATAAATTACTCCTTTCCTAAATAAGTTTACTGATATTGTCTATTTTTTAACAAACTCTTGTTTAAAACAGGGAGGCCGCAAACTTAAATTAGTAAATTAAGTTGTATACCTCCCATTAAGTTCCAAAATCCGACAATATACTTCCACGCACATCACATGGATGTTATCTGCGACTGCAAGACCGAAGAGCTGCAATTTTATCCGCTTAAATCATAGCTCCCTCCATGCAACGTCTTAAAATATCATACCATGTCAGCAACACTTTCACAAGTAAAAAATGAAAAGTTTTTATCAAAATTTGATATAAGCGTAAATTCAATGGACGCATCTTATATCCCCATATCTAAAGCAAAGGTTTTTTCGATGAATTGGATAATTTTTCTAATTTTTAATATTGTATCAGATATTTCTTCAAATATTCATAAATTTCTATCTCCGTCGGCGGACATCCCTTTACAAAATGCTCAAACCTGCAGGTACAGTTTCCGACCCCCAGTTTCCCGCTTTTACCGCGGTATCCCTGCCCAACAGCAATTTTACAGTCCAGTTTTTCAAACAAACCTTCCTGTTTCAGCATATCCAGTGCCGGGATCAGATAGCCATAACAGGCACTGCAGGACTCTACTTCCTCGACAGCATCCTGCAGTTCAACAATCTTTCGCTCCCTTGGAATATCCACATCCTCCCAGCCCTTCCATACTGTTTTGTGGATATCTTTCACTTCTTTTGCTTTTCTGTTGATATCTTTTCCACTTGCCGTTTCTTCTGATCCTTGTTCTTCTTCTTTTGTTCCTTTTTCGAATCTGATCTGTATCAGATTCGCATGTTCCAGATCAGCAGACCCCACACCAAGCTCCTCCGCCATAACCAGATATGGAACGTCTTCTCTCCTATAATAAAGCATCTGACATACAAACGTATCACATAAAACCGGATCTTTTGCTGTCAGAATCCGGTTCATAACAACCGGATTTCCTCCATCTTCAAAATCCAGATCACCACAGATATTATCCACCACAATAAAATCCTGATGAATACCCACATTCAGATGTGCGATCGGTTTATGCAGACCCAGCTTATGAAAGTGCCTCTTCTCCTTATTTGGAATTAGACCTTTCATATTTTTCAATGCACAGGTGATCTTTGTCTGGCAATGTCCTTTCAGAACTGGAACATTGATCAGAAAATCCAGCTTTCTCACACTGCTGCAGATTTGAAGTTTCATTCCGGCACAATCCACTTCACTGCTTTCATCGAGCTGCATATCCCAAAATGGTACGTTATATTTTTCAACCATCCTGTCATATCCACAAACTTCCATGGATTCCGAAGTTTTATCCCCAACCCAGGAGCTCTCCAGCATCACGATATGTTGACAACTTCTTTCCTGTAAATATTCAATAATCCCCGCAACAATCTCCGGATGTGTTGTTGCACCATAAGAAGCCTCCGTCGGTGATACTAGGTTCGGCTTTATTCCGATCAGCATCTGATCTGCATTTTTTTGCTTCTGATCTGCCTTTTTTTTAATTTCTGCCCACAGATCTGACTGTGCAAGGATCTCCTTTGTCATCTCTTTATATTCCGTTCCGGAAATCATATATAAATCATTTTTCTTCAAATTTCCATTCTCCTTTTTCAATATCCGTAAAGCGGACATTCACAATCCGCTTCGCTACTTGCTCATGAACGCAGTCGTATATCCGTTTTAAGCAACAAAAAAGCACTACTCACTATGAGTAATGCTTTTCTCGAATCATGAGGCATCGGGGATTCGAACCCCGGACAACTTGATTAAAAGTCAAGTGCTCTACCGACTGAGCTAATACCCCATTCTGTCTTTTCAGACAAAATGCCTGGTTCCGGAATCGAACCAGAGACACGAGGATTTTCAGTCCTCTGCTCTACCAACTGAGCTAACTGGGCACAAATGCTTTCGCATTGAGTTGCGGGAATAGGATTTGAACCTATGACCTTCGGGTTATGAGCCCGACGAGCTTCCAGACTGCTCCACCCCGCGATATTAATTTTTAAAATCAAAAGCCGATGATCGGACTCGAACCGATAACCTGCTGATTACAAATCAGCTGCTCTGCCAATTGAGCCACATCGGCAAGCCTTAAAAAAATATGGCTAATGGGACCTACAGGGCTCGAACCTGTGACCCTCTGCTTGTAAGGCAGATGCTCT
>ENA-UONZ01002256-UONZ01002256.1-human-gut-metagenome-genome-assembly--contig:-C93old-NODE-2256-length-15818-cov-21.574510_pt1 | contig 15818 bp, 13 predicted proteins | sample MGYA00242468_ERZ724015 | MGnify/ENA metagenome assembly ERZ724015
AAAAGCGGTTCGTTGCTCCCGACAAAACGGGGTCGTGAACTCCCGACACTAACAGGGCAAAATGAAACCCCCTTCGGCAAAAAATTTTCACTTTGAGCGATGACCGGTAATTCTCTCGTAATAAATGTAGAAAACAGGCCCCCATTGACCACCCATGAAAGCCGAAAAAATAAAAAATACGTTCAACGTTGACTTTGGTAAACGCAACAATTGCTGTAGTTGCATTCAATCTACGTTGAACGTATTTCTTTCAAAAGATGACGCATAAGGTGTAGTTATACGCAAAAAAGACATGTATAAGCGCTTCCTGGCTGATGAATGGCTCGAATTGATGTGAAATAAGAACAACGAACCATTTGCCTCGCGTCCATATTTTACTCTCTCTTTGATAACAGTATATTTCTTTTACCAAAGTCGAGGAAAAAGAAAGCACAAAACATTGCTGTGGCAATGGCTGTCTGTGGAGGGATAGTGCGGAACACGAAGAAGAAACAGAAGCGCTTATTGACAAGAGGATAGCCAAAAACAACACCGCCGATGCCGACAGACAAGCAAATGGATTGCTGGAGGAAATCGTGAGCCGCGAAAATCTGAACCGTGCATACAAGCGCGTGAAGAAGAACAAAGGGGCAGGCGGAGTCGATGGGATGAAAGTGGATGAACTTCTGCAATATCTCAGAGACAACGGCGAAGAAATCCGAAAGTCCATTCTGGCTGGGAAATACCAGCCGCAGCCCGTCCGAAGGGTAGAAATCCCAAAGGACAATGGTAAGACACGAAAACTAGCAGTAGACCGTGTCATCCAGCAAGCAATCGCACAGGTGCTGACGCCAATCTACGAACCGAAGTTTCCGTTTTTCCTTGTATTTCAATGGGTTTGGGGCTGTGGAATGAAGCCTATTTATGAATGATACCGCCATTAATAAGTACAGAAATTTTTGCGGCTAGCGATATTTATTTGTTGGAAACGTCAAAATGCATTTTGAAATATTGAACAATATTACATATTGATATCAAATTATTATAATGATATCATTTTATAAAAGGAAAAGCTGCAGCCTTTTGTATGTTACAGTTCATTGTGAGACCCCTGTGTCGAAGTGCTGGAAACTTTGCGGATTCTATATGAGGAGATGAACGAGTAAATGTTGGATTACCTTTTTTTGAACGCTAATGTTGCGGACGGAACGGGAACTCCGATGCGTAAGCAAAGTGTAGGTGTAAAGGATGGAAAGATTTGCGCGGTGTGTGACGAAATTGAGGAAGATGCGACTCAAGTAATACAATTGGGAGAAGACGAAGTGCTTTGCCCTGGTTTTATTGATTCTCATGCACATTCTGAAAAATTTCTTTATTATGACCGAAGAGTAACGCCAAAATTGTTACAGGGAGTTACGACGGAAATTAGTGGTAACTGCGGCCTTGGACTTGCCCCATACAATCCACGTTATTGCACAGAAGCGGAGAACAACTACAGCATGCTGGCGGCAGGTTTGCGCATGCCGGATGATTGGGAGCCAGCAGAAAAATTCTCGGACTTTTTAAAGCAAATAGAATGTCTTCGCCCGGAAATCAATACGGCTTTCTATGTAGCCCACGGTACTCTGAGAATTGCAGTAAAAGGCTATGACGGAAGTCCTCTTAATAAAGAAGAATCTGAAAAGATGGATGCTCTTTTGCGTGAAGCAATGGAGGCTGGAGCAATTGGTCTGACCACTGGCATGGTATATGTGCCGGGAAGTTATGCATCCCACGAAGAAGTGGTACATTTGTGCTCCATAGTAAAGGAATATAATGGCATCTACGCAACCCATATGAGAGATGAGGGAGAGCGGGTAGTTGATTCTGTTAAAGAATCCATTGATGTAGCTAGGAAAACAGGCGTAACACTGCTCATATCACACCACAAAGTGACTGGTGTCGCATTTGCGCATTTGGTCTCTGAAATTCATAAGTTAGTGAGAGACGCGAGAAAAGAGGGACTGAAGGTCTACTTGGATCAGTATCCCTATAACTGCGGCGCATCGACTTTATCAACGACAATCCCTTATAAATATATGGATGGAGGGGTTGAGCAATTCCTGAAGCGTCTGGAGGATCCTGAGATTGTAGAACAAATCCGTTATGAAATACTACATAACGACGGCACTTGGCAGAACGCCTTGGACGCCACAGGTTTTGACGGTATGAGCATCCTCACTGCTCCCAACAGCAAAGAGGCTGAAGGTAAAAATTTGCAAGAACTTTCGGAAGAATGGCACATTGATCCGGTAGATGTAATTTTCCGGCTCTTGCGGGAGAATAACGGCTTTGTGTTTGTGTTGCTACGGTTTATGAAGGATGAGACAGTGGAAGAAATTTTCCAAAGTGACCTCGTATCTGTATGCACGGACTCGATTCTTTTTGGCGATGAATATATCGTGCATCCTAGAGGCTATGCCACTTATCCGCGAGTCCTGGGTAAATTTGTTCGTGAAAAGAAACTTTTGCCGTTAGAGGAGGCCATTCGAAAAATGACTTCCATGCCTGCGGATATGTTCTCAATGACAAGCAAGGGAAGAGTGCAGGAAGGGATGGATGCGGATATCGTGGTCTTCAACCGAGAAACAATTATTGACGCTGGAGATTATGTACATCCAAGGGCCATTAATCCTGGCATCTCTTATGTAATGGTAGGTGGAGAAATCTCTGTAGATCACGGGAAAATCACAGATAAATATCGCGGAACAGTGATGCGGAGAGGGGTCGACTTCAATGTATGAGCTAAGGGAATGCTTTGCAAGGGCAGTATCCCTCGATTATGCCAGCGGTGAAGAGAACGCCATCGGGGCGTTGGATTGCTCGCTGGGTGTCAATCCCTACGGCATGAGCAATTATGTTGTGCAGCAACTTCAGCATATTCCGCTTAATGATGTTTCGCATTATCCGCATATTGATGCAATTCGCGAGAAGATTGCCGAGCGATTCCGGGCTGTTGTTCCCATTAGTGCAGACAATGTCCTCATGTCAAACGGCTCGATGGATGTTCTGAGAAAGCTAAATATGGCTGTAGTTGGCGAAGGCGGAAGCGTAATGGGGGTCGAGCCGAGATTCTCGGCTTATATGGATGACCTCGCATATTTGGGAGCAAGACATATTTCCTATGTGTTAACACAAGAAAACAACTATCGATTTGATACAGATGCTTTTCTGCGTAAGTATGAAAAGAATCCGGGGTGCAGAATGGTATGTATCGAAAATCCCCACAATCCAACGGGTCAGATTATTCCCATTGCTGAAATTGAAAGAATTGCAGTTGCGGCAAAAAAGCAAGGGGTATTCCTGACGGTGGATGAAGCCTACGGCGACTATATGCCTTTGGAGAATTCTGCTGCAGTCTTGTTGTCTAAATATGAAAATGTTTTGGTAGCAAGAAGCTTCTCGAAAGGCTATGGTATGGCTGGAATACGGTTGGGATATATGTTGGCAGCTAAGAAAACTGCGGATGCCCTTTCTAAAGCTTTCGGGCCATTTGACTGCAACAGTGTCGGTCGTTTACTAGGAATGAGTGCACTTAAAGACGTTGAATTTTGTACCAGGCTGATGAATCGAGTCAAATCTGATAAGCAGCTGATTTTAAGTAGTTTGGGAAATCTCCGCGTAGCGCAGACATCGCCAACAACACCGATCATGATGCTGTATCAGCTTGATACAGATACAGATCTTTATCGTCATCTCCTAAATCACGGGATAAAGGCTGTTAGTGGCAAGGGATTTGCTTCTTTATCTGCAAATTCTGTCAGAATGATGGTGTGTGCAGACGCAAACCGTCAAGCAGAAATATTGCGGAGAATTGGGTAGTGTGGGAGGCTTAAGTTTTCTCTCGTGAAACGAAAAAGCTAACAAGGTATTAATCTGGCCCAAAGTTCTGGAATAAAAAAGACTAACAACCATTCAAAACATCTAATAACAAAAGTACTGGCGCAAACTCTCAAAATTAAGGAGGTAAATGAAAATGGACAAGAACATGAAGCACTATCCCCTGGATGTCACCATGCCTCAGCATTGCGCATATGTGGTGCGCGATCTTCCTCAGGCTACCGTTGAGCAGCGCGAGCGCGCTCTGAACGCTACGCACTGGAATGAGTTTGCATTCCCCTCCGGCATGCTGACTGTGGATATGCTATCTGACTCCGGTACCACCGCTATGACCAACCAGCAGTGGGCGACCCTGTTCCTGGGCGACGAGGCTTACGGCCGCAACACCGGCTACTATGTATTGCTGGATACCTTCCGCGACATTTTCGAGCGCGGCGGCGAGAAGAACTGGAAGAAGGTCATCGACCTGGTCCGCACCGATTGCCGTGACATTGAGAAGATGATGGACGAGGTCTATCTCTGCGAGTACGAGGGCGGCCTGTTCAACGGCGGCGCTGCTCAGATGGAGCGCCCCAACGCCTTCATCATCCAGCAGGGCCGTGCCGCTGAGTCCGTCCTGATGGAGATCGTGAAGAAGATCCTGGCCCAGCGTCATCCCGGCAAGGCCTTCACCATCCCCTCCAACGGCCACTTCGACACCACCGAGGGCAACATCAAGCAGATGGGCTCCATCCCCCGCAACCTGTACAACAAGGAGCTGCTGTATGAGATCCCCGAGGGCGGCTCTTACGAGAAGAACCCGTTCAAGGGCAACATGGACATCGAGAAGCTGGAGCAACTGATCCAGGGCGTTGGTCCCGAGAACGTACCTCTGGTGTTCACCTGCATCACCAACAACCCCATCTGCGGTCAGCCCGTCTCCATGGCCAACATCCGGGAGATCAACCGCGTGGCGCATAAGTATGACATTCCTCTGGTGTTCGACGTTGCCCGCTGGGCCGAGAACTGCTACTTCATCAAGATGAACGAGGAAGGCTACGCCGACAAGTCCATCGCCGAGATCGCCAGTGAGATGTTCTCCTACTGCGACGCCTTCACCATGTCCGCCAAGAAGGACGGCCACGCCAACATGGGCGGTATGCTGGCCTTCCGCGACCGCGGCCTGTTCTGGCAGAAGTTCTCCGACTTCAACGAGGACGGCACCGTGAAGACCGACGTGGGCGTGCTCATCAAGGTCAAGCAGATCTCCTGCTACGGCAACGACTCCTACGGCGGCATGTCCGGCCGTGACATCATGGCTCTGGCCTGCGGCCTCTATGAGAGCTGCGACTTCGGCTACATGCATGACCGCGTGCAGCAGTGTGAGTACCTGGCACAGGGCTTCTACAAGGCCGGCGTCAAGGGCGTCGTTCTCCCCGCCGGCGGCCATGCCGTGTACATCAACATGGACGAGTTCTTCGACGGCAAGCGCGGCCATGATACCTTCGCCGGTGAGGGCTTCTCTCTGGAGCTGATCCGCCGCTATGGTATCCGCGTCTCCGAGCTGGGCGACTACTCCATGGAGTATGACCTGAAGACCCCCGAGCAGCAGGCTGAGCTGGCCAACGTGGTCCGTTTTGCCATCGACCGCAGCCGTCTGACAAAGGAGCACCTGGACTATGTCATCGCCGCCGTCAAGGCGCTGTACGAGGACCGTGAGTCCATCCCCAACATGCGTATTGTCTGGGGCCACAACCTGCCCATGCGTCACTTCCACGCTTTCCTGGAGCCTTATCCTAACACGTAAACAAGATCCTGGGTGCAAAACTTTTTCAACGATTGTCATGTACTTAGAACGAGATACTTTGATATGACACGGGGATATGACACGGGAAAAGAGAAATGGAGGATAAAATGAACACATTGAGTGCTACCATAATCGCGGTTTATCTGTGCGTTATTGTTGGATTCGTCCTTTGGGCTGGAAGAGGCACAAAGACGTTCAAAGATTATGCGTTAGGTAGCGGAAAACTGCCTTGGTATGCATTGAGCGCGACGATTTTGGCGGCACTAATCGGTGGCGGCGTCATGATGGGATATGTTGGTTCTTTCTATCAGTATGGCGTCATGTATTTTTGGATGTGTGCTGCGCTTGTCGGTGCACAGCTTTTGATGGCTTATGTTGTGGCTGAAAGAATGCGGCGGTTTCAGGTATTTACTATTGCCGATATTTTTGAGATGCGGTATAGCAAACGGGCTAAACTGATTTGCGGCATTATCAATATGTCCGTGGGAATTGCTGTTGGTTTTGCCATGCTATCTTCGTTTTCTACGCTTATTAGCGGCTATTTGGGAATTAGTCTTGATCTTGCAAGATTGATTGGCGTCGTACTTTTCATCGTGACTACGACATTAGGCGGTTTCAAAGGCGTTGCTCTCACAAACATTATTCAGGCTATCATCATTCTCGGAGGCGCGCTCACAGTAGGTGTTTTCTCTTATTTCCATGCTGGAGGAGTCGCGGGAATTTCTCAGCTTCCTGAACACTTACTGGATATGATGTCCCCCAATATTCCAATTGTTACGTTCCTGGGTTCTGTAGTCTCCGCTTTTTGCATGGGCATGGCTGACCAGAGCACAACGTTCCAGAGCGTGAATGCGGCTCGTTCTCCTAAAGAAGCGCGGCGAGCGGTTTGTGTGAGTGCATGGTGCTCTTTGCTGTGCATGGTACTGATCATGACGATGGGATTAAGTGCAAGAGTGCTTGTTGGCGAGGGCTTAAGCGGCAACAATGTGATTGTTGAGCTTTTGAAGGTTACTCCGTCGTTTATTGCAACATTCTATTCTGCGGCTATTATTGCTGCCGTGATGACTACTGCCAATGCCATGTATATTTCTGCCAGTATGACGTTCTCTCGTGATCTGCTGCCTCTCGCAAAGCCGGACATTAGCGACAAGACACAGGTGGTAATGGGCCGAGTCTTTGTGTGTATCATGACGATCATCTCCTTCTTTGTAATAAAATATGTGCCCAGTATTATGAGATGGATTATGCTTGGATATTCTTGCATATCGTGCCTTGTGATTCCTCTCTATGGCGGCGTCCTTATTAAGAAGGCGACCCCTGCATCTGGAGAACTAGGATTAGGACTTGCTATTGCAGGTGTTCTTGCGTGGGAAATTATGGGAAATCCTTATGGCATCTCGTCCGCGTTCCTTGCTATTGGCTTGGGCACTGCCGGCTTTGTCGCAGGATTCTTCTCAAATAGAAAAGCGACTGAAGAACAGCAGGGCCTTGTTGATATTTTCAAAGCAAAACGCGTGAAAAAGTAACGTGGGAATTTAATAAAAAACACTTTGTAAAATTGTGTAACTAAACATGCAAGACGAGAGGTCATCCTAAAAGGGATGGACTCTCGTCTTTTTAGCATTAAAATAGAGGTAGGTGCCGTCAAGAGTTGGACCTGTTGACAAAGTGGCGTATAAACCCTTTCTATGTATATCCTGCCAATGAGAAAGAAAGTATCCTAGTCTTGCGGCATTTGGAACGGCAAATCAATCTTGGTATCCCAATGAAACGACTTGCTCTGGATCGTGGATATGAAACTGGTGCTGTCCACCGGGGACTGGAACTTCTGGGTATTACTGGATATATCCCTGCAATCCAGTTCTCCAATCCACCCGAGAAATATAGGTTCTCCTACAACCCACAACAGGACGCGTTCATCTGTCCGGAAGGAGTCTCGCTTACATACCACAGGCTAAATTGCAACCAATCGATCGGCAAATATCTGCGTTGCTACCAAGTCGAGGGCGACGCTTGTATGCGCTGTTCAAAACGACCGAGTTGTTTTGACAAGGCTGGAATTCGGCGCAGGGTGCTGGCCAGCAGCTGCTATCCAGCATTTTTCAGAGGACATCAGCGGGTGGGAACTCCGGAATCCCTATCCATGATGCGGCTGCGTAAAATCTGGGCCGAGGGCAGCTTCTCCGTCTTGAAACGGGAACACTGTATTTCAAAGATTCGAAAAAGGGGCATTCTTGCAGCGACGAAAGAATGCCTCCTTGCTGCTATGGCGTTAAACCTTAAGAGGATGGTAAATGCCATCTTTTTCTATCTCCCAATTTACTATTCTGCCGGGGCCGCTGCAGGGTTCGGCGGAATTTTTGCTTTTGTCAACAGGTCCCTTATTGTACATTATCTGAACGTAAGCGTCAAAGCTAACGGCGTATGATAAGGTACAATAAGGGACCTGTTGACAAAGTGGCGCGCAGATCCTTTCTGTGGTAAAATGGTTATAGGAGGGATGCAGCATGATGGGACACCAAAGCAGACAAATGGCAATGCTTTTCGTAGATATAGAGTCACTGATTCCAGAAACCCACCTGCTGCGGAAGATTGAGCGGATGGTATCCTTTGATTTCATCTATGATCTTCTGGCGCCATATTATCCGGCAACAGGCCGTCCATCTGTCGACCCTGTCAGTATGTTCAAAATGCTCTTGAGGCATCAAATCAGAGCGGCGGTTGGTGGAGGAAGTTCAGCTCAACATCGCCTACCGATGGTTTTGCGGATTTGAACTGGATGACACGATCCCAAATCACTCCACATTCAGCAAGACCAGAACACGAAAATGGCAGCAGAGCAGTCTTTTTCAGAAAGCCTTTTATGAAATAGTCAAGCAATGCATAGACAGCGGGCTGATCGACGGAGAAGCCATGGCTGCGGATGGAAGCTACATTCCGGCCAACGTATCAAGAGAAAGCTGGATCAATGTAGAAACAGAAGTTGAACAGAGTATGCAAAGCTATCTCGATTCTTTGGATGAAGAGCTTTCCAATCAGCCGGGCTTTAAAAAGCCGCCAACAAAAATTGTAAGGAAGTGCCGTACCACCAGCCAAACAGATCCAGACAGCGGTTATATCAATCACGGCAGCAAACGCGGCATCGGGTATCTGATGGAAGCAACTGTGGACTGCAAACACGGCATCTTAACAGGCGTTGATGTATATTCTGCCAATGAGAAGGAAAGCGTCCTGATCTTGCGGCATTTGGAACGGCAAATCAATCTTGGCATCCCAATGAGCCGGCTTGCTCTGGATCGCGGATATGAGACTGGTGCTGTTCACCGGGGGCTGGAGCTTCTGGGCATTACCGGATATATCTCCGCAATTCAGTTCTCCAATCCACCTGAGAAATATGGATTCTCCTACGATCCACAGCTGGACGCATTCATCTGTCCGGAAGGAGTTCCTCTTACGTACCACAGGCTAAATTGCAGCAAATCGACGGGCAAATATCTGCGTTGCTACCAGGTCGAGGGCGATGCCTGTATGCGCTGTCCAAAACGGCCGGGCTGTTTTGACAAGGCTGGAATTCGGCGCAGAGTGCTGGCCAGCAGTTGCTATCCGGCATTTTTCAGAGGGCATCAGCGCGTGGGAACTCCTGAATTCCTGTCCATGATGCGGCTTCGTAAAATCTGGGCCGAGGGCAGCTTCTCCGTCTTGAAACGGGAACACTGCATTTCAAAGATTCGAAAAAGGGGCATTCTTGCAGCTACGGAAGAATGCCTCCTTGCTGCCATGGCCCTAAACCTCAAGAGGATGGTAAATGCCATCTTTCGCTATCCCCAAATTTACTGTTCTGCTGGAACCACTGTGGGTTTCAGCAGTTTTTTTGCTTTTGTCAACAGGTCCTTACGTTTACACAAAATATGGTATGAGTTCTGAGTCCTCTTCTATGAACTAAGCTTTGACAGTGAATCATCTGGAGCGAGGAATCTTTCTATTTTCCAGCATCATTAGAGCTCTCTCTACATCGCGGGCTGCAATTGCATCTGCTAAACAACGGACAGTATTGAGGGCAGAAATGTGGTCATCTTTTTCTTTGGACATATGCTTTATGATATCAATATAATCAGAGTAATTACGCAAGATTACCGGAACCCGTTTGTAGCCGCTAATAGTATACAGATACTCATAAAGATGATTTAATTCATCAAACATATCGAGTATCATATCATTGTGTGTGAAAACAGACAGTCGATTCACCATATGATTGATTGCCGTTATGTCTTCTTCCGTAACAACTGCACAAACCTTCTTGATGATGATAGCTTCCATCGCGTTTCTGATCTGGATTATTTCTTCTATTGCTTCGTCGTGTAGTGCACAAGCAATAAAACCACAACGGGGAATATGCTTTGCAAGTTGCTCTTGTTCCAGGAGACGAAGAACGCTTTTAATGTGAAGTCTACTGACGCTATATTGATTTGCAAGCGCGATTTCAACTAAGTGTTCTCCATCTTTTATATCCCCTGTCAAAATTTTTTTTCTCAAATCTAAATAGACCATGTTTTCAGGGGGCTGTGCCATAATACTCCACCTCATATCCTGCACTAGGTTGAACATAAATATGTACTATAATATCTTATTTAATTAATTACGTCAATGGCAGATATATAAGGTCTATCTATAATGGCTTAACGTCAATGATTTTTAATATTGTTAGCGCCGGGAGGAATTAGCCAGTGGTTTTCCTGGCGGACGCTAACACATCCGCCTGTTCGACGAGAAATATGGATTTATTTCGCTGGAATTGTTTATTACGGCTGCGGAAAAGAACGGAACCATTCTCCAGATCGGAGAGTTTGTTCTGGATAGCGTCTGCCGCTTTATGGCGGATTGATCGGGGAAGGGGCTTCCCATCGAATATATAGAGCTGAATTTGTCCATGAAGCAGTGCGTGCAGATGGATCTGACGGATAAAGTACTCTATTATCTGAAAAAATACGATCTCAGGCCGGAACAAATCAATCTGGAGATCACGGAAACAGCTGCCAATACGGCGCAGGACATTGTGGAAGGGAATATCCGGGCACTTTCGGAACAGGGCATTGCGTTTTCTCTGGATGATTACGGTACGGGCTACTCCAATCTCAGCAGAATAATTGCTCTGCCGTTTCATATCGTGAAAATAGACAAGAGCATGACGGATAAGGTTTTTGACAGCAAGATCAACGCGATCCTGAAATACAATATCCGCCTGCTGAAGGAAATCGGGATGGAGATCGTTGTGGAGGGCGTGGAAACCGAAGCGGTTTTGAAGCAGTTTGAAGAAATGGGCTGCGACTTCATTCAGGGATATTATTTTTCCAGACCGCTTCCCCAGCAGGAATTTGTGGAGTTTATCAAAAAGCAGAGTAGCGCAATTCTTTCTGACAACTGCGTGTAGCGGAAGTATACTCTTCATAATGGCCGATGTTATCCTCTGATTCTCACACATTGTGTTTCCTTTGGATACCTTATCCACTCAGAAATTCGCTTTGTTGGATTCACGGCCGAGTGGCGAAAAATATCTAAATTGTCCATGCCATACATGACAAGATGTCCGCCCTGCGAAGGGCTACCATTCAGCACTGAGAAAGCATTGGACGATTCCATTAAGGCAGCCTATGAGATGGGCTATATGAACGGCAAGAGCACTGCTGTTTTCCAGCCGGATGGCTCTGTGACCCGTCAGCAGCTGTGGATGATCCTGGCACGGCTGTCCGGAAGCAATCCTTCCGATATGGCGGAAGCCAGAGCCTGGGCCATGAGCAATGGTATCTCTGACGGCACCAATCCTGGCGACCCCGTGACCCGTCAGCAGATGGTGACCATTCTTTACCGCTATGCCTCTCTGAAGGGCAATGATGTCTCGGATAAGGCGGATCTGAGTGCGTATTTCGCTTCAACGGTCCGCCTGTTTCGCTTCAGCGGTCTGCCGGTTCGCTTCAAACGGTCTGAAATCATCGGCGAAGCCGCAAAGCTAGAATCACAATACTTCAGATGCCCCGGCCTGCAGCAGCCCGAGCCACTGCAGGCCGGGATTCATCCTATTTAGTCATTGGCAAGTATTTCTGCGCCGAGCCCACACAGCGAGCATGTTCAGGTGTTCATAGGATTTAGATTTCGCATATTCTTTCCGTTCATCTCCACCCGATATGCATTGTGGAGAAGCCGGTTCAGGCAGGCATCCGCATAGGTATGCTCTTGAAACAGATCGTACCAGGAGGCCACTGGAAACTTGGATACAACCATGGTGAATTTGCCTGGGTCCCTGCTCGCAAGGACTTCAAACAGGTTCCGACATTTATTCAGATCCAGCTGCATCAGGCCAAAATCGTCAATTACCAGCAGATCGAAAGCTACCAGCTGTCCCAGTGTATCTCTGTATGTGTCAAGCGCTTCGGCCCGGTTCAGATCGTCAATCAACTGACTCGCACGAATGTATTTAACGGTTTTGAACTGGCGCAGTGCACTGACGCAGAGGGCGCTGGCCAGATAACTCTTTCCAGAGCCGGTCTGGCCGGTAATCATCAAATTCCGTCCCTGCTCGATCCAAGTGCATTTGGAGAGTTGGGAAGTACGCACATTTACTCATTTGACAGGGATATATTTCTCATCGCGGACTTTACTATCTGGGCTTGTATTATCCCATTGAAATCCCAAGCTATTTGCTACTAAATCATGAGTGGTAGGTGGTAAGTCGCTGCATTTAGATTTGTGGTGCCTGTGGTGCCGAAATGGTGCCAGATACTCATGTGACTCGTATAATATCAATCTTTGCGAAAATGTGACGCAATATAAAAAGTGTGAATTTTGGCTCTATTCCTGATATTTAACATCGCAATTGAGGCTCTATATAAAAACCACATTTCTATTGTTTCCCTCCAAAACCGGTATTTTTCAGCCCTCCGACGCATCTTCACACGCAGGAGGTCACTGATTCGAGTCCAGTAGTCTCCACCAAAAAGTTCCTGATTTCGCATATGCTTTATATGCGCAACCAGGTATTTTATGATATTGCTTTGATTGCAGGATCTATGTTCTTTTCCGTGTATTGGGGAAACGGTTCGTTGAAATTCTTAATACTGGGAGCTCAAGAGGAATTCCGCCAGATGTACGATACGCACACCATCGATGTTTCCTCCGGCCAGTTCATCCATGGTCACAACGTATTTGGGATAGTGGTCTTTGATTTCCAACAGGTTTCCGATTTCCCGGTCAGAGATATCTGGAAGCTCACGGCAGACCTGCACATAGACACGCTCATCCCGTCGAACTGCCACAAAGTCGATCTCTTTTGTTTCGTTTTTGCCCACATAGACATCATAACCCCTACGGCGCAGCTCGAAATAGACGATGTTCTCCAGCATCGAGGCGATGGACTTCGGATTGAAGCCCATCATGCAGTATTTCAGTGCCGGGTCAGCCAGATAGAATTTCTCCTGGGTCTTCAGCACAGCTTTGCCCTGCAGGTCATATCGCTGACAGCGGTAGATCACAAAGGCCTTTTCCAGCCACTCCAGATAATTGTAAATAGTTTCTACTGTCAGAGAACGGCCTTCACTCTTGAGAAATTTGACAATGGAGTTGGCGGAAAAATTCTTTCCGACATTTTCTATAATGAACCGGACGACCCGGTTGAACAGTTCCTGATTGGTGATGCTGTGACGGCGCGCAATATCGTTGGAAATAACGGAGTGATAGATCCCCTCTACGATCTGATAGGCAGTACGCTCATCATACGTGCCAAGGGCCACAATGGGAAACCCGCCATAGCGGATATACTCGTTCAGCAGTTCTTTTTGAGAAAGGCTGCTCCCGGCCTTGAATGTCAGATATTCCTCAAAGGACAGAGGAAACACCGGGATCATGACATAGCGTCCGGTAAGATAGGTGGATATCTCGCTGGACATCAACTTGGAATTGGAGCCGGTCACGTAAATATCCGTGTTCCCCAACTCCAGCAGGCTGTTGATGGCCTTTTCCCAGCCTTCGATCTCCTGCACCTCATCCAGAAGCAGGTAATTGCGGCCAGCCGCGGTCAGATCAGCCTTGATATCCTCATACATATCCTTCGCAGCAGGCAGATTGCCCAGATCCAAGGACGTGTATCTGCGTTCGATGATCTGCTCCGGGCGGACGCCGTTAGCCATCAGATCCTCCCGCAGCATATCCAAAATCGTGGATTTTCCGCAGCGCCGGATACCGGCAAGGATTTTCACCAGTGGAACATCCCGATATTTTTTGAGTTCATTCAAATAATGTGGCCGTACAATCATGTCATCGCCCCCTACAATGTAGAATATGCCAAAAAAGATTCCAATATGCAACAGTTTTTGCTTAAATAGAGGAAAAACTTTTTAGTTAATATAATTATTACCCGAATTTGAAAAAAATATAATAGAGCTGCATCACAAGGCTGTCGTGTCATAAACAGTGGCTTCGTCCGGTAAATTCCGACGGGTTCGTGTGACCATTTGCAAAAAATGTTGCAAAATCCAGAAAATCAAAACCCACAACGATCTGCGGTGCAAAGGTTAGAGGCTATTTTCGGCAAATTCCTTGACGTGCAGGGGGTCACAGGTTCGAGTCCTGTATCGTCCACCATCGAAAGTTCCGCTTTCTGTTGAAAGCGGAACTTTTTTATAATTTTTTCGCAATTTTCATGCGTGTTATGTAACCTTATTTTATCCCTGACCACTCAACCAGCCACAGTCAGGAAAAATACGGGCCTCCGAGAGCAGTTCGCCCTGGGAGGCCCGTTTGTTCAACCTGCCAGTTCTGCCTGCTTCCGCCGCTTTTTCTCGGCGGCGATCTCCGCGATCAGCCGGGCCAACTTCTCCTTGCACGCCGCCTCTGTATGGACGGAGACGTTGGTGCCATTCGTTTCCCGTTCACTTTCGGGGAGTAGAGAGGCTGGGACGCTCCAGTTCCCAGAAAAACCGCTGGTGCAGGGCCTTCATGTAGTCGTTCATACGTGTCGCCTCCCTTGTTCAGCAACACAACATACCACAGAAACAGAGAATAGCCAGGGCTCCGGCGCACCGGGCCGCGGACTCCGCTTTCTTCCAGGAGACTAATAGCGGAACCCGTAATCGTCTTATTTCTCAGACACCTGCACTCGGCTCTCCGCTCCCCCACTCACCTCCAGAAATGCGCAGAGGGACTGCTTGCTTATCGTGTAATACTTGGGCGGGTCCAAGAACAGAAACAGAATCCGGATGGCAGTCTCCTCGCCGGTGTCGGCATCCATGGCCGCAGGAATCCCATCGATAGTTTTCCATCGCACCGCCGGTAGTACCCGGTATAGTCCCGCCCGCCCAGCATACCCTCCCCCCATTCCATGTTCTGCTTTCAGTATAGTGGGGTAAGGAGCATCTGCAAAGCATTCACATCTCATCATCTGATTTTATGGGTAAGTGTGAGCAGAGGGGCGACCGTTTGGCTGCCCCTCTGTTTCACGTTTACATTACTGCACTTCTGATGAATATTTATAGTGCCCCACAGAGCAACTTGCAGTCCTGAGAAAGAAAACTTATGGTGCCAGGAAACTGGCTCCCGTGTATAGCCAGTTGACGCATACAGACGTACGGGCACCGCCTCGGGAAGAAAAGATTCGGATCTCACACATGGACCAAAGACCGGTAGAGGGCTCTTGTTGCCGGATTCGTGTCCAGTGCATCTCCTGAGACTGGCTGTAGATCAGATCATCCACTACGAACACACCTGAGATTGTCAGGTTGTCATTGGTCTGGCTGTCAATAGAAGCTCCATCGTAAATACTTGCGCGGCGAATATCGGCCACAATAGACGTTCCTGTTACCGCAGGCTGGAGGGAAAAGCGGAGTGAAGTGGCCGAAGTGTTCTGCAAGGTCATGTTCAGCGCCTCCAGAGGAACCGTCAAGACACTTCCAGCAGAGGACAGATTTGCGTTGTAAACCTCCGGAACAGCTTTTAGATTGGGAGTCAGGAAATCTGTCTCCGCAGTTTTAAACCGAACCTTGTAGACAGTAGGTATATTTTGCTCCACTGTAATTTCAGGAGTCTGCCCAGGGATGCCCTGCGGTCCTTCGGGTCCAACTTCACCAGGTTCACCTTTCGGCCCCTCGGGGCCAACGGGAACCACAAAGTCCAGGGAGATCCCGGTGTC
>ENA-UONZ01002274-UONZ01002274.1-human-gut-metagenome-genome-assembly--contig:-C93old-NODE-2274-length-15694-cov-5.163246_pt1 | contig 15694 bp, 17 predicted proteins | sample MGYA00242468_ERZ724015 | MGnify/ENA metagenome assembly ERZ724015
GGCCCTGGGCCGTTCCCTGTGCCTGGTGGGGGCGCTGTGCCCTGTGGCGCGGGCGGCAGGGCCGGAGGTTTCCGCCCAAAGCGCTGTGGTGCTCACGGCGGATACAGGGACTGTCCTGTTTGAAAAGGACGGCCGCATCCTCCGGCCCGTGGCCAGCACTACCAAAATCATGACGGCCCTTCTGGCCCTGGAGGCCGCTCAGGAGCAGGGCGACCCCCTGGTGGATATCACCCAGGAAATGGTGGCGGTGGAGGGCTCCTCCATGGGTTTGCAGGCAGGGGACAGCATCTCCTTGACAGGCCTGGCGGCGGGGATGCTGCTGGCCTCTGGCAACGACGCCGCCAACGCGGCCGCCCTCTACCTGGACGGCTCCCTGGAGTCTTTCGCCGCCCGGATGAACCAGCGGGCCGCGGCCCTGGGCATGGAGGACACCCACTTTGTCACGCCCTCGGGCTTGGACGGGGAGGACGCCCAGGGGCTGGGCCACCTCTCCACCGCCTACGACATGGCCTTGCTGGCCCGGGCCGCCCTGGAGGACCAGGCCTTCCGCCAGCTGTGCTCCAGCCCCAGCCTGGCTGTGGAGTTCGCGGAGCCTGTAAAGCGCGTCACCTATACAAACCATAACAAGCTCCTCACCCAGTACCAGGGCTGCGTGGGGGTAAAGACAGGCTTTACCAAAGAGGCGGGCCGCTGCCTGGTGTCCGCGGCGGAGCGGGACGGCGCTTTGCTCATCGCCGTGACGCTGAACGCCCCCAACGACTGGCAGGACCACACCGCCCTGCTGGACTACGGCTTCTCCCAGGTGGAGCCTTACCAGCTGGCCGGCGGGGACGTAAGGCTCACCGTGCCGGTAGTGGGCTCCCCGGAGGAGGCGGTGTCGTTGCGGGGCAGCAACGGCGGGGAGGTCACCTTGCCCCTGGGCCAGGGCGCCCAGGTGGAGCGGGTGGTCCGCGTCCCCAAGTTCCTGTACGCCCCGGTGGAAGCCGGGGAGCAGGTGGGGGAAATCTGCTGGTACTTGGAGGGCCAGCTGCTGGGCAGCGCGCCTCTCACCGCCGCCGGCGCAGCGCCCCTCCAGGAGAAGGCCCCCAGCTTGTGGGAGCGCCTGTTTGGATAAGAGGAATGGGAGAAGGAAGGAGTGAGAAGCATGCCGGAAAAGAGCAGGCTTCAAAAGATTTTAGCGTCCAGCGGGGTGGCTTCCCGCCGCAAGGCCGAGGAGCTCATCGCCGCCGGGCGGGTGACTGTCAACGGCCGGGTGGCCCGGCTGGGGGACAGCGCCGTCCCCGGCAAGGACACCATCGCCCTGGACGGCAAGCCCCTGGGCAAAAGCGAGAAGAAAATCTACCTGGCGCTGCACAAGCCCCGGGGGTTCGTCACCACCCTCCACGACGAGCGGGGCCGCAAGTGCGTGGCCCAGCTGGTGGAGGACGTGGGGGAGCGCGTCTACCCCGTGGGCCGTCTGGACAAGGATTCCGAGGGGCTGCTGCTGCTCACCAACGACGGGGATTTCGCCAACCGGGTGGCCCATCCCACCCGCCACGTGGCCAAGACCTACCGCGTCACCGTGCGGCCCTCTGTCACCGAGGACCAGCTCAACCAGATGAGCACCGGCATTGTCATCGAGGGCCGGCGCACAGCCCCCGCCAAGGTGCGGGTGCTCCAGCAGGAGCTGGGCAGGGTGGTGCTGGAGATTGTCCTCTACGAGGGCCGCAACCGGGAAATCCGCAAGATGTGTGAGGCCCTGGGCCTGGAGGTGGCCCGCCTGAAGCGCATCGCCGTGGGCCCCGTGCGGCTGGGCATGCTGCCCCAGGGAAAATACCGGGAGCTGACCAAGGAAGAGCTCCGCGCCCTGGCGGCGGAGATGAAGAAAGGAGCGGGAAACGATGATTCAAGTGAAAGCTATGGAAAACAGGGAAGAGGAGCGCAAGCTGCTGGACGCCGCCGGCGTTGAGGGCTGTGTGCTCTCCATGAAGGACGGCGGCCAAGAGGTGGGCTATGCCATCGTGGATTTGCAGGAGGGCACCTTGCTCCTCCGCAAGCTTGCCGCAAAGGGGTATGACTTTACACAGCCGCCCCAGGGGGAGACGCTGTTCATCCTGGACACCTTGATGCGCTCCGCCGCCTCCTGGGGGGAGGACCACGGCGCCGAGGCCATCGCCACCTGCTTCCCGGACTTTTTCGGCTTTTTCAAGGCCCGGGGCTTTACCGTGGACGAGGAGCACGCCTTCACCCCCATGAGCACCATAGTCCGCTACGAGCCGGGCGGGCACTAAAGCCCGAAAATCCGGCAAGATGCCTGCCTGTTTCTTAAGAATCTGTGAAATTGGATGAAACAGGTTGCAAAGCCCCCAGGGGAATGGTAAAATAATTTGATAGGATAACAGTGCCATTCCGTGGCTTTGACAAAGAACAGGAGGATACACCATGCTCCGCAGTATGACAGGCTATGGCCGGGGCGAGGCCACCATTGGCGGCCGGCGCATCGTGTTTGAGATTAAATCGGTCAACCATAAATTTTTCGAGTTCAATTCCCGCATTACCCGGGGTTACCTCTTTTTGGAGGACAAGCTGAAAGCCTATGTCCAGGGGAAGATTTCCCGGGGCAAGGTGGATGTGTTTTTGCAGATTGAAACCTTGGAGGAGACAGACGTCCAGGTGCTGGTCAACCACTCCCTGGCCTCGGCGTATGTCAAGGCCCTGGAGGAGCTCCAGCAGCGCTACCAGCTGCCCGATGGCCCCAGCCTGGCGCTGCTCTCCAAGTATTCGGACATCTTCTCCGTTCACAAGGCCCCCGAGGACGAGGACGCCGTGTGGGAGGCCGTCCGCCAGGTGGCCGACATGGCCATTGCTTCCTTCCTGAAAATGCGGGAGGCCGAGGGCGCCCGGCTTAAGGCGGACATTTTGGAGAAGGCCGGGGAGGTCATCGCCCTGGTGGACCAGGTGGAGCAGGTCACCCCCGAGACGGTGGAGGCCTACCGGGAGCGCCTGCGGGCCAAGATCGAGGAACTGCTCCAGGACAACCGCTTTGACGAGCAGCGGGTTCTCACCGAGGTGGCCATCTTCGCCGACAAGGTTGCCGTGGACGAGGAGACCGTGCGCCTGCGCTCCCACTTCCAGCAGCTGCAAAAGCTGGTGGATTCCGACGGGCCCGTGGGCCGGAAGATAGACTTCCTGGTGCAGGAGATGAACCGGGAGGCCAATACCATCGGCTCCAAGTCCGTCAATTCGAAAATCGCCTACTTGGTGGTGGACATCAAAGCTCTCATCGAGAAGATTCGGGAGCAGGTCCAGAATGTGGAATAAAGGGGGGCAAACCATGAAACTGGTGAACATCGGCTTTGGGAACCTGGTCTCCGCCGACAAGGTGGTGGCCGTGGTCAGCCCGGAATCTGCCCCCATCAAGCGCATGGTCCAAGAGGCCAAGGAGCGGGGCGTGCTCATCGACGCCACCTTTGGCCGCCGCACCAAAGCGGTCCTCATCATGGACAGCGACAACGTGGTGCTCTCCGCCATTTTGCCAGAGACGGTGGCGGGCCGCTTTAACGGTAAGGAAGAGCCCGCGCCAGAAGAGGAGGAAAAACATGGATAAGGGATTGTTGCTGGTGATTTCCGCGCCCTCCGGGGGCGGGAAAGGCACCATTTTACAGGAACTTTTCGCCCAGGATGAGAACCTGCGGCTGTCCGTCTCCGCCACCACCCGGGGCCCCCGCCCTGGGGAGGAGCACGGCAAGCAGTACTATTTCCTCAGCCGCGAGGAGTTCGAGGGCCTCATCCAAGAGGGGAAAATGCTGGAGCACGCCGAATATGTGGGCAACTACTACGGCACGCCCCGCCAGCCCGTGGAGGACTGGATGGACCAGGGCCACGACGTGGTGCTGGAAATCGAGGTGAAGGGCGGCGCCCAGGTGAAGCAGCTGATGCCGGAGTGCGTGTCCATCTTCATCCTGCCCCCCTCCATGAAGGTGCTGGAAAAGCGCCTGCGCGGCCGCGGCACCGAGGATGAGGAGACCATCCAAAAGCGCTTGGCAAAGGCCAGGGAGGAAATCCCCCACGCCAAGGATTACGACTACATCGTCTACAACGACGCCCTGGAGGACGCTGTCAGCGACCTGCGGGCCATTATCAAGGCGGAGAAACTGAAATTCTCCCGCAATACAAATTCTATCGAAAGGGTGCTGGAAGATGCTGAAACCGTCCGCTAACATGATTACTGTCCCCCATAAGAGTACCTACTCCCTGGTGATTGCCGTGGCCAAGCGCGCCCGGCAGATTGCCCAGAAGGCCGAGGACGAGGGGATTATCCTCACCGATAAGCCCGTGGACATGGCCGTGCAGGACTTTGTCCAGGGGAAATACTTCATCATAGAGCCGGAGGAGGACGCCGGGCAAGAGGATGAATGAGGCGCTTTTTGCCAAAATCGCCGTGGAAAACGCGGTGTACCATTTCGATAAGCTTTTCACCTACCGCGTCCCGGAGCACCTGCGGGGCCAGGCAGTGCCCGGCGCCCGGGTCAGCGTGCCCTTTGGCGCGGGGAACCGCCGGCGGGTGGGGCTTGTGTTTTCCCTTTCTGGGGAGGGCGGGGAGAAAGTCAAGGACATTGACAGCGTCCTGGACAGGGAACCCGCCCTTTCGCCCCCCATGCTGGAGCTGGCCCAGTGGCTGAAGGAGCGGTATTACTGCACGCTGTTTGAGGCCGCCAAGCTGATGATTCCCACCGGCTACCACCTGCGCCTGCAGGACAGCTGTGTCCTCAGCCCAGAGTTTCGGGATTACGACCGGGAAAACTACACGGAAACCCAGTGGCGGGCCATCCTGTTCCTGCGGGGGGCGGGGAAGTCCGTCCCCCTGGACAAGCTGGCCCAGGAGACGGGCCTGGAGGAACGCTCCCCAGAGCTGGAGGACCTGCTGGCCCGGGGCGTCCTGTGCAAGGTGAACACCGCCATCAGCCGGGTGGGGGACGCCACCAGCAAGATGGTGCGCCCTGTGCCGGACTACGAGGGGAAGCTCACCCCCCGGCAGCGGGATGTGTACCAAACGCTGCTGGACTGCGGCGAGGCCTCGGAAAAGGAGCTGTGCTACTTCACCGGCGCCTCTGCCTCTGTGGTGCGCGCCCTGGTGGACAAGGGGGCGGCGGAAGCCTTTGCATACGAGGTGTACCGCCGCCCTGATTTTTTCCAAGAGGAGCAGCTGTCCCCCGGCGCCGTCACCCTCTCGCCCGCCCAGGAGCAGGCCCTCCAGGGGCTGCTGCGGGAGTACCACAACCCCCAGGGCAGCCACAGCGCTTTGCTTTACGGCGTGACGGGCAGCGGTAAGACCTCTGTGTTTTTAAAGCTCATCCAGCACGTGCGGGAGCAGGGGAAGGGCGTCATCGTCATGGTGCCGGAGATTTCCCTCACCGCCCAGACCATCCGGCAGTTCCGCAGCTGGTTTGGGGACGGCATCGCCCTGTTCCACAGCGGTCTCTCCCTGGGGGAGCGCCTGGACGAGTGGAAGCGGGTCCGCCGGGGGGAGGCCTCCATCGTGGTAGGCACCCGCTCGGCGGTGTTCGCCCCTGTAAAGGACCTGGGCCTTATCGTCATAGACGAGGAGCAGGAGCACACCTATAAGTCCGAGTCCTCCCCCCGCTACGACGCCCGGGAGGTGGCCCGCTACCGCTGCTGGAAGGAGGGGGCCTTCTGTTTGTTTTCCTCGGCCACGCCCTCGGTGGAGACCACCCGCATGGCCCAGGAGAAGAAGATGGGTTTCCACCGGCTGGAGCAGCGCTTTGGCCAGGCGGCGCTGCCCCAGGTGGAGCTGGTGGACATGAACCAGGACGCCCCGCCGGGGGAGACCTCCTTTGGGGGCACCCTGGCCCGGGCCTTGCAGGAGAACTTCCAAGAGGGCCGGCAGTCCATTTTGCTGCTGAACCGCCGGGGCTACCACACCTTTGCCTCCTGCAAAACCTGCCACGAGGTGGTCAGCTGCCCCCATTGCAGCATCTCCTTGACCTACCACAGCGCCAACGGACGGCTGATGTGCCACTACTGTGGCTACTCCGTGCCCTACTCCCGCCACTGCCCCTCCTGCGGCAGCGACACCGTCACCTTCCGGGGGGCGGGCACCCAGCGGGCCGAGGAACAGCTCCAGCAGCTGCTGCCAGAGGCCCGGGTGCTCCGGGTGGACACGGATTCCGTGGCCGCCAAGTACTCCCTGGAGAAGAAGCTGGACCAGTTCGCCCGGGGGGAGTACGACGTCATGGTGGGCACCCAGATGGTAGCCAAGGGCCTGGACTTTGAAAACGTCACCTTGGTGGGTGTGCTCTCGGCGGACCAGGCGCTGTTCAGCGACGACTTCCGCAGCAACGAGCGCACCTTCGATTTGCTCACCCAGGTGGTGGGCCGGGCGGGGCGGGGCAAGTACCCCGGCCGGGCCATCATCCAAACTTACGCCCCCGAAAACCCGGTGCTCCACCTGGCCGCCCAGCAGGACTACTTCGGCTTCTACCGCCAGGAGATACTCTTCCGCCAGGCCATGCTCTACCCGCCCTTTGTGGACATCCTTGTCATCGGCTTTGTGGGGGAGAAGGAGCCTTTGGTCAGGCAGGGGGCCAACGCCTTCCTCCACTTGCTGGGCAGCCTGGCCCAGCAGGAGTACAGCGGCCTGCCCCTGCGGGTGCTGCAGCCCTCCCCGGCGGCAGTGGCCCGGGTCAGTGGCAAATACCGCTACAAGCTTTTGATAAAGTGCCGGAACTCTCCCCGCCTGCGGGAGATGGTTTCCCGGCTGCTGCTGCAGTTCGCGTCCCTGCGGGAGTTCCAGCAGGTGACAGCCTACGCGGACCCCAACCCCTATCGGATTTTATAAATGTGAAAGGACTTGAAACAGTTATGGCCATCAGAAAGATTGTGCGCTTTGGCGACAGCGTCCTGGAAAAGGAATGCCGCAAGGTGGAAAAGTTTGACAAGAAGCTCCATCAGCTGCTGGACGACATGAAGGAAACGTTGGCCGACGCCGACGGTGCTGGCCTGGCCGCCCCCCAGGTGGGCATCCTGCGCGCCGTGTGCGTGGTGGATGTGGGCGAGGGCCCCATCGAGCTGGTAAACCCCGAAATCATCGCCACAGAGGGCGAGCAGAACGGCGCCGAGGGCTGCCTCTCCTACCCCGGGGAGTTCGGCCTGGTCAAGCGCCCCATGAAGGTGACGGTCCGCGCCCAGGACCGCGACGGCAACTGGTTTGAAAAGACCGGCGAAGCTCTGTGCGCCCGGGCCTTCTGCCATGAGATAGACCACCTCCACGGCATTTTGTTCACCTCCCACGTCAGCCGCATGCTCACCCCCGAGGAGCTGCAAAACGGCATCGCCGAAGAAGAGGAGTAAGCCATGCGGGTCATCTTTATGGGCACGCCGGATTTCGCCGTGCCCTCCCTGGAACAGCTGCTGCGCCACGGCCATGAGGTCTGCGCCGTGTACACCCAGCCGGACAAGCCCAAGGGCCGGGGCCACAAGCTCCAGCCGCCGCCTGTCAAGGAGCTGGCCTTGCAGCACAACATCCCCGTGTTCCAGCCGGTGAACCTCCGCGGGGAGGACACCCAGCGGGAAATCCAGGCCTGGGGCGCCGACGTCATCGTGGTGGTGGCCTACGGCAAGCTGCTGCCCAAAGCCGTGCTGGACGCCCCGCGCCTGGGCTGCGTCAATGTCCACGGCTCCCTGCTGCCCAAGTACCGGGGGGCCGCGCCCATCCAGTGGACGGTGCTCAACGGCGACAAGACGGCGGGCGTCACCACCATGTTCATGGCAGAGGGCATGGACACCGGCGACATGCTCTTAAAAGCCGAAACGCCCGTGGGGGAGGAGGAGACCTCCGGCCAGCTGTTCGACCGCTTGAAAGACCTGGGCGCCCAACTGCTGATTGAAACATTAGAGAAACTGGAGCAGGGCGCCCTCACGCCCATCCCCCAGGAGGAAGCCCAGGCCACCCACGCCCCCATGCTCTCCAAGGAGCTGTCCCTGGTGGACTGGACCAAGCCCGCCCAGCAGGTCCACGACCTCATCCGGGGGCTGAACCCCTGGCCCTCCGCCGTCTCCTATCTGGACGGGAAAAAGCTGAAGCTCCACGCCTCCCGGGTGCGGGAGGGCAGCGGCCAGCCCGGTAAGGCCTTTGTGCAGGAGGGCGCGCTGCTAGTCTGCTGCGGCCAGGGCGCCTTGGAGCTGACAGAGCTCCAAACGGAAAACGGCAAGCGCATGGATGGCAAAAGCTACCTTTTGGGCCATCCCCTGGAACAGGATTCCCGCTTTGGAGGGCCGGAAGATGCTTGAGATACAGCCAGGGCGCTTTGTGCTGAAAAGCCGGGAAAGCCTCCACGGCCGGGAGCTGGACGTGGTGGTGGACAGCCAAACCGGCGTCAACTATGTGACCTATCTGGCGTCATCCAGCGCCCCGCTGAGCCCCCTGCTGGATAAGGACGGCAAGCCATTGACAGATACACTCCTCATCGAAACCCCCTAACCCAAGGACAAGGAGCGCTATGAAACACACCCCACGCCACACGGCCACCCAAGCCCTGCTGCAAATGGAAGAGAACGAGGGCTATTCCAATATCGTCATCGATAAGGCGCTGCGTGCCGCCGGGCTGGATGCCCGGGACGCGGGGCTGGCCTCCACCATCTTTTACGGGGTGCTGGAGCGCCGCCTGCCCCTGGAGCATTTCCTGCGGAGCTGCCTTGCCAACCCCCAGAAAAAGCTGGACCCCCAGGTGTGGGCACTGCTGCTGTGCGCTGCCTACCAGATTCTCTACTTGGACCGCGTGCCCGATTCCGCCGCCGTCAACGAGGCGGTGGAGGAGGCTAAGGGAATCAAAGGGGGCGCTTTCGCAGGGCTGGTCAACGGGGTGCTGCGCAGCCTGGCGCGGAAAAAAGCGGGCCTCTCCCTGCCCCAGGGGGACAGCCTCCAGGCGCTGAGCTTGCGCTATTCCATCCCCCAGGAGCTCATCGCCGTGTGGCAGCGCTCTTACGGGAAGGAGCTCACCGCCCAGCTGCTGGAGGCCTTCCAGCGCCGGGCCCCGCTGTACTTGCGAATCAACCCCCTGCGGGCCACGGCAGAGGGCCTGGCCGCCTCGTTGGGACGGCAGGGCTTTTCCCGAAAACCGGTGGAATCCCTGCCCTGGGCGGCAGTGGCAGAGGGGGAGGGCTCTCCCGCCAGCTTGGAGGAGTTCCAGGAGGGCCTGTTCCATGTGCAGGACCTCTCCGCCCAGCTGGCCTGCTCGCTGCTGGAGGCCCGGCCCGGGCAGGCTGTCTGTGACTGCTGCGCTGCCCCCGGCGGGAAGAGCTTCACCTTGGCCGAGGACATGGAGAATACCGGCAGCCTGCACGCCTTTGATTTGTACAAGGGCCGCGTGGGGCTGATTCAGCAGGGGGCGGAGCGGCTGCGGCTCTCCTGCATCCAGGCGGGGCGCAAAGACGCCTCCAAGCCCTACGAGGGTTTGGAGCCCATGGACCGCGTCCTCTGCGACGTGCCCTGCTCAGGCTACGGCGTCATCCGCCGTAAACCGGAAATCCGCTACAAGCCCCTGGCCACGGTCCGGGAGCTGCCCCGGCTCCAGTATGCCATTTTGGAAAACGGCGCCGCTTTGGTAAAGCCCGGCGGCCTGCTGCTCTACGCCACCTGCACCTTGAACCCCGCGGAAAACGGCGCGGTGGCCTCCCGGTTCCTCCAGGAGCACCCGGAGTTCGAGCCGGCGCCCTTCCGCCTGCCCGGCGTCACCCGCCTGGTGGAGGAGCCGCCCCACACCATCACGCTGCTGCCTGTAAACGGGGGCTCGGACGGTTTCTACGCCGCCCGCTTCCGCAGAAAAGGAGACTTATGAACAGAGAGTTGACTGACCCCAGGGACATCAAATCCAAGACGCTGCCCCAGCTTCAAGAGGAGCTGGCCGCCTTGGGCCTGCCCAAGTACCGGGCCCAACAGGTGTACCGCTGGCTCCACCGGGGCGTGACGGACTTCTCCCAGATGTCCGACCTCTCCCGCGCCCTGCGGGAGGACTTGGCCCAGCGGTACTACATCGCCTGGGCCCAGGTGGAGCGCAAGCGCGTCTCCCAAGACGGCACGGTGAAATACCTGTTCCGCCTGCCCGATGGGGAGCACGTGGAAAGCGTGCTGATGCACTACCACCACGGAACTTCCATTTGCATTTCCACCCAGGTTGGGTGTAAAATGAACTGTAGCTTTTGCGCCACAGGCCAAAGCGGCTTTGCCCGCAACCTTTCCCCCTCGGAGATTCTCTCCCAGGTGCAGGCGGCCTCCGTGGACGCCGGGGAGCGCATCTCCCACATTGTGCTGATGGGCATGGGCGAGCCCTTGGATAACTACGAGAACGTGCTGCGTTTTTTGGAGCTGGTCACCTCGGAGGAGGGGCTCAACGTCAGCATGCGCCACATCTCCCTTTCCACCTGCGGCCTGGTGGATAAGATATACGACCTGGCGGATAAAAAGCTCCAGCTCACCCTTTCAGTGTCCCTCCACGCGCCCAACGACGAGATACGCTCCCGCACCATGCCGGTGAACAAGCGTTGGAACATGGAGCAGCTGTTAAAGGCCTGCAAGTATTACAGCACCACCACAGGCCGCCGCATCTCCTTTGAGTACGCCATGATTAGCGGCGTAAACGACATGGACTGGTGCGCCCGGGAGCTGGCCTCCCGGCTCCGTGGGATTTTGGCCCACGTAAACTTAATTCCCGTCAACGATGTGACGGGCACCGGCTATAAGAAAAGCGGCATCCCCCGGCAAAAGCGCTTTGTCGCCCTGCTGGAGGAACGGGGTGTCACAGCCACGGTCCGGCGGACGCTGGGCTCGGACATCGAGGCTTCCTGCGGGCAGCTGCGACGGAAAGTTGAAGGAGGGACCGGACATGAGAGTTGATTTTGAAACAGATGTGGGCGCCGTGCGCAGCTCCAACCAAGATAGCTGCGATTGCGGCCTGTTCTCCCCAAACAGCGCCTGGGTCATCGTCTGCGACGGTATGGGGGGCGCCAACGGCGGCAACGTGGCCAGCGCCATTGCCGTGGAGACCATCCGGGAGCAGCTCCTTTCCGGCTATGACGAGAACTTGAGCAAGCCCAACCTGAAAAACCTGATGATAAACGCCATCAACCGCGCCAACGAGGAGGTCCACCGCGTCTCCCTAGAGCGGCCGGAGCTTCACGGCATGGGCACCACGGTGGTGCTGCTGGTGGCAGCCAAGGGCACCCTCCACGTGGCCCACGTGGGGGACAGCCGCGCCTACCTGCGCCACGGGGGCGTCCTCACCCAAATTACCATGGACCACTCCTATGTGCAGGATTTGGTGAACTTTGGCCAAATCACCCAAGAGGAGGCCCGGGTCCACCCCAAGCGGAACATCATCACCCGGGTGCTGGGCGTCCACGAGGAGGTCCGCTGCGATTACGCCGCCTGGGATTTTTCCCCGGGGGATTTGGCCCTGGCCTGTTCCGACGGCCTCTCCAACTACATGGACGAGGACCTGCTGGACCAGTACATGGAGGAATATGGCGACGCGGGCCGCACCCTTCCCCGGGAGCTGATTCAGTACGCGGTGCAGTGCGGCGGCTCGGACAATATCACGGCGGCTGTCATCTTCAACGGCTGACCCCCGCGACTTTTTTCAGAAAGGTATGGTAACTGTTTATGGATAGATTCATCGGCAAGCGCCTGGATGGCAGGTACGAAATCCACGAGCTTATCGGCGTGGGCGGCATGGCCTATGTCTACAAGGCCTACGACCGCGTGGAGGGCCGCTGGGTGGCCATCAAGATTTTGAAGGAAGAATTTTCCAACAACAGCGATTTCCTGCGCCGTTTCCGCAATGAGTCCAAGGCCATCGCGGTGCTCAACCACCCCAACATTGTCAAGGTGTACGATGTCAGCTTTGGCGACCAAATCCAGTACATCGTCATGGAGTTTATCGACGGCATCACCCTGAAGGAGTATATCGAGCAGGAAGGCACCATCCGCTGGCAGGAGGCTGTCCACTTCACCACCCAAATCCTCATGGCCCTGGAGTGTGCCCACGAGAAGGGCATCATCCACCGGGACATCAAGCCCCAGAACATCATGCTCCTGCAGGACGGCTCCATCAAGGTGGCCGACTTCGGCATTGCCCGCTTCCTCCAAAGCGAGACCCAGACCATGACCGACAAGGCCATTGGCTCGGTGCACTACATCGCCCCCGAGCAGGCCAGCGGCGACTATATCACCGATAAGGCGGACATCTACTCGGTGGGCGTCATGCTCTACGAGATGCTCACCGGCAAGCTGCCCTTTGTGGCGGACAACGCCGTCTCGGTGGCGTTGATGCAGCTGCAGGCTAAGCCCGTCATGCCCCGGGAGCTGAACCCCTCCATCCCCAGGGGCCTGGAGCAAATCACCATGCGGGCCATGGAGAAAAACCCCGTGGACAGGTTCCAGTCCGCCGGGGAGATGCTGGACGACTTGGACGAGTTCCGCCGCAATCCCAACATTGTGTTCCACTACGATTTGCAGACGGCCAACGCCCGGTACGACGCTTCCCGCAGCATGGAGGCCTACGACGCCTCCCGCCAGGCGCCCGCCTACAACGACGACTACGAGTACGAGGAGGAGCTGGTGCGCTCCCGCCGCAGCGCCAAGGGCGCCATGGTGGTCAAGGGCGTGCTGGCGGCGGCCATCATCGTGGGCCTCGCCGTGGCGGTGATTTACTTCCTCAACTACTGGAACAACCGCCCCGAGGCCGGCGACGACCTGCTGGAGATGCCCAATTTGGTGGGCCAGCTCTATGAGGACGTCATCGCCAACGAGGAGTACGCGGACTTCAACATCCAGGTCAGAGAGGGCAACGACCCAGATTTGCAGCCTGGTGAAATCATGAACCAAGACCCCGCCGCCGGTATCATGGTGAAGAAGGATGCCGACGTGGAACTGCTGGTCAACGGGGGCGTGGGACAGGTGGAGGTGCCCGACGTGGTCACTGACCACATGACCTTGGAGGAGGCCCAGCAGGCCATAGAGGACGCGGGCCTTCACAGCCAGGTGGAAAACGTGGCCGACGATGAGGTGGAAGAGGGCCGCGTCATCTCCACCAACCCCGAGCCCGGCACAATGGTGGATTCCGGCAGCACTGTCACCCTGCGGGTGAGCACCGGCCCCGCGGAAGAGATGGTCACCGTGCCGGACGGCCTGGTGGGCGACACCTTGGCCAATGTGTCTGCCAAGCTGGAAGAGGCCGGCCTGGTGGTGGGCAACGTCAACCGGGACGACACCAGCACCTTGACCGTGGATACCGTCATCAGCCTGTCCCCCAACGAGGGCTCGGAGATTTCCAAGGGCTCCACCGTGGACATCACCGTCAGCTCCGGTAAGGGCGCCACCAAGACCCTTAGCACCAGCATCCCGCTGCCCAGCAGTGTCAGCGAGGACATCACCTTGGAGGTCTACCGCAACGGCACCAAGGTGACCACCGACACCGTCAACCCCTCCTACGGCAGCAGCTATTCCTTGAGCTTCACCGGCACCTCCGGCTCGGAGACCGTGGTGGTCACGCTGAACAGCCAGACCTATATGGAGCTGCAATTTGATTTTGACACCCAAAGCGTCCAAGTGACCCGCACCTACGAGTTCATCCCCGCGGGCGGCGGCGATTCCGAAAGCTCCTCCAGCAGCGAAAGCAGCGAGAGCAGCAGTGAAAGCAGCAGCGAGGAGGGCTCCTCTTCTGAGGAAGGGGATGCCCAGTGATGGGTGCCAAACTGCTAGAGGGCCTGGTGCGCAAGGGCATCGGCGGCTTTTACACCGTGGAGACCCCAGAGGGCCTTTACACCTGCACCGCCCGGGGCAAATTCCGCAAGGCCCGCATCTCCCCTTACGCGGGGGATAGGGTGCGCATCCTGGCCGAGGAGGACGGCACCGGCGCCCTGGAGGAGATCCTGCCCCGGCGCAACTTCCTGGTGCGGCCGCCCATCGCCAACATCGACCAGCTGTTCATCGTCTCCTCGCTGCGGGACCCCTACCCCGAGCCCCTCATTGTGGACAAGACCATCGCCGTGGCGGAGCTGGAGGACATCCAGCCCATTCTGGTGCTGACCAAAACCGATTTGGAGGGCCCCTCGCCCCTTAAAGAGGTGTACGATTTGGCCGGGGTCCCCTGCCTGGAAGTTTCCTCTGTTACTGGGCAGGGCGTGGGCCAGGTGCGCCAGCTGCTGGCGGGGAAGGTCTCCGCCTTCACCGGCAACTCCGGCGTGGGGAAGTCCACCTTGCTCAACGCCCTGTTCCCAGAGTTCGCCTTGAAAACAGGGGAGGTCAGCCAAAAGCTGGGCCGCGGCCGCCACACCACCCGTGAGGTGGAGCTCTACAAGCTGGAGGGCGGCGGCTATGTGGCGGATACCCCCGGCTTCTCCACCTTTGACATCGAGCGCTACCGCTTGACGGACAAGGAGAAGCTGCCCTACGGCTTCCGGGAGTTTCTGCCCTATCTGGGCCAGTGCCAGTTCACCTCCTGCTCCCACACCTGCGAGAAGGGCTGCGCCATCCTCCAGGCGGTGGAGAAGGGGGAAATCCCCCGCCAGCGCCACGAGAGCTACTGCGCAATGTATCAAGAGATAAAGGATGTCAAGCAATGGCAACAAAAAAACAAGAATGTATGATTATCGGCGCCTCTCCCATTGAGGACGACGCCGTGTTCCGGGAGTTTCCCCCCGAGAATTACTACGTCATCTGCGCCGACGCCGGCTATGAGACGGCCGAGCGCTACGGCATTACCCCGGACTTGGTGGTGGGGGATTTCGACTCTGCCAAAACGCTGCCCCCCAAGGGCAACAAGGTCCTCACCCTGCCCGTGGAGAAGGACGTCACCGACACCATGTACGCGGTGATCAAGGGCTTTGCCAAGGGCTACCGGAGCTTTGTGCTGGTGGGCTGCCTGGGCGGCGCACGGTTCGACCACTCCCTAGCCAACCTGGAGGTGCTCCAGTACATCCTCCAGCACAGCGGCTACGGCGTGATGGCCGACAGCCACACCAAGGTGTTCCTCATCGCCGGCAGGCGCCTGCGCATCACCGAGATGAAGGGCGCCACGGTGTCTGTGTTCCCCTACGGCACCGCCAGCTGCACCGTCACCTACCAGGGGCTGCTGTACCCCCTGGCCCACGATACTCTCACCAGCGGCGGCGTGCTCATGGGCGTGAGCAACACCATCACCGCGGATACCGCCGTCATCCGGGTCCACGCGGGCACGGCCTTGGTGGTGGTCTACACGGCGTAACACTTTTTGCCCCTTTGGATATACTGGTTAGTGAACGAGAAAACCGGCAAAGGGAAAGGCAGATGGTCTTATGTCGCGCTGCGATTGGTCCTGTTTTAAAAATACCCAGACCAGGTGCTTGTGCGCTATCAGCTTTGGCCTGGGGATGTCCCTTTCCTGTTTTTGCCCCGTGGGGCTCACCTTGTTCCTCTGCGCGGTGCTTTTGGTGGCCTTGGGGTTTTCGTTACTACGTCGCGGAAACGGGAGGCAAGGGCAATGAAAATCGTCATCGTAGACCGGCGCAAAGGTGTGGTGGGCATGCTGCTGCGCAAGCTGTACGGCATCCGCAAGGTGGCGGAGCCGTAAAACAGGAAACAACATACCGGCAAGGGGGGGAAAGGCTTTCCCGCCTTTCTCTTTGCCATTTTGCGAACCCAGCGGGGCTGCCTTTTTCC
>ENA-UONZ01002314-UONZ01002314.1-human-gut-metagenome-genome-assembly--contig:-C93old-NODE-2314-length-15422-cov-63.143489_pt1 | contig 15422 bp, 7 predicted proteins | sample MGYA00242468_ERZ724015 | MGnify/ENA metagenome assembly ERZ724015
GGGTGAGCCCCTCACCCTCAATAACACGCTTTTTTTCTAATAAATATAATAATATAGAGAAAACAATAAGTAGTATACATCGATTCTTCGTATATTCGCCGCCGAATAAAAAAGAATTTCCCCAAAAGAAACGTCCGATGAAACGATTTAATGACTTTTTCCGCTGTATGTCGCCGCTTGTGCTATTCATGTTGTTCTTTTCCACCACCGGTGCGTCCGCAATGAAAAGCAACGGTCCGGCCGCAGACGGTCATGACTCCATCCGTATCAGCCTGCTGACCTGTGCTCCCGGCGAGGAGATTTATTCTCTGTTCGGACATACAGCCATCCGTTACGAAAATCCTTCACAAGGGATTGATGTAGTTTTCAACTACGGTCTGTTCAGCTTCAACACCCCCAACTTCATACTTCGCTTCTCTCTCGGAGAGACAGATTATCAACTGGGCGCAACCGATTATGCCCATTTTGCAGCAGAATACGCATTCTTCGGACGTAGCGTATGGCAACAGACTCTGAACCTGACCGAAAGAGAAAAGGCCGAATTAATCCGTCTGCTACAAGAGAATTATCGTCCCGAGAACCGGGTGTACCGTTACAATTTCTTTTACGACAATTGCGCCACCCGTCCCCGCGACAAGATAGAAGAAAGCGTTGCCGGAAAAGTGATTTATCCCGCAAAACCGCAGGACGGCTCACGGTCTTTCCGCGACATCGTGCATCAATATTGCAAAGGTCATCCGTGGGCACGCTTCGGCATTGACTTATGTATCGGAAGCGAAGCAGACCGTCCTATCACACAGCGGCAGATGATGTTTGCCCCATTTTATCTGATGGATGCCTTTGCCGGAGCGCAAATTGAGAATGACTCCATTCAGCGACCGCTTGCGGAAGCCGCCCGACTGATTGTAGACGCCACTCCCGAGACGGATGAAAGCGGCTGGATATTCACTCCGCTACAATGCGCCCTGCTTTTATTTATATTGACAGTCGGCGCTACCATCTACGGTATCCGGCGAAGAACCGGACTATGGGGAGTAGACCTCTTCCTTTTCAGCGCGGCAGGTATCGTAGGTTGTGTTCTTGCCTTTCTGGCTCTCTTTTCCGAACACCCGGCCGTCAGTTCCAATTTCTTATTGCTCGTGTTTCACCCCGGACAACTTCTTTTCCTTCCCTACATCATTTATTGTGACCGAAAAGGAAAGAAATGTTGGTATTTGACCTTGAATTTGATCATTTTAACACTTTTTATAGTGCTTTTTCCGCTAATTCCACAAAGATTTGACTTAGCTGTTGTACCTTTGGCACTCAGTTTGCTGGTACGTTCAGCGAGCAACTTAATTGTGACATCTAAAAAGAAATAATGAAAGGATTACTGACTTCCCTTATCACCGTACTTACCTTCACCGGGCTACAAGCTCAGTCGTTGCCTGCTGCACCCAAGCTCGTGGTGGGACTGACGATTGACCAACTGCGTACGGACTACTTGGAAGCATTCTCATCACTTTACGGGGAGAAAGGTTTCAAACGCCTTTGGAAAGAGGGAAGAGTGTTCTATAATGCCGAATATACTTTCAGCGGTGTGGACCGCTCGTCTGCCATAGCCGCCATTTACAGCGGAACGACTCCCTCCATGAACGGAATCATCTCCAAGCGATGGATGGACGCGGCTACCCTACGTCCTGTCAACAGCACAGACGACACGGCTTTCATGGGGTACTATACCGACCAGACGTGTTCTCCTTCCAAATTATTGACTTCCACCATTGCCGATGAGCTCAAAATAGCGACTCAAGGCAAGGGGCTTGTATATGCCATCGCTCCCAAATGTGACGCGGCGATTTTTGCCGCCGGACATGCCGGGAACGGTGCTTTCTGGCTCAATCCCAACACGGGAAAATGGAGCGGAACAACTTATTACGGAGAATTTCCTTGGTGGGCAAGTCAGTACAACGACCGCCAAGCCGTCGATTTCCGTATTGCGAATATCGTATGGGAACCGGTATTTCCTCGCGGGATGTACACATTCCTGCCCGACTGGCGGGATATGGTTTTCAAATATAAATTTGATGACGACCGCAACAACAAGTACCGCCGTTTCATCACCAGCCCTTTCGTGAACGATGAAGTGAATGCGCTTGCCGAAGAAGCATTAAGCAAGAGTTCAATCGGCATGGACGACATTACTGACTTATTGGCACTGACTTATTATGCCGGCAACTACGCACATAAATCCGTACAGGAATGTGCAATGGAAATACAGGATACCTACGTGCGCATTGACCGTAGCATTGCCAACCTGCTCGAACTGCTCGACAGGAAAGTGGGCTTGCAGAACGTGCTCATCTTCGTCACTTCCACCGGATATACAGACAGCGAATCGTCTGATTCGGGATTATACAAAATTCCCGGAGGAGAGTTCTACCTCAACCGTTGCGCCGCTTTGCTGAATATGTATCTGATGGCTACGTACGGGGAAGGAAAATATGTGGAAACTTATCACAACCAACAGATTTATCTGAATCATAAGTTGCTGGAACAAAAGCAACTCAATCTGACGGAAGTACAAGAGAAGTCCGCCGAATTCCTGATGCAATTCAGTGGAGTGAATGAGGCATATTCCGCCAACAGGCTTCTGTTGGGTTCGTGGACTCCGGAAATCCACAAAATACGTAACGGATATCATCGTAAACGCTCGGGGGATCTGGTAATCGATGTTCTTCCCGGATGGTCAATCGTTGACGAGAACAGCCACGAGAACAAGGTGGTACGCCATTCGTTCATCCCCTCACCGCTGATTTTCATCGGTCACTCGGTGAAACCGGCTATCATACAGACTCCTGTAACCATTGAACATATTGCGCCTACACTGGCTCATTTCATGCGTATCCGGGCTCCCAACGCCTGCAGCTCCGCCCCTATTACCGACTTGCGGTAAAAGTTTACTCATAAAAACAGGGTGCAAAACATAAATAAATCAGCATTTTAATGTAACTTTGCAGGGATTATCCACCACGGATTCCACAGATTCACACAGATTGAAAAGAAAAATCTGTGTCCTGTATAAAAGATCCGTGAGAATCTGTGAAATCCGTGGTGCAAGAAAGATAAATAATAAACTAAATAATAGAACATGGGATTTAATGAATTTTTAAGCTCGATTTTCGGAAACAAATCCACACGAGACATGAAAGAAATCAAGCCCTGGGTGGAAAAGATCAAAGCTGCCTACCCGGAGGTTGAGAAACTGGACAACGACGCCCTCCGTGCCAAAACGGAAGAACTCAAAAAATATATCCATGAATCGGCTACTGCCGAACGTGCGAAAGTGGAAGAGTTGAAGGCAAGCATCGAGACACTGGAACTGGAAGACCGCGAAGAAGTCTTCGCACAAATCGATAAGACAGAAAAAGAAATTCTGGAGAAATATGAAAAAGCACTGGACGAAGTACTGCCCGTTGCTTTTTCTATCGTGAAAGCTACTGCCAAACGTTTCACAGAAAATGAAGAAATCGTTGTTACCGCTACGGATTTTGACCGCCAACTGGCTGCAACGAAAGATTTTGTACGCATCGAAGGTGACAAGGCCATCTATCAGAATCACTGGATAGCCGGTGGTAACGATACGGTATGGAACATGGTTCACTACGATGTACAGCTCTTCGGTGGTGTCGTTCTGCATAAAGGTAAGATTGCGGAAATGGCAACCGGTGAAGGTAAAACATTGGTGGCTACTCTCCCGGTATTCCTCAACGCACTGACCGGAAACGGTGTGCACGTGGTTACCGTGAATGATTACCTCGCCAAACGTGACTCCGAATGGATGGGACCTCTTTATATGTTCCACGGCTTGAGCGTGGATTGTATCGACCGCCATCAACCGAACTCCGACGCGCGCCGTCAGGCATACCTGGCAGACATCACGTTCGGTACAAACAACGAATTCGGTTTCGACTACCTGCGTGACAACATGGCTATCAGCCCGAAAGACCTTGTACAACGTCAGCACAACTATGCCATCGTCGATGAGGTCGACTCGGTATTGATTGACGACGCCCGTACTCCGTTGATTATCTCCGGTCCTGTACCGAAAGGCGACGACCAATTGTTCGAGCAACTCCGTCCGTTAGTAGAACGTCTGGTAGAAGCACAGAAAGTATTGGCTACCAAATATCTCTCCGAAGCAAAGAAACTGATCGCATCCAACGATAAGAAAGAGGTGGAAGAAGGATTCCTCGCTTTATACCGCAGCCACAAGGCATTGCCGAAAAACAAGGCTTTGATTAAGTTCCTTAGTGAACAGGGGATCAAGGCAGGTATGCTCAAAACGGAAGAGATCTACATGGAACAGAACAACAAGCGTATGCATGAAGTTACTGATCCGCTGTATTTCGTGATCGACGAGAAACTGAATAGTGTAGACCTGACAGACAAGGGTGTAGACCTGATTACCGGTAACTCTGAAGACCCGACATTGTTCGTTCTTCCGGACATCGCCGGACAACTTTCGGAACTGGAAAACCAACATCTGACTAACGAACAACTGCTTGAAAAGAAAGATGAACTTCTGACAAACTATGCCATCAAATCGGAACGTGTACACACCATCAACCAGTTGTTGAAGGCTTACACCATGTTCGAGAAAGATGATGAATATGTAGTGATCGACGGACAGGTGAAGATTGTAGACGAGCAGACAGGCCGTATCATGGAAGGTCGCCGCTACTCTGACGGATTGCACCAGGCTATCGAAGCCAAGGAACGTGTGAAAGTGGAAGCTGCTACGCAGACCTTTGCAACGATTACTTTGCAGAACTACTTCCGTATGTATCACAAGCTGTCCGGTATGACCGGTACTGCCGAGACGGAAGCAGGCGAACTTTGGGACATTTATAAATTGGATGTTGTGGTAATCCCGACCAACCGTCCGATTGCCCGCAAAGACATGAACGACCGCGTTTACAAGACTAAGCGTGAAAAATATAAAGCCGTGATCGAGGAAATCGAACAATTGGTTCAGGCAGGACGTCCGGTGTTGGTAGGTACCACTTCGGTAGAAATCTCCGAAATGCTGAGTAAAATGCTGACCATGCGTAAGATTGAACATAATGTACTGAATGCGAAGTTGCACCAGAAAGAAGCCGAAATCGTAGCGAAAGCCGGTTTGAGTTGCGCGGTAACGATTGCAACCAACATGGCAGGTCGTGGTACGGATATCAAACTAAGTCCGGAGGTAAAGGCTGCAGGCGGTTTGGCGATTATCGGTACGGAACGTCATGAGTCCCGCCGTGTAGACCGCCAGTTGCGTGGTCGTGCAGGACGTCAGGGTGACCCGGGTTCTTCTGTATTCTTCGTATCACTGGAAGATGACTTGATGCGTCTGTTCTCTTCCGACCGTATCGCAAGCGTAATGGATAGACTCGGTTTCCAGGAAGGCGAAATGATTGAGCATAAAATGATTTCCAATTCTATCGAACGCGCCCAGAAGAAGGTAGAAGAAAACAACTTCGGTATCCGTAAGCGTCTGTTGGAATACGACGACGTTATGAACAAGCAACGTACGGTTGTCTACACGAAACGCCGCCATGCGCTGATGGGTGAACGTATCGGTATGGATATCGTAAATATGATTTGGGACCGTTGCGCGAATGCCATCGAAAATAATGACTACGAGGGTTGTCAGATGGAACTGCTCCAAACGTTGGCTATGGAAACTCCGTTCACAGAGGAAGAGTTCCGCAACGAGAAGAAAGAGAAGTTGGCCGACAAGACTTTCAACATTGCGATGGAGAATTTCAAACGCAAGACCGAACGTCTGGCTCAAATCGCTAATCCGGTTATCAAACAAGTATATGAGAATCAAGGACATATGTATGAAAACATCCTGATTCCTATTACGGACGGCAAACGTATGTACAACATCTCTTGCAACCTGAAAGCGGCTTACGAATCGGAATCGAAAGAGGTGGTGAAATCATTCGAGAAATCAATCCTGCTCCACGTGATCGATGAAGCATGGAAAGAGAATTTGCGTGAACTGGACGAACTGAAACATTCGGTACAGAACGCCAGCTACGAACAAAAAGACCCGCTATTGATTTACAAACTGGAATCCGTAACGCTGTTTGACGCAATGGTGAACAAAATCAACAACCAGACTGTGTCTATCCTGATGCGTGGACAAATTCCTGTACAGGAAGCTCCGGACGAACCGTCCGCACGCCGGGTAGAAGTACGTCAGGCTGCTCCGGAACAACGTCAGGACATGAGCAAGTATCGTGAGAACAAACAGGATTTGAACGACCCGAACCAGCAGGCTGCCGCCAATCAGGATACCCGCGAACAGCAGAAACGCGAACCGATTCGCGCTGAAAAAACGGTAGGACGCAACGATCCTTGTCCATGCGGAAGCGGTAAGAAGTACAAGAACTGCCACGGAAGAAATCTTTGATCAATGAGGTAAGGAGCAGACGACAGGATTTGTACCCGGCGCTCCCTATCTTCCGATTATAAAAGAAAGCCTTAAACGGTTAAAAACTGTTTGAGGCTTTCTTTTGTTCTTTCAAAATAGTACTTTTGTTCAAACTACTAAATGTATTAAATTGTATTGACTATGGCAAAATCTTATTCATTGGCATTCGTTTCTCTGTTTCTATTACTATTCGGCAGCTGTCAAAGTATAGAACAGATTTCCATTGATTATCTGCAACCTGCCGATTTGAGTTTTCCTCCTCAACTTCGTAAAGTGGCCATCGTAAATAATACAAGTAATGCACCGGACGATAAGCTGACTCCCCAAACTAAAAAGTCGAAAGACAATAGAGTTGAAATAAGCCGTGCCATAGCATATGCCAATGGCGATCCTAAGGTTGCGGCAGAAGCGATGGCGGAAGAGATAGCGCATCAGAACTACTTTGACGAAGTGGTGATTTGCGACTCTGCCTTGCGGGCAAACGATAAAATCTCCCGTGAAAGTATACTTTCTCAAGAGGAAGTCCGCCAACTAGCTTCCGATCTGGGAGTAGATCTGATTATTGCTTTGGAAAATCTGCAATTCAAAATAACGAAAACAGTACGTTACTTGGAGGAATTCGGGTGTTATCAAGGTGCGATAGATGCGAAAGTCTATCCAACGGTATCCGTATACCTGCCCGAACGGAGTAAACCGATGGCTACTATCCGTCTCAATGACAGCATTTTCTGGGAGGATTTCGGAATTTCACCTACAGAAGCCGCCGCACAAATCATCCCCACAAAAGATATGCTGAAAGAGGCTGCAGAGTTCGCAGGAACCGTGCCCGTAAAATATATTGTCCCTATCTGGAAGAACGGGAAGCGTTATCTGTATACCGGCGGCTCCGTCCCCATGCGCGATGCGGCCATTTATGTACGCGAAAATTCGTGGGACGAAGCATACGAACTTTGGAATCAAGCCTACCAATCGACTAAAAACGAAAAGAAAAAGATGCGTGCAGCTCTTAATATAGCTGTTTATTACGAGATGAAAGATAGTCTGGCAAAAGCGGAAGAATGGGCTACTACCGCTCAACAACACGCCCGGAAAACAGAATTGAAAAAGAATGTCGGCAACAATAAAATCAATACCGATGAAGCACCGAATTACTTCTACATCAGCCTCTATTTAACCGAATTGAAGAAGAGAAACGCCCAATTATCCAAGCTTAAGCTACAAATGAGCCGATTTAATGATGATTTTTAAGGAAATCGTGTATCAAATCTTATTTTTTTTATACCTTTGAGCTAACAAAAAGAAGGAACCCATGAAATTGAGCGAACAATCACTATCTATTATCGAATCGGCTATCCAAAAGGCAGTCGCTAAATACACCTGTAACTGTGAACAAACAGCAGTAACCGATATCCACCTCCAACCGGACCAGACTTCGGGGCAACTTAATGTTTACAACGATGATGATGAAGAATTAGCCAACGTCATGATAGAAGAATGGGCTACATACGACGGTGATGATTTTTTGGAAAATGTAGAACCTTCTTTGCGCAGTATCCTGTGCAGAATGAAGGAGGCGGGGGACTTCGAGAAGATTACCATCCTGAAGCCTTACTCATTCGTTCTGGTAGATGAAGAAAAAGAAACCGTAGCCGAGTTATTATTAATAGACGACGATACGATACTGGTAAACGATGAACTTCTGAAAGGATTGGATAAGGAATTGGACGATTTCTTAAAAGAGTTGTTAGAAAAATAAACTCCTCCACTAATTACAATTCTTTCTATCAAGCTGATTGTTTCGTTCCACCTTAGTTTCCCTTTAGTTCTAGCGAGGTCATCTTCTCGTCCCAGTTAGTTAGATTGGAACGAAATATTCAATATTAAAATTAAGCAAAAACGAAGAGCAAGCTCCTAGAAAAAAGGCTACTTGCTCTTTTATAAGTTACAAAAACGACATTTACTGAATATTTCCAGTACACCCTATTTATATTTTAGGAATATTCCAGGTTACCTGTTGGAAAAGAGATCATTAGTTTTCCTTTTCTCTGCCCAGGCTTTCTCCATCCCATAGAAGTTTATTTCCTGCCCTGCAGGCTTCCCATCCAGCTCCGCCTGTTTCTGCTCAAAGAAGGCTTTCCAACGCTGATAATACAAGTCTTTCAAAAGTCCACTCCATTCCCGATGCGAATAATCATGTAGTCCGCCTTGATTGGCAGCAATGCTATCTCCCCAGACTGTGATTAATGCGGAAGCATTCCATTCGTACAATCGCTTTTCTTCTTCTGTAGTTCCCAGAGAACGAGCTGCATTCAACCAAGAGGAAACGGAAAATTCTTTCCGGGTAGATAACAAACGATCTTGCGCCAATATCAAGTCCAGGAATTGCTGTGTTTGTTTACGGAAATCCTCTTTGTCCTTTCGGTCATAGCTATGTGATATTTCTTCAAGTAACACATTTACTTTATCAGCATTACTCTGACGTACGATGTCTACCAAGTCATATTCAAAATTATTGTTTCCTTTATACTGGTCGGCAACGGAAGTAAATAGCCGGGCTGCCTTTGCTGTAGAATCGGGAGCATAAAATAGTTTGGAATATCCCCAAGTGGAAGTTCTATCCAGATGGAAACCCGGACGGGCACATAACAAAGACTCAATGGTTCCTTCACCCTGATAATCTTTCGGAGCATTGTAAACGGTGTGTTCCAATGCACGCCAAGCCTCCATTATTTCCGGTGAAACTTCTCTGCCATAACGAGCTTTCAAGTAAGTCTGCAACCATTCATCGGAAGAAAAGCGTTCTTCACGCCAAGGAAGTTCGTAAAGTAGTTCGAACATCACCGGATTATTCTCTATGCCCTCCGGGGTTGCTCCTACTCCATGCAACGTTTTCCCGTTAGTGTGTGCACAAGCATCATAATAACCATTCACCAACTGATTCATCCGGCCGTGCAAGCCGACATTACCTCCAAAATTCAGCAACATACAATAGAGCCAGTCGTGTTTGCCAAAGCCCTTTTCCCGATACCACATGGAATCCGGATCTCCCCATTGGGGACGTTTCTCACTATATAAATCTAAAACGAGCAAATCTCCCTGATTAAGAGAAGCAATCATTTCTTCCCGAGGATTCGCCTGCCAGGCCTGAATGATCCAAACAGCCTTCGGATTGGCTTTCTTCATGGCCGCCATAATGGAAGCACCGGTTTTCGCCAAGTCGACTCCTTCCGTGTTACCTCCCTCATGAAATGGATCCATGCTGTAATAGTTGGCTTTTCCATAGAGTTTCTCCAATTCCTCATAATACATAGCGGCAAAAGAATCGAAGTGTTCATCTTCCGTAGAAAGGAAAGCCGGACGGGGGAAGCCACACCATTTACCGGGATCAGCAATCTGATAACCTAGCTTTTCACCAATGTTACGGGGAACCATTCCAGCATATCCGGGGAAGACGGGTTCAATACCCAACTCCCGCATACGAGCTACAATCTTCTTCTGAAGAGCTTCTTGTTGCTGATACCAGCTATCGGGATTCGGTCCACCCCAACCCTCCAGATTATTCATTTGCCACCAAGCCATAAAAGCCGGACCGGAAATAAATTCATTGACTTCTTCAGTTGTATATCCCAAACGTTTCAGCAAATTGTACCAGACCACCTCCATTCCGGTGATACTCAAAGGCATATTGATGCCATGCATTGCCATCCAGTCTATTTCTTTTTCCCAACGCTCCCAATCCCAGAAAGCCATGGAATAAGAATAGGTACAATAGTTCAGATAATATCTGTTTTGCATGGATGTCTCCTTACGTATCTTTTCTTGTGGAAGCGGTAGCACTTCCGGTAACTTCTGCGAAAGATTATTCCAGGAAAGATGAATACCGGCTACATATTTCAGATACCAGTTCAACCCCGTAGCCAGAGACAAATCAGAGTTTCCGGTTATCAGCACTTTACCGTCTTCAGAAGATATTTCAAAATAATCTTTTAACGGATTGTTTTCATCAGCAATCATCCGGAAAAGAATTCGATCTTTCGAAGTACCTTCCGTCACACGATCTGCCAATGTATTGACAGGCGAGTGCTCGGTATGGCAACTATACAAAAAGCCTGCAAGTAAAAGAATGTAAACCCAAATTTTCAGCATATTCTATTCTAATTTAAATTACCCATTATCACATCATTGTTATCTATTTTCAAAGTAGAGACTCCTGAATTCGTAATCGTATATTCCACAACCTCTCCGGAAATACTATTAAAGACTTTCAAAGTATCCATTCCCGTTGTTTGTACCATTATCGTCCAGCCTTCCTCATCTTTCTCGATAGAAAGAATATCCGTTGTATTGGAGAATGGTAGAACAGCCAGCCCACAAGCTATATGAACCGTTTCCAACTGATAAGGACGTATATTCACCGAAAAATGTTTATTACCTAACATCAATTCGGCCTGATGTATCTTCTGACTGGAAGCCCAATCTATGTTCAAAAAATAAATAGTCCTCTTAAGCGGAGTATCCCAAACCGTAAAACTAACCTTCTGGTCTATTTGGGCATACCCTTTCTCTACTTCATTTACACCTTCCGCTTCAGCCAGTTCATGCAAAGTTTTCTCATAGTCAGCACGAATACCGGATTCAGATGGATAAAGAACTTGAGGATAGTAAATCACTCGTCCTTTTCCCCTGTAGATTTCTGTTTTAGACTTCAATGAACGATAATTATCTCCCAATAACAGACAGATCTCCTGATCATTTTCTGGAAAAGCCGGAACTTCGTTCGGCTGCAAATTCTTATTCAAATGAGCTGCAGACAACACCAGTGTCCCTCCTTGTTCTACAAAGCGACGGATTCTACGAAAATCATCTGCATGAAATGTATTCCATCCTAGAAAAACAAGCACACGATATTGCTGCATCACCCGGTCATCCGCTTCAATAGGCAAAATATCCACGGGACCATAAGGGGTTGAAGTAAACCATCCTTCGGGGGCACATGCGTCCAAGATATTATCCGGATAAAACACATGTAATAAATCAAAACTTTCATTTGCCTTGCCAAATTGCCATTTCTCACCCTTTTGTGACCACATAGAAGTGCGTCCAAAACATTTCCAAGAACAATTACGCCCTTGCAATATGGCTATATTCGTCTTCAATTTTCCTAAACGAGAATGAGTCTCGATATAATCAAGCATCTGTTTTTGGGCATATTGATGTTGCTTCCCTGACTCCGAATAACGGTCATTGGCATATTCATCCGTCCACAATGCTTCTTCCGTATTCAAATGCGAAGAACCGTGCATATAAGCTGTAGCCAGAGACAAGTATAAACGCAAGGCATGTTCGGGAACAGTGAAGGGAGACGAACCCCATTGCATAGCATGCAACGAACCGTAATCCTGCTTTCCATACGCACGGGAAGCGCCACGCAATGCTGACATAATTGTCTCTTCCGGTCCATACATCTGCTCCGCTCCAACCCATTGATAACCGGCCTGAAAGAGATACCGGAACATAGTAGACGGCCCTGTATGCCGTATACTCTCCCCTCGTGAACCCGCCAAATGACGTACAAAAGTGTCTGCTCCATCTGCCATATCTTTTACTCCATACGGATCGTAGTGCACAAACTTACCCTTATCTGTATAGATAGGCCGATGTTTGGCGAAGATTCCACCAAACGGCAAATAACGGGCTCGTATATCCGTAAACAAACCTTCATCCTGAAAATGCTGCCAGTAATAGTAGCCTCCGTCATTTTCATGTGCCTGCTTTCCTTTAAACATCGGAGAATATAGGAATGACAAAGAAGGGTTTATTCCTCCACCAGCTAATGTACGTCCTTCCACTTGCCATGCAAAAGGCACATTCATATCATTTAGCAGCTGAAAATAACGGGACATCACTTTGTTATCTACCTGACGGACCCCACTCCACTGATATGAAGGACGAAACTGGTACCAATTACCGAGGCGTGATTTAAAATACCATTTAAAGAAGTAATCATACACCGCAGGAACCTTATCTATATAAATTTCATCTCCTGAAGAAAGATAAACCGGTTGACCTTGACGATGTAAAATGGATGAGATACAAACTGTTCTCTCTTGTTTTCCATCTGATATAGTAACCGGAATATTCGTACCCGTCTCACATGCACGCAGACGAAGGACATATAGACCGGTATCAGCAAAATACAGTGATTGTGGCAACCATTCATAATGTCCATTAGAAGTTAACATTAATTCTGTTCCGGTTTTGTTGATTTCAACCAATACTCCGACTGTATCACCTATAGCAACGTAATGTGGTAAACTAACAATTTCAAAATCATTGGCACTCTCCTCTATTATTTCCATCGAAATCATTTCATAAGGTACATGAGCTTTATGGGCTTCACCTTTCAATATTAGAGTTATCTTCCCTTTTTCCGGAAGATTGTCCGGCAATGGAATATAAAAATCTGCCACATTAGAAGCACGGTCAAAAACCTTTCCGTTGAATATTCCTTTTCCATCAAACTTCAAGCTCCAGACCGGCCAACATTTACTCACCAAATTAACTCCTACCCAATAATTTACTTTATCCGGACGTTGATCATAAGGCGTAAACGCTAAATTATCTATGGTGTTTCCTGCTGATCTTATAATCGGGGCCTCCAACTGGCAAAGTCCGGAGAAACTCTTTCCTCCTACTTTCAACAATACAGTAGCCGGCTCCTCGGTAAGAGTGAAAGCATACTTAAATTTCTTATAGGAATAAGTACCTGGCGGGAGAACAGCTACCAACACAGTATCTGGAACATCATAAATATCCTGCGGATTTCTTCCAGATTTCGGATAATACACTTGTAATTCTACTCCCACATGCCCATCTCCAAACAGTTGTAAATTTTCCGACCGGGCATATACTTCCATTTCCAACCGTCCCGCTCCAAATCGTTCACCCGCTATCCTATTATAAGCACATCGTTCAAAAGATTCTCCCTCTGATTGCAGACAGAGAGCATAACGGTCTCTCTTTGTCTGCAATGAGTCCAAACAGTCGTCTATTTGATGTTCCATATCACGAAACAGTGTCTCTCCCCGTTCCTTAAAACGTCCGGGCAGCTGTCCGCCACCAACTATGCGCAAATACTTCCGGGTATTTTCATTTTGAGAACAATGAAAAGTAACGTCGGTAGAAACCGAGTCTCCAACTTGAATCACCCGTTTCCCACTCATTAATACCTGTCGTGTCTCATGTTGAAATTGAGCATATCCCATTCCGGCACTACCCAACAAACAAGTCCAAATCACAATCCATCTATACATATATTCACTCCTTGATTTGTATACCCAAACTCCTCCATCTCTCTTTCACACCAATCAAACGAGAAAGAAAATGATCGTAATCACTCTTCCGGTTACTCCATGCCACTTCGGCCAAAGCAGCAATACGCGGATATAGTTGTTCATTCATACGTTCGACAGTCGGAATAAACTCTCCCCACATCTGTGCACCGATACCTATTATATTTTTCTCATATTTTTGAGGAAGCCCCTTTGGTATAGGATCAAACTCATACGCCTTACGCAACGGAATATCCTCATAACTATAATCCAGATAAGTATATGCATAAAATGAATTAACTAACCGATAACCGTTTTCTGCCGCTTTCCTCATCTCGTCCAATTCACCTTTCCAAAATTGCACAACCACATTGGAAGCAATCTTCTGACTAGGATCTGCAAAAACAATATGATCATCCTTATGCAAATTTTTGCCCAATATCTCATTCCATCCCATCATACTGCACCCACATTCCTGAATAAAACGCGACATAAAATTAGTAAATTCTATCTGAATATCCATAAACGAAGTAAATCCTTTCTTCTTTTTGTATGAAACCATCATGGGGTTAGCTTCCCATTGATTAAAACGGACTTCATCACCTCCGATATGAATAACATCACATTGAAATAAGTCTATCACCTCACTAACCACCTCTTTAAGGAAAGTCTGCACTCGTGGATCAATTACATTGTACACCGAATAGAGTTTCCCGAAACGAACCGGAACCTCGATTTTCTCATCTGACGACCCCAGCCAGGGATAAGAAGCAATAGCAGCTGAAGCATGCCCGGGCATTTCTATTTCCGGTACTACTTTGATGTGACGCTCTTTGGCATAAGCCAAAATCCGTTTGATCTGTTCCTGTGTATAAAATCCTTCATGAGGCTCTCCGATATAGATCTCACTATTGAATCCACCAGACTGTGAATCTCTTCGTTTACTCCCAATCTTTGTCAATAGCGGATATTTCTTGATTTCAATCCGCCACCCCTGATCGTCTGTCAAGCGCCAATGAAAAACATTCATTTTCAATTGCGCCATCACATCCAACAAACGACAGACCTCTTCCTCGCCTTTGAAAAATCGGGCTTCGTCCAGCATAAAGGAACGCCAACTGAATCGTGGCATATCTTCTATACATTGAACAGCCAGCCGCATAGGCCGCTCCCGAGTTCCATCCATCAATTGAATCAGGGATTGCAAAGCGTAAAACAGGCCAGTTTCAGTATCTGCCTGCATTTTTATATATGATGATTTAATGGTTAGAATATATGCTTCCGACTGACTGTTTCGATGTGTATTTAACAGGATGCAATCTGCATTTTCCTGTTGTTCGGTTTGTAAAATCCGGATATCAAATCTTTTCTCCAACTCCGCCTTCATATACAGGAAAGTAGCAGTAGACTGTTCTGCATAAACACGAAGTTCTTTAGGAAAAAGAAAAGTCCCTTCTTGATATTCCACATGATCAGGCAAAGGTAAAATGGGGGTAACGTTTGCTTGCCCATGCAATATAAGTGGAAGAAAACAAAGTAATAAAAGAATTTGTCTCATATTATTTTTGGCAACTATACTTTAATTACACCAAAAATAGAAAATTTTCCCAAATATTATTTGG
>ENA-UONZ01002315-UONZ01002315.1-human-gut-metagenome-genome-assembly--contig:-C93old-NODE-2315-length-15421-cov-17.783483_pt1 | contig 15421 bp, 14 predicted proteins | sample MGYA00242468_ERZ724015 | MGnify/ENA metagenome assembly ERZ724015
ACGGTTATGGCTACGGCTATGGTTACGGTTTCGAGGCCGGTGACAAGAAGAAATAGAAAGGTAAACAATAACAACGAACTTATAATTATGGAAAAGAATGGAACCGTAACACGGACAGGAGTGTCGGTGGAGGAATCGGAACAGGTTATCTTTGATGGGATGAACGCTTTCGAGCGCAATGTAAAACGTATAGGGGATTGTGCGCTGGCGTTTTTGGCCTTGATCGTATTTTCCCCGCTGTTTTTACTTTGTTATATCGCCGTAAAACGGGAGGATGGAGGCCCGGCGATCTTTAGGCAAGAGCGTATCGGTCGTTTCGGTCGCCCGTTCAACATCTATAAGTTCCGCAGTATGCGTCTGGACGCGGAGAAGTTCGGTCCGGCCCTTTACAAGGGTGGGGCAGATCCCCGGATGACCCGTGTCGGAAAATTCCTCCGGGTACATCACTTGGACGAGCTGCCCCAGTTATGGAATGTCTTCGTGGGCGACATGTCCTTTATCGGTCCCCGTCCCGAGCGTAAGTTCTACATCGACCAGATCATGGAGCGTGATCCCCGTTACCGTTACCTCTACCAGATCCGTCCGGGGGTGACCTCTTACGCCACGCTCTACAATGGGTATACGGACACGGTCGATAAGATGCTTCGCCGCTTGCGTTACGACCTGTTCTATCTGGAGCATCGCTCTTGGCTGTTCGATTTCAAGATATTGGTGAAGACCTTCTTGAATATAGCCTTTGGTAAGAAATTCTAATGCTAGATCTCCCCGTATTCCTCCCTTGCGTCAAAGCAGGGGCAAGCCTTACGGATATAGGGGCTAAGTTGGTAATGTCCTAGGATGCGTGCCTCCGGGTAATCCCTTCGTAATTGCCGTAGCAGATCCATCAAGGTACAGCGCTGGGCGTAGGTCCGGGTATCGGCCGGACGGCCTTGTTCGTCGAGTCCTCCCTCGTAACATATACCGATACTTTTGTCGTTCCATCCGGCTGCGTGCGCCCCGATCTGGTTGACCGGTCGGCAACGATGTAGCTCCCCGTCCCGTGTGATATAGAAATGATAGCCGATATCGGCGAATCCCCGTGCCTTGTGCGATGAACGGAGCGCCTCCACAGGAAAATCCCTGTCATATCGTGTGGCCGAGCAATGAATTACAAGGAGGCGAACCTCCCTGTAATTCTGGTAGAAACAATAAGCCTTACCCATGATAATTGAAGATTGATAATTGAAATTGAAAATTAGAGAATACAGGATTGGATGCCAAGTGCCCCTGCGATGGCGGTAGCTACGGCGATGATCACTTTGATAATGGTACTCCATACGGACTTTTTCATGATAATTAATAATTAATAGTGAATAATGAATTGAATAATGATATCCCGGCTGATATAAGAGGAAAGCTTCGCTTTCCTTCGGACGGCCTCAGCGGACGGGCGTCAAGCGAAGAGACCGTAGCGAGCGTGAGGAGCATCCCTGTCTGAGCGAAGCGAGTTGGGATGCGACAGCGAGCGTAGGTCTCGAAGTAGCCCGTCAGCGTCAGCCTTGACCTTTTGGTTACTTTTGGGTCAAGCCAAAAGTGACATACCGATTTGGGTCAAGCCAAAAGTGACACGTTAGATCTCATCAGGCGACTCCGAATCCCCACCCCCAGCAGCCGGCTTCTTCGAGATATCCACGGTAGTCTCCCCAGCCTTCTCCGCACGGAGTACCGCTTGCTGAGCCTTGCGGGTAGCCACGGGCTGGAACTCCAGCCCGGCGAAGACATTCTTCAAGTCCTCGCCCGGTATATACTGGATACTAACCCCGGTGATGTTTGTAGATGTGAATTTCTCAAGACTCTCCGCACCCTCGTTGAGGATATGGAGCCGGAATTTACCCAGTTCGCCGAAATCCACCTGTTTCCCCTCTTGGAGGGCATCGAGCAGGTTCTCGACAGTGGAGATCAATACCGCCACCACATCCGCCCGGCTGACGGTGGTTTGCATGGATACCCGGCGGCTCAGCTGCTTGAGCGATAGCTCACCATTGATCTGTGCCGTGGCGTACGCTTTCGCCGGCTCGTCTTTCTTGATAGGGTTGGTCCGAAGGGACACGCTGTAATTTAAAGCCATAGATTTGATAATTAAAAATTGATAATTGAAAATTGAAAATGAAATCGATTTGTTTTCGATAACGAATGTACGACATTCGGTTTCCTCTGAAATGAATACCGCTGACAGCGGATGAATAAGGGAGATAAAAGAGGAGATATGCTGAAAAATAAACATCCGTATAGTTGTTCGTGTCGTATGTTTTAAGTATCTTTATACCAATAAGATAAATCTTGAAAATGCGAACGATATGCGAACAGGATACACACAAATCGACGAGTGGCCCGTGCGGCCCTATTCCAAGCGGGAGCTGGCCATGGCCTACGCCCCCGAGATCAGCCCCGTCTCGGCCCTGAACCGGCTGGCGGAATGGATGCGGTATAACGATCGGCTGACCCGGGAGCTTGGTGATACGGGCTACCGCCCGAGGCAACGGGTCTTCACCTCCCTCCAAGTGGAGCTGATCTTCCGTTACTTGGGTCGTCCTTGAGAGGAGATACCGCCACCCGTCGGTATAGGCGAGCGGCGATGCCGGTACTGGCATCAGACAACGCCAGTACTGGCGTAGGGCTGCGACGGTAGTGCTTACGGGCGATGACAGTAGTGGCATTTCCTTCATTCCTTCATTCCTTCGGGCGTCCCTCACGCACACACACGTGCGAGGAGAAAGCGTACTCGCCCCGTGCGGTCTTGATCAGTGTTCCCTTCTCCAGCATCCGTTTGAGGGAGGAGTCGAGTGCTTTCTCGGGTATGCCGTTCTTCGCTGCCTCCTCCACGGCCTGCCGACGGCAGAACATCATTGGGAGGGCATTGAATAAAGCCTGTTCAGGAGAGGTCTGGACAGGGATGGCCTCGGAGGTAGGCAGGAAGCCCAGCACGTAGCTCGAATGGCGGTAAAGAGGCTCTATGAGCGTGAGTACGGCTTGGAAATCCTCGTCGGTGACCCGCAGGTCCAGCTTGGGGACGATACCATCCTTGATATTCTCGATGGGTATCTCCGGGGCGGGGGAGAGACCGGGGGAATTGAAAATGGAAAATTGAGAATTGAAAATTTTTTGTTGGGGAGGGAGGAATTTCTCCAAGGCTCTCAACAGGGCTACTATACTCAGGATCCGGCAGGTATTGATGGCGATACGGGCCACGGCGCTTCGCATGGAACCTCCATAGGCGTAACCGGCGTGGGAGAATAACTGGGCGAACCGTTGGTTGAACAGCTCTTTCTGTTTCTCGGATAGCCTTAGCTGGATCGTTTGGACCGATCCGTTGATCAGGTCCAGTACCTGTTTCCATTGTGTTCCCCATGTGGCGAAGCGTAGGCCGTAATCCTCGCCTTCCGAATCGAATTGGTCCATCCACTCATCGATGGGTGGCATGAAATAGAATAACTGGCGAGAGAACAGGCCGTTCTCCGCCGAGGGGATCAGCGGCTTTACTTGCGCCGGGGTTCCACTTAGCAATACGCTGAGATAAGACTCATCGCATTCCCGGTACTCATGATTAGTACGCCGGTTGAAGGCCAGTCGCTCATGGTCGTGGCATTTACGCAAGGTATCGCTCCAATGGCCGTGATCCGCTCCGATGGCGGTACTCACGGTATCAGCCTCGGTCTCGCAGATCAGCCCCACGCCGTCGGCCTCTATGAGGTTCTCTAAGATACCGGTACCCGAGTTATCGCCGGCTATGAGGAACATCTTGAGGGGCGGTTGTTCCGGCTCGGGCGTCTCGGAGCGTTTCTTGCCGAGTGAGTCCCATCGGTTCTTTTCCTCCCGATAATTCTTTAGGCTGTCTTTGTAGCGGGCCATCATCTCCTCGTGAATAGGTTCAGCTAGGCGCCTGACCCATGTCAAGGCTCCTTTTCCGGAGGCGGGAGGCGCTACGATGAAGGTTTGTAGGCATGGGTACATGTATTTTTGTCCGTATAATACCCGTACCCGCTTGTTCAAGGTGCCCCCGAGTACGGTGAATACTCCCAGCAGGAGTATGTCACGCTGGGCGATGGAGTTCCCGCAATCGATCATCTGCTTGATGAACGGGGGCCACGGATAATCCGGGAAAGCGGGTGGCAAGTCCTCACGTGCGTACGTATGTGCGTGTGTGGGTGTGAGAGGGGCTTGAAGGTTTGAAGGATTCTTGTTCTCCCTCAGGTATTGGCGGAAGGTGTCGGCCAGTTGCTTGTCCGTTTTTACGCCGGCAATCTCGGCCCAGTGGAAGACGGAGCCTAATCCGTTGCGCCCGTTGCCCGCTTTGAGGGCGTGGTCGTATAGCTTGTCCGCTTCTTCGTAGAGGTATTTCTCGGACAGGCGGCAGATGCGATGAAAGAACGTCCTTCCCGTTTCCCCGCAATCGTTGGCGGTGGCGAAGGCGATCGGCATATACTCTTGGTAAGTGGGAGCGATGTTCGCCCCTTGGTGTTCGATGGCGGCGACAAGCCGCTCTAAATCTGATAATGGATTCATTTGATTTATAAGTTATAATTTATGATTTAAACTGTCAACTGTCATTTGTCAACTATCAACTCTCCCGCAGCTTAGCGGAGGGATCATGGCAGAGGAAACACGCCCGTGAGAGATCGGCGTTTGAGGCATCCGCATTCAATCCGTATTTCCATTTCAGGTATTCCCATGCCGATAGCCGTGCCTTATCAAAAGATTCCTCTATGGAAGCCTTGGGTGAGAGCCGGTAGGGGACGAGCAGTTTCACGCCTGTGGTGCTTGGGCTGACGAAAGCTAGGTCCGGTCTCAGTTTATTATCGGCGAACAAGGTGTCTCGCCAGTGGAGGGTTTCCTCCGGCGAGGGGAGATGGTCGATATCGATGACAAACTCTCCGGAAAGGAATAACAGGCGGTCTTCCTTGCGATAGGAGAAGACCCCGGCCGGTGTGACGTATGGCAGTAAGTTTTGCTTCAGTTTGCGGAACCGTTTCTCGTCGCTCAAAGCGTCCTGTACGCTGAGCGTTCGTTCTTTCAACCATTCGTTGGAGGTGATATAGGTATGCAACTGTTTGACACTGGTCACGCCGCTCGGCACTTGATTGGAGATGGGGGCGTTGAAAAAGGACATGATACATTCTTTCATTAACTCGTTTGATTTAAAGTTTAGGCTGGTAAAGGAAAGGTAAAAGAGTGAGAAAAAACGGTCCGGTAAGTTATTTGCACCTATCGGTAAGTTATTTGCGCATAAAAGTAATTCGGTGACAGGAAAAAGAAGAAGATATGAGTGAAGAGAAAGCGAGCCCGTGTGTGCTGCACATCCATGGCGAGAACATACAGGTGCTGCCCAACGCCATGTTTGCCATTCAATATATTTGCTTGGACCCGGGAGAAAAGCCGGAGGTCGTTTCGGAAAAGGACGTGAGGCCGGATCCGGAGCCGTGTGATTTATTAGCCTCCTATATCCAAGACGAGGAGGTGCGTCACGACTTCGTAAAGCGAATCGCCCAATGCCCGGATGTGGCCACCCTCTGCCAAACGGTGCTGACCGACCTTTTCAACGAGGTCTTTTGCGACTGCGTGGAACCGGCCAAACTTATCAAGAGCAAGGAATTCATCAACGCCATCATCCCCCTGCTCCCCTTCAAGCAAGGCAAGAGCTTGCGCAATATCCGGCGGGCGATCGTGAAGTATGTGCTGGGGGAGGGGTAGGTGTTTTGATAAGCTAAGCACGTGAAATTGTGCGAGCTTTTATGCGTAAGTTTGGTGTACATTTACTATCTTTGTACCAAGTGAAAAAATAAATGTCATAGAGTTTATGAGAACGGACGTGTTAAATCGAATAAAAGAGACCTTGCGTAAGGTTGTACCGGCTGGAGGACATGCTTTTTTGTATGGCTCGCAGGCTAGGGACGAGGCACGTCCAGATTCGGATTGGGATATATTGATCTTGTTGGACAAGCCAAAAATCGAGGCGGAGGATTATGACAATGTATCTTATCCGTTAGTGGAACTAGGTTGGTCGTTAAACGAGTGCGTCAGCCCGGTGCTTTACACCTTGAAAGATTGGATGAGATACCATTTCTCCCCCTTTGTACACAACGTAAAAGACGAGGGGATACGATTGCTATGAGTTTGAGCGCGGAAGATATAACAGCGGATCAAGGCGCAAACCCATAACGGGGTAGTCGGTCAATTAGGATTGAATTATGTCTCTAAAGGCCTATTGACAAAAGATGAAGGTCGATTATATTCCCGTTTGTTACAACATCGTATTACCGGAGATTATAACGATTTCTTTGACTTTGAGCGTGAGGATGTATTGCCTTTGTTGGAACCCACACGTAAATTGTTAGCCAAACTCGAAAGCTTGATCGCCTACCAATAATATTGTAAATAGGTACTTTACTATTTGTATTATGCTGAGTGATTTATCTCGGTAACTTATCTCTATAAATATAGTTTAAACTCATTTTAAATAAAGACACTCGATTTTTGTCCTGCTGGTTTGTCGGCGGGATGAGAGTGTTTTTGATCATGACTTTTTAATCTCTTGTTTATCCAGTATCTCTCAGCATTATTAGAAAAATACTATCTTCATAAAGTAGAATATGCTACATAAAGTAATTGGCAAATATAAAGGGAAGCCCTTCTTAAAAGATTCTTTTTGGGCGGTGTTAGGAAATGGAACGGGTAATTTTCTTTTACTTATGGCTGGAATAGTCATAGCTCGCCTTTTAGGAAAAGATATCTATGGAGAATATGGCATGGTGAAAACTACCATGTTTCATATTGCGGCGTTTTCCACTTTTGGGTTAAGTTATACGTCTACCAAGTTTATCTCGGAATATACAACTAGAGATAACTCATACTTGAAATCAATTACATCTGCATCCATAAGCATAACACTGATAGCCTCATTTACATTGAGTGTGTTGATGTTTTGCTATGCCGATTTATTGGCGAGTTTTATCCATGCACCTCAGTTAAAGATGGCATTTCGATATTTATCCGTTATTACTATATTACGAGCGTTAAGCACGGTTGGTTCCGGATTGTTAGCCGGTTTTAAAAGCTTTAAGAGCTTGGGAGTAAATAATATCATCTCAGGCTTGACAATGCTTTTAATGGCAATTCCGGCTACTTATTTCTACGGGTTGCAAGGTTCGTTATTATCTTTATGTCTGTCACAGTTTATATTGGCCTTCCTGAATATGTCTAAGGTTTATCATATGGTTGAAGCTCTTGAAAACCAAACTAAAGATAGTTTTTACAGGAGGCTATTTACATTTTCTATTCCGGTAGAATTGCAAGAATTATCTTATGCGATCTGTAATTGGGGAGCTAGTCTGCTTATCACACGATATGCGTCTTTAGGAGAGTTGGGTGTTTATACGGCTTGTTCGCAGTGGTATGCGATAGTGTTGTTTTTGCCTAGTTTACTGCAAAATGTAGTGTTATCCTACCTGTCGGGTGCTGTAGGGGATAAAAAGACAAATAATGATATGTTCAAGAATATGTTAAAGATCAATTTTATATGCGCTGTTATACCGTTTGTCGTAGTGACTTCGCTATCTTCTTTGATAACCTCGTTTTATGGGGATACGTTTAATGGTATGCGATCTACATTGATAATACTTATATTGGCAACCATACCGGCTACATTGTCTAATGTGTATGTTGCAAATTTATTGGCTAATAGTAGAAACTGGATACTTTCAATTCTGCGAGTGTCAAGGGATGTCCTGTCTATAGTATCGTTATATTTTATTCTTATCCTTACAAATGGAGAGAATGCAGCATCTAATTATGCTGTATTGAATGTGATTGTTACAGTGTTGTTTATGTTTGGATTATTGCATTTTTTTAAAACTAAATAGACTTTGTTGTATTTTCTTATAGTGAACTGTAGATAGACTGGAGGGCTTATGTTAAGTGTAACTCTTACAGACCAATGAGAAAGCCCTTATTTTGTAACATCTCAATATTTGTTGGTTAGAAAGAGGGGCTGAGTAGTTCTACTCGGTTTAAGGCACAGAAAAGTGCCTTTTCAAAGGAGTATGTCTTAAATTGAGTGCTTACTTGTCATAATAGCTTTTGTAATTTTATTTGTAATTCTAAAGTGATATATCTTATATTTTTAATCTTTTGTGTGTGTTACTTACATACATTGTCTGGATATAGAGAGTGTGGTTATTGGAAAACAGTTACATATTGTTGGCCAATAGTATTGTTCTGGTGTCTTTTGATCGGTGGACAGTATAATGTGGGAACTGATTATTTTACATATTTGAAGATGTACGAGACCGGAGACTTGTCCTACATTGTTGAATCTCGTGGAGAAATAGGTTTTTCTTGGATCGTGCATTTTTGTAGAGCGATTGGAATTACAGGACAAGGTATATTTGTTTTTTTTGCACTCATTGGGGTATTGATATTATTCTATACTATGAAGGCTGTGCTTCCAAGTAAATACTTTTTTTTGTTTTTCTTTGTGTTTATCTGTATGTGTGGGGCATTTCATAATCAAATGAATTTGCAAAGACTGTATCTTTCTCTATATATTATAACCTTTGCTACTTGTTTGTTGATTTATCGTAAGTTTTTTATTGCGATTATATTGTGTGGTATTTCAGGCACTATCCATCATAGTTCATATATCTTTCTACCTGTTTTATTAGTAGTGTATTTATGTCGAAATTACAATAACCGTTTTTTTCTTATGCTAGTAGTCTTAATAGGAGTTGCATTGAGTTTTATCCTTGAAATTAGCTTTATACAAATAATAGCTTCATCTGTTAGTGATTATGGGCATTATATTGACAGGGGGAAAGTAGATGAATTGCAATCTATTCTTCGAATAACTAAATATTTGTATATTCCACTAGTGTTGTGGGGAATATATAAATTACCTAAAATGAATCTGTGTAGAACGCAAAGTCAATTCTTTGTAATAGGAACTATGGCATTCGCTATAAAAATTTCAGTCGTATCTCTTGATGTTGTCGAACGGATAGGACGTTATCTTGAGATATTTTCAATCTTGCCAATCGTATTTCTTTTGATTTACTATAAAAAAGGCAAACGTATGGAATGTTTTTTATGTGTTTTATTGTATTTGATAATTCCTTATGCAGTGAAGGTTATAATGTCTCAGTCTGGAGGCTATTATTATGATTCATTTCTATGTCATTAAGACTAACTTACTAAATAAGTTATATTTCAATTAATCTTGTATATATGATCATATTTTAATATTATATTAAATGAAAGTAATATTTATAGTTAACTCAGTTTCGGCTACAATTTGTATTAAAAGAATAGAAGAATTCGTAGCTCAAGGATATGAAGTTGAAGCCTATGGATTTAGTCAACTTGAACCTCAAAAAAGTATACCTAAAAATTTCAAAATAACTACGATAGGAGAATATTCTTCAAAAAGTTCTTATCTTGATCGTATGAAGGTTATAACAAAAGGAGTAAGATTTGTAATCAATAAACACCGTTCGGAGAATGATGTTATTTATTATCTTTATATGTTACATGTAGCCTCGGTCTTTCGTTTGTTTGCCGCAAAAGATGTTAAGTATATTTATGAGGAATCGGATTTGCGACATACGTATTCGAAATCATCTTTCTTAAGAAACACCTCAGAGCTAATCGACAAGTGGGTTATTAAGGGAGCTATGTTGTCTGTTTTTACATCGGAGGGATTCCTCGAATATCATTTTAAGAACAGGATACCCAAAAATGTTCATATCATAACAAATAGATTGGATGCTGATATTGAACAGCTTCCTAAATGCAAGGAAAAAGAAATAGACCCTAGGCGTTTGATTTTTGGCTTTGTAGGAAACTTGAGATTTAATACGATAGTTAAATTTTCTGATGTATTTTGTGAAAATTTCCCTGACTATGAATTGCATTTTTATGGTACTACTCTTCTTAAATGGGTAGATAAATTTAAAAGATTAGAGAAATATAGTAATTGCTATTTTCATGGATCCTTTCTAAATCCAAAAGACTTGCCTACAATTTATTCTTCAATAGATGTTGTCCTATCAGCTTATGATACAGATTCTGCTAATCATAGATATGCGGAACCTAATAAACTCTATGAGGCAATTTATTTTAATACACCTATTATTGTTTCAAAGGGAACATATCTGTCTAAAAAAGTTAATAAATTAAATGTGGGATATGAAGTTGATGCATTAGATAAAAAATCTATTTGTGATTTAATAAAATCAATGACTATTGGTTCTTTAAATGAAAAGATATCATCCTGCAAATCTATAGATAGTAAGTATTGTATAAATAACAATCAAGATTTTTTTGATCGAATTAATAGCTTGATTAATAGATGAATCTATGAGTACGAAAACGATTAGTTTGATTTATGGCTATTCGGCACGTAATGCTGGAGACTTGGCTATTACACTTGGAGCTATTGACGTGCTTAAATCCTTGGGGTATCATGTTAGGTTATTTTCACGTTACAAATATCAACAGAAAGACTACATAGAATCTGAGAGTTATTTGAAGGAACGTTATGGTAACGATCTAGAGATATTTGAGTCACCTTTTTTTCTTGATCGTTCTTCTAACCTTTTTTCGTCTCTTGTGCATTACATGAGTGGTGCGGCTGTTGTCTTTGGCTTAAAAAGTAATAAACAATTCTGCCAGCAATTACTTGATTCCGATTGTGTTATTTTTAATGGGGGAAATTTATTTCGTTGCCATTCTTTTATAGATTACGCTAGGTTATGTGCATTGATGTATCCATTAAAAGTCGCAAAGTCAGCCCATGTTCCTTACATGATATTTCCTCAGTCGGCTTCAACAATAAACGAGATGGGGCAGAAAATTTTATTTCCCTTGCTTGAAGGTGCTTGCAAGGTGTTTTTCAGAGAAAAGGAGTCGTATGACTATATGGGTGAACTGATACCTTCTGGGAATTTTGAGCAGACGATAGATTTGGCTTTTTTCATAAACAAAGAGACTCTTCTTAGTGTGAAGCGAAAGAAAATGATAGCTATTACATTACGTTTCCATACTGTTGGTGACATAGGCTATCTGCCGGAAAAATATATTGAGGATATTTTTGAACGAATGGGGAACTATGTGACAGCTTTAAAATGTGAATATGAGTTTGTGGTTGTTGTGCAGACTGATAAGGATTATTTGAAGTCACAACAGTTTGCGGTTAAACATGAGTTGCGACTCATTAAGAGTAATGATCCGATGGAATTGTTATACATATATCGATCTGTTAGTTTATTGATAGGAATGCGTCTGCATTCCATCATTTTGTCATTGTCTGTAGGAACTCCATGTTTTGGCCTTTTTTATAAGCAATGGGGGCTTAAAAATCCGGGTATGATGAACAGCTTTGGTATGCCTTATACTATGATGGATGAGCCAAGTGAGACAGTATCAGATGTTAAGGCAATTCATGATCTGATTGCAAATATTGATAAGCATTCAGTTGCCATCATGGAGAAAGTGAATACGGAATATAAGAATATGGTTACTAAATTTATCTCTATTATTTAGTCCTTTGAATACGACGAAAGTTGCTTTCGCTTGTATCACGAGTTTGAAAGAGAGAGGTTGAGTGAACCTCTAAATACACTACATCTGCTACATGTATATTTCATTATATATATCAACCCTTCGGTACCTGAGACCTCGCCAAGTTCGTTATCAAGTCTGGTATAGGCTACGGGCATATATCCGGAAATATATGAATTTTCGGTATGCGCTCTCTTTACCAAGAACAGGGTGTCCTTTGTCTTTAAAACTTTTTATCCCGAAATATACGAGCTTGGATAGTAGTACGGGGCGTTTCTCGTTCTTAGGTAAGGAATCCGCCTTCCAAGGATGGAGCGATGAGAGTTTTGGCAAACTATGGTCCTATAATCTAAATTATATGGACTACCTTCATCAGGAAACCATACCTTTAGAACAGGCCGTTTGCTGGATCGATAAGTTTGTCGATGAGATCGAGGAAAACAGGGATGGTCTGGAACCTTATCCGATCGCTTTACGAGGCATCAATTGGATCAAGTTCCTGTCGAAATATCATCCTTATATTCCGGCAGAGAATAAACGAGAATGGGACTCCTCCTTGTATGCCCAATATCAGATTTTACTGGATAATCTGGAATATCATCTTTTAGGGAATCATTTATTGGAAGACGCTTTCTCCTTGTTATGGGCCGGGCTTTATTTTAAGGATGAGTCGATCTATCAAAAGGCGAAAGACCTGTTATTTAAAGAGCTGGAAGAACAACTCCTACCGGATGGCGCTCATTACGAGCAATCACCGATGTATCATTGTATATTATTGGATCGGTTGCTGGATTGCTATAATGTCTCTATGAATAATTTGCGGTTTATAGGGCAGGAAGGCCTGAATGAACGCTTATGGGAAAAGGCCCGTGGAATGTTGGGACATTTAGCCTCTGTCGTTTATAAAGATAATACGATACCTCTCCTGAATGATTCCGCTGAGGGAATCGCGCCTTCTCCGGCTCAATTGTTTGAATACGCTAAGCGATTGGATATGGATTGGGAAAAGCTTCCGATGGGAGCGTGTGGCTATCGAAAATTGATGGCGGGCCATTGGGAGGCTATCGTGGATGTTGGAGACATAAAGGCCTCTTACCAACCCGGCCATTCGCATGCGGATACGTTCAATTATGAGTTGCGGATAGGGGGGAAACCTTTCGTGGTCGATACCGGGGTGTCTACGTATGAAAAGACAGCCCGTAGGCAATACGAGCGTGGCACGGCGGCCCATAATACGGTGGTACTAGGGGATAAGAACTCTAGCGAGGTATGGGGAGGCTTTCGTGTGGGGAGGCGGGCAAGGGTGACGCTTCTCAAAGATTCTCCGAATGAGGTAGAGGCTTGGCATGATGGCTTTGGCTCACTGGGTAGGCATCAGCGAAAATTTACGATTGATAAGGATCGTTTTGGGATAGAGGACTCTGTCTCAACTGGCGTGAAAGCCGTAAGCTTGATCCATCTGGCTCCGGACGTGGAGATCATGTCTTGTTCACGAAATGAGATCGTGACGAATATCGCAGCGATAAGAGTGGTGGGCGCATCCTCTGTCGAGGTTGTAGATGAAGAAGTGTCATTTACGTATAACCGTTTTCATCTATCTAAGACAATTCGTATTCATTTTATGAAGAAACTTTCTTATACAATAGGTTGATCGTTGTTGGACCATTCTTGATCTGCCTAATATCTTACTTAAAAAAATAACACATAATTTCTTATGAAAGCATGTTTCATGGGTTTGGGCTATATTGGCCTGCCCACGGCTATTATTGCCGCAAAGCACGGGGTGGATATCGCCGGCGTGGATATTAACGCCCAGGTGGTGGAGGTTACCAACCAAGGGAAATTGCATATCATCGAGCCGGGTATGGAGGAGATGTTGCGGGAGGTACTGGCCTCCGGACATTTCAAGGCGTACACCGAGCCTCGGGTGAGCGACGCTTATTTCATGGTGGTACCCACTCCTTTCAAGGGGGATCATGAGCCGGACGTATCGTTCGTTGAGTCGGCTACCCGTATGGTGCTTCCTTTGTTGAAGGAGGGGGATTTGTACGTGATCGAGTCTACCTCGCCGGTGGGGACGACCGAACGGATGGCTAGTTTGATTTTCTCGGAACGGCCGGAGCTGGAGGGCAAGATCTATATCGCTTATTGTCCGGAGCGGGTGCTTCCGGGTAACGTGATCCATGAGTTGGTGCATAACGACCGGGTCATCGGCGGCATGGACGAGGCCTCTACCCGTAAGGCGATGGAGTTCTACGGCCAGTTCGTGAAGGGTACGCTTCACCCAACGAATAGCAAGACGGCCGAGATGTGTAAATTGACCGAGAACTCAAGCCGGGACGTACAGATCGCTTTCGCCAATGAGCTGTCGTTTATCTGCGATAAAGCGGGAATCAATGTGTGGGAGCTGATCGATTTGGCGAACAGGCATCCCCGTGTGAATATCTTACGGCCGGGTTGCGGAGTTGGCGGTCATTGCATAGCGGTGGACCCTTATTTCATCACGGCGGAGTTTCCGATGGAGAGCCGTATGATCTCTACGGCTCGTGAGACGAATAATTACAAGGCATTTTGGTGCGCTGAGAAAGTGAGGAACGCCATGCTACGGTTTGAGCTGAAACACGGACGTAAGCCGGCGGTGGCAATGATGGGCTTGGCTTTCAAGCCTGATATCGATGACTTGCGCGAGTCTCCGGCCAAGGGAATAACGACGAAGGTGTTGCAGTCGTGCAACAACGCTGACATCATGGTGGTGGAGCCGAACGTTTCGGAGCATAAGCTGTTTAAGTTGACCCCTTATAAGGAGGCCTATGAGAAAGCCGACATCGTGGTTTTCTTGGTGAATCATAGGGAGTTTGCGGGGTTGAACTATCGGGATGACGTGGAGGTGCTGGACTTTTGCGGGACATTCAAGAAATAATCGTTCGCTAAATAGAAGAATACGCAGTAATGAGGAAAATAATGTTAGTCTTCGGGACCCGTCCCGAGGCGATCAAGATGGCTCCGCTGGTGAAGGAGTTCCAAAAACATCCGGAGTCGTTCGAGACCATCGTGTGCGTTACCGGACAGCATCGGGAGATGTTGGATCAAGTGTTAAAATTGTTCGAGATCACGCCGGATTATGATTTGAATATCATGAGGCAGGGTCAGGACTTATATGACGTGACCGCCCGTGTCCTTACCGGTATGCGTGACGTATTACGTGAGGCGGCGCCAGATGTCGTGCTGGTACATGGGGATACCACCACGAGCACGGCGGCCGCCTTGGCCGCTTTCTACCAACAGATACCCGTGGGTCATATAGAGGCCGGCCTTCGTACCCACAATATCTATAGCCCGTGGCCGGAGGAGATGAACCGTCAGGTCACGGGGCGTATCGCCACGTATAATTTCGCACCCACGCGGTTGAGCAAGCAGAACTTGATGCGAGAGGACGTGAATCCGGACTCAATCTTGGTTACCGGCAATACGGTGATAGACGCCTTACGGCAAGTGGTGACTAAGATAAAGACGGACGCTGAGCTGGACGCTGAGCTGGAAGGCGTGCTTTTACGTTCTGGGTATGACGTGAACCGTCTGGTTGAGGGTAAGAGATTGGTGTTGATCACGGGTCATCGCCGGGAGAACTTCGGTGATGGATTCATCCATATGTGTACCGCTATCAAGGACTTGACCCGGAAGTATCCGGAGGTGGATTTTGTCTATCCTATGCACTTGAATCCCAATGTGCGCAAGCCGATTCACGAGGTATTCGGCGAGGATCTTTCTCATTTGGAGAATATGTTCTTCATTGAGCCATTGGAATATCTGTCGTTTGTCTATCTGATGGAGA
>ENA-UONZ01002326-UONZ01002326.1-human-gut-metagenome-genome-assembly--contig:-C93old-NODE-2326-length-15358-cov-5.856303_pt1 | contig 15358 bp, 11 predicted proteins | sample MGYA00242468_ERZ724015 | MGnify/ENA metagenome assembly ERZ724015
ATGATCGCAATGGAGCTGGCAGGACATGATAATCCGGTGATGTCCGCACATTATTTCAGCAATATTACGAACTGGATTGAGTGCAAAACGTATCACCAGTACAAACGTCTGATTAAAGGCAAACAGGAGTATACCATCAGTCAGTATGTGCCGACTTTAGAGGTAGGAAAATTCACACGGCTGGATAACGGCGGCAGATGTTACTCAAAACGCTTTTTAGAGGGTGATTTAAGTGAATGCTATAAGGTCAGTGGACCAGCAGGTGAAATCGGTTTTTGTCCAAGTTGCACCTACTATCGAACGGAAGACAGGCAGTTTGTCGGTTCGGAAGATTTGTATCGAAATCGAATTGTTTTGGAATGTGAGAATCTGCATAAGGTCATTACACAGGTAAGAAAGAACAATGGCTCGCCGGAAGATATTATTCAGGTATTGCTGAAGCTGCAGAGTTCTGAATATTCGTACCATCAATATCTCCAGGAAAAGATAAAATGGGAGGAGAAGCATAGTGCCGAGAGCAAAGAAAATAACCTCTGAGGAACTGTGTAAGCTGGCGCTTGATTATCAGCAAATCGTTGCGGGAATGAAAATTACAATTCCAGCCTTTGGCGAGTATGTGCGCAGTCAGGGATATGCGGTTGAGGATTATCTGATTCGGAGAAATAAAGAAGTCCGAGAGCATATTGCAGCTTATAATCAGGCAATTGTGCAGAGAAACATTGATGCTGTGATTGTATTTCATGGCTTGGATATAGATGCGTTTCTGGCGAAAAACAGTTCTCCACAGGCGCTAAAAGAGGCGCTTACGAAGCGTGATGCATATTATGAGCAAATTGCAAATAATGCTTCAGAGCTGAAAAAGAAAAATGAGAAGCTGGAGCAGGAAAACAACCAGTTGAAGAAAGAACTGGAGAAGGCGCAACAAGATTTAGCTGTAAAGAGAAACCATGATCGAGATGCAGAGATTCAGACGAAAAATGAATTGATTCGCAAGCTGAGAGAGATTATCTATAGCCGTGTATATCCGGAAATGGCAAACTTGATTCTGCAAAAGGAAGGCATCTTTGAATCAGTCAATAAACTCATTATGCCGGAAGCGATAGATGCCCACATGATGACTGCAGATCAGGAAATTAAGACATTTCGGTCTAATGCAGTCAATGAACTGTTGAGTGATTTCGATGAATGATGAACGTTTTAAATGGATAGAACATAAACCGCCTCGTGCATTGCAGAAAAATGAGTGCCCTCGACTGTTTCAAAGACTACTGGGCGCAGAAGAAATGTGGGATTATGAGAGAAATACTCGTAAACCGGAAGAAGTCGGTTCGAGAGAGATAGTAAACTGGGTGTGTGATAAGAGACACCATTTTCAAGCTACACCACGACGGTTTTATAACAAAGGCTATGTACATTGTATAGAGTGCAAAAGGTTGAAAACAACAGTATACGGCAAGGCACATATGATGAAATTCTGGGATCGTGATCGCAATGCGGAAGATCCAGCATATGTATCTGCGAAATCCTTGAATCCGGTATACTGGAAATGCCCTAACTGCGGATATGAATGGCAGGCTGTTGTTGCCAGCCGAAAAGATGATGTTTGTCCATGCTGCGATGCGGGACTGGCAGTCTGGGGTGGTGTAAACGATTTTGCGACCGTATATCCGGAATTGGGACTGGACTATGTGCAGGAACTGAATCCGGGTGTGGATGCGAAGCGTATCGGTATTGGCTCGCATGAGCGATTAAACTGGAGATGTCATGTCTGCGGATACGAATGGACAGCTCCGGTTTACGGACGTATTCGTAAGAACAAGCCGGAACGATACATTGCCAAATGTCCTGTTTGCGCAGGAAACAAGCGAGTAGAAAGTTATGAAAAGGATTTACCGCAGCTAGCAGAAATCTATTCAGAGAACAATAAAATTCCGTTATCCGAAGTGCGTTTGCACCAAAAGGAAAAATCGATTTGGAAATGTCCGACGCATGGCGAATTTACGGCATCATTTATGCAAGTATATGGCGCTTTGAAGAAAGGCAAAGGGAATATTGGATGTCCATACTGCCATGGCACCAAGGTGCGAAAAGAAGATAGTTTTGCTGTCCGTTATCCGGAACTTGCAAAAGAATGGGCTGATGAAAATGATGTTAGTCCGTATGAAGTGTCAGTTGGTTCTCAGAAAGAAATGTTGTGGCAGTGTGCGGCAGGTCATAAATGGTATGCTCGAATTTATACCCGAATATATGGGTATGGATTTTGCAGAAAATGCAAGCCGTTAAATAAAAATCAACGTTATTTTGCGGAAGTGCACCCGGAATTGAAGGCTTGGTACAGTGAGAAAAATGAAATTCCGTTTGAAGAATTCACAGCTAGGGATCAGACAAAAGTAAAGTGGCGTTGTTTAGCCAAGCAGCATGAATTTGAAGATAGTTTTTTTAATATCAATCAAAGAGTTAAGTTCGACTGTCCGATATGTGAAGGCAGAATTATTAAGCACGGAGTTAATGATCTGCAAACATTGTATCCGGAAGCTGTGGCTATGTATGATACTGAACGGAACGAAGTGCCCGTAAACCAGATTTCACCTAAAAATGTATTAAAAAAGTGTTTTGGAAGTGCGAATATGGTCATTCGTATAGTCGCAGTCCTGCAATGCAAATCAAGTGGAAGAATGTCTGTCCTATCTGTTCGCGCCATGTATTGAGCGTAGGAGACAACGATTTAAAATCCCAGGTTCCTGAATTGGAGAAGCTATGGGATGCTGAAGCAAATGGCCCGATGGAGGGTTACTTTGATGCACGCAGTAAGTATTACTGCTTTGCATGTGATAAAGGTCACCGATTTTCTGCCTCAGTGCAGCAAATGATCGATAATGATTATCAGTGTCTTATATGCAAGGGAGTAAAGTTTTCTGAAGAAATCTCTTTACAAAATACAAATCCAGAATTAGCAGCGGAATGGTCTCCCAATAACACCAGAGCAGCTAACAGCGTTATGGAAACTACAAAAATGGATGTGCTATGGAGATGCCCTAAATGTAACGGAGAATACAGGTATTCGATTGCAGAACGAAAAGTGGGTGATGATTCGTGCCCATACTGCCAGGGCCGGAAAAGATTAGTGGGATATAATGATTTGACAGTGACTGATCCGGAATTGGTAAAAGAATGGTCGCCTAATAATACCACTTCGCCGACAGAATATCGGAATACATCGGGTGAATATGCTCGTTGGATATGTCCTGAGTGCCATGGTGAATACAGTGCAATGATTCGGGGGCGAAAGGCCGGCGATAAGGCCTGCCCCTATTGTCGAGGTGAGCGAAGATTAGCAGGATTTAATGATCTCACAGCTACACATCCCAATCTGCTGAAAGAGTGGTCACCTAATAACAAACTTGGTCCAGAGAACTATATGAAAAGTTCGCATGACTATGCTCTTTGGATTTGCCCGAACTGTCACGGCGAATACAGCTCGGAAATCAAGAGTCGAGAGATTGGGGATAACTCCTGTCCTTACTGCAGAGGATGGCGTACATTAAAAGGCTTTAATGATTTGGCAACGACACATCCGAGACTGGCAGCAGAGTGGTCACCCGGAAACGAAGACTCCCCCGAATGTTATAAAAAGACGGATATCTATCGGAAACTCTGGATTTGTCCTGAATGCCATCAGGAGTACGGTGCAAAGATTCGTGATAGAGAGGAAGGCGTAAGTGCATGCCCATATTGTCGCGGTCTGTGGGTGCGGAAAGGTGTGAACGATCTTACTACAACAGATCCTGAACTGGCTAAGGAATGGTCACCGAACAATAGCGATACAGCTGACTTGCATCAAAAGATATCTGGTGATTATGCTTTGTGGATATGTCCACGCTGCAAAGGTGAATATAGTGCCAAAATACAAAATCGTCAAGTTGGAGATGATGCGTGCCCGTATTGCAATGGCTTGCATGTATGGAAGGGATTTAACGATCTTATAACGACACATCCTGACTTAGCAGCAGAGTGGTCTGAGAAAAATGAGGATTCGGCAGATAAATATTATAAATCGGCAACTGCATATGTTTTGTGGCATTGCTTTGAATGTGGTGGAGATTATCGTGCCCAGATTCGAGACCGAGAAGTAGGTGATGATGCGTGTCCATACTGCAGGGGAAAGAAAGCATTGAGAGGGTTTAATGACCTTACAACGACTAATCCGGAACTGGCAGCAGAATGGTCGAGCAATAATCTGCTATCACCAGACTGTTATTTGCGTATGATGAGTGTTGATGCACTGTGGATTTGTCCACGCTGTGGTGGCGAATATAGCGAACGAATTCGAAACCGAGAAGTAGGAGATAATGCATGCCCCTATTGCAGAGGAATAAGAACCTTAGAGGGATATAATGACTTTGCGACCTTGCATCCCGATTTGCTGTCAGAATGGTCAGTTGTGGAGAATACGCTTCTTGGAATTCGCCCTAATGCTGTGCTGGACACGAATATGTTCAAGGTATGGTGGAAATGTCCAGACTGCAATCATAAGTATTATATGTCAATCAAGGACAGATTGATGAAGCAGAAACGCGGCTTCACGGCATGCACCTATTGCAATGGCAGGCGCATAAAAGAGATTCATTTTTTCTAATCAGCGGATTGGCATAGCGCTTGAAGAATACAGCGAAGGCATGTTATAATGAACGAAATGAAACGTTCAAAATAGATGAAACGTTCATTTTGAAAAGCAATGGACGAAACGCAAAAACATAGACGGTATATAGCTTTTCGGGGGTTTTAGCGAAAAGTTCATATTTTTCCGGAGTTCAGTAAAAGGTGCTGATAAAATGCAGAAGAAAGAGAAAAATACCCGCAAGGGCTTTACGCTGGTGGAATTGATCGTTGTGCTGGTCATTCTGGCGATCCTTGCGGCGTTTATGATACCGGCGCTGATACAGTATATCGAGAGAAGTCTGGAGGCATCCGACCTTATCGAGGTGCGGGCGGCGTATATTGATGTGCTGACTGCGGTTACGGAGCAGGACAGCGAAAACACGAGCAAGACGGTCAGGCTGAAGCAGAAGCAGGATGACTGGCAGTCGAGAGATCCCATTACAATTGCAGGCATTACCCATTGTAAGACGGATGGAAATACCGAAAACTGGAAAGGAATCCCTACCGCGGGCGGCGAATGCAAAGTGTACTATGACAGCGAAAAGGCTGTGATCGTGTTTGACTGGAAAGGCAAGAGCACACCGGGCAGCACGATCGACTGGAACGAGAATCTGCACGGCATACTCGATCGGACCGGTATTTTGAAGACACTGAAGAATAATTCGAATTTTGAGATCGACTCGAAGTGCCCCAATTCCACTATGGTGCCCAAGGTGGTGGAGCAGATGGGAAACGACAGCCTGCTGAAAAATGGCACATGGGCGTTTCTCGGCAGTTCCACGAACAGGAGCAACCGCTATTTGTTCTGGACATCGGTCGATACAGATGCCGTCGGTGCGGGCAAGCAGATACCGGTCATTGTCAGCTCGGCGAACGGCGGCTTTTACATCTCCAAAACGATCACCGCGACCCGAGTTAACAACGGCCAAAAATATGTTGCGATTACGGACCATATCAACAGTTACAGCAGCTTTCAGACATATACCACCGGCAAGAGATATGAAACGCTGACGGAGGCTTATAGCGCATATAAAAAACAGGTGAACGACAACGCAGAATTCACGAAGTATAAGGACACACTGCCGGAGTGATGCCATTTTCTCTGTCGAATTTTCGGTATTTGCCCCGGAGTCTTGCAAATGGCGCACAAAATCTGTATAATGGTAATACTGTCAATCCACGCGAACAGAGCGCGGAGAAAGGAATGAAATATGGCTTCTTTTCTGCAAAGAATCGCGAAAAAGATGTCGCTTTTTTCGAGCGATATCGGCATCGACCTCGGTACGGCAACCGTGCTGGTCTATGTCAAGGGCAAGGGCGTTGTACTTAACGAGCCGTCCGTTGTGGCGGTGGACAAGGTTTCCGGCAAAATCCTTGCCGTGGGCGAGGAAGCGCAGAGCATGCTTGGCCGTACACCGGGCAACATTGTCGCCATCCGTCCGCTGCGCGAGGGCGTTATTTCGGATTACGAGATGACCGAGCGCATGATCAAGGAATTCATCGCAAAGGTGCAGGGTATCCACCTGTTCAAGCCGAATGTGGTCATTTGCGTGCCGTCCATCATCACTGAGGTGGAGGAGCGTGCCGTCATTGATGCGGGCACGCAGGCGGGCGCAAAGCGCGTTTTTCTGGTCGAGGAGCCGGTCGCGGCGGCCATCGGCGCGGGCATCAACATCAATAGGGCCAACGGCAATCTGGTGGTCGATATTGGCGGCGGCACGACCGACGTGGCGGTTATTTCGCTCGGCGGCATTGTCGAGTCCACGTCCATCAAGGTCGCGGGCGATAAGTTCGACGAGGCCATTGTCAAGTACGTCCGCCGTAAGCACAATGCGCTGATCGGCGACCGCACGGCAGAGGAGATCAAGCGCACGGTCGGCTGTGTGTATCCGCGCAGCGAAGAAGCGATCATGGAGGTCAGGGGACGCTGTCTGATGACCGGTCTGCCGCGCACGTTTACCGTAAGCTCGAGTGAGATTCTCGATGCGCTCGAGGAGGTCTCCTCGGCGATCGTCGAGGCGGTGCACTGGGTGCTCGAGCGCACACCTCCCGAGCTGACCGGCGACATTTCCGCCAACGGCATCACCATGACAGGCGGCGGTTCGCTGATCTGGGGCTTCGATAAGCTGATCGCCTCCAAGACCGGCATTCCGACGCGCGTCGCGGACGAAGCGGTTTCGTGCGTGGCGTACGGTACCGGCAACTGTCTGGAAAACCTGTCGAAAATGCAGGACGGCACGATGAATCTGTCGCGGCAAAGACAAATGAAAGCGCGCTGACGCTTTATAGGGGTATCCATACTCCCTATATACGGCAGACAGTTCCGGAAGGAAAATCTGTCATGCGGATGCAATTTGCAAGCAAATTGAAATTTTTAAGGCAATACCGCATAATTGAACAAGAGTGATTTGCGAGTAAATTTTGCGTACTGACGAGGCACAGTTTTGCGGTAATACTTGATGTATTACCGTGAAACTGCAACAAAGTCAGGACACAAAATTTCCGCAAAGCACCGCGGCAGTGCGACCGGAGCCTGCACAAGGAGCCGCCGCTTTAATTGTGCGGTGTTGCCTTAAGATTGGATTTATTGTGGGGCAGGTGAATCTTGATGAGTAAAAACGTAGTTGCAACCATTCGAGAGGACGCACCGTTCGTACCGGCGGGACGCTATTACTTATTTTCCGAGCCGGCGGCGTGGACGCTGATGCCGACCGACGAGGGCAGCGGGCAGCTGCCGCTCACGCTGGACAAGGGCGCGTACACGCTTACCGCGGACGCGGCACCGACCGAGCCGGACGAAATGCAGGGCATGCTTCGTGTGTACAAGCTGCGCCCTGTCGCGCTGACCCTGACCGACAGCAGCGGAAACCATGCCGCGCTTTCCGTGTCCTACGGCGCGGACAATCTTGCGGTGCTGCAAAGCTGGGGATTCGACTGCCGCAGTGCCGGTGAGCCGACGGACAAGCCTGCGGAAACCTTCACGGCTGCCGTTAAAAACGGCGGCGGACTGCTGCCGAAGGGCAAGCTGGAGGTCTGGCGCGACGGCGATGCGCTGCGCTTTTTCCGTCGGGATAAGGGTCTCTACACGGGCAAGGGCAGCCTGCAGAGCGGTGAGCTGCCGGTTCGTTCGATTCGCTCGGTAAAAGCAGCGGGTGAAGTGCGTCGAGAGGCTTATCAGGTACACGGCACAGAGGGCGGTCTTATGACCGGCAGAGCGATCGCGATCGGTTCGGCGCTGGCACTTGTCTTTGGCTTGTTCGGTACACTTCTGCTGAATATTGTCGGTCTGGTAATCGGCATCGTGATCGGCATAATCGTCGGCATTCAGACCAGTTTGCAGGAGGGTGAACCGGACCGTACGGAATACCGCGAGGTAGACGAGCGCAGCACAGCGGTAGAGATTGACGCACCGACAGGCGGTGCTGCAACCTTGTTCTTTGAACCGCAGGCAATGGAGAGCTTCGCTAAATTGCTGACGTTCGAGGAAATGCGCGGAGAAGCAAGGAAAACTGCACCAAAGGCGGATATGATCGACCAGTTGGAGCGGCTGGCTGGACTGCACGAAAAAGGGCACCTGACAGATGAAGAATTTGAGCAGGCGAAAGCGCGTCTGCTCGGGAAAATCTGAGGAATTTATGACCGAACAGGAAAAATACATGAAGGCCGCGCTCAAACTGGCGCAAAAGGCGGCGGACGAGGGCGAAGTGCCGGTCGGCGCGGTGGTTGTCTGCGACGGCAAAATTGTCGGACGCGGACGCAACCGCCGGGAAACAAAGAAAAACGCTCTGCACCATGCAGAAATCGAGGCTATCGAGAAGGCGTGCAAAAAGCTGGGCGGCTGGCGGCTGCACCGCTGCGATCTGTACGTTACGCTCGAGCCGTGCCCGATGTGCGCAGGCGCGCTCATCAACTCGCGCATGAAAACCGTGTACTACGGCGCACCCGACCCGAAGGCCGGCTCGTGCGGCTCGCTGATAAATCTGTTCGCACTGCCGTACAATCATCAGCCCGCGCTGGTGAGCGGCGTGCTGGAGCAGGAATGCGCGGACATTCTGCGGAATTTCTTCCGCGAGCTGCGCAAAAAGCGGAAAGAGATCCGCAAATTAGAGAAATCACGCGTCGAAGAACAATCATGACGCTTGATTATAGTATGTAAGTCGTGCCGATATTGCAGTTTGCTCAATACGCGGCACAGAAAAAAGGGGAAAAATAAACAATGCCAAGAGAAAGACTCGGTTCACGTCTCGGCTTCATCCTGCTTTCCGCAGGCTGCGCCATCGGCGTGGGCAACGTATGGAAGTTTCCGTGGATGGTCGGTCAGTACGGCGGCGGCGCGTTCGTCGTGTGCTATGTGCTGTTCCTGCTCATCCTCGGTCTGCCGATCATGACGATGGAATTTGCCATCGGCCGTGCGAGCCAGAAAAGTCCGGTGCGGGCGTATCAGGCGCTCGAGAAGCCGGGCAGCAAGTGGCACATCCACGGCTATCTGGCGATGATCGGCAACTACCTGCTGATGATGTTCTACACCACCGTGTGCGGCTGGATGCTGTACTACTTCTACCTGACGGTCAGCGGCCGATTTGTCGGTGCGACCAGTGAGCAGGTGCAGGCGGCCTTTCCGGAAATGCTCGGCAAGCCGGTGGTTATGACGGTCTGCATGGTTGCGGTCGTTATCGTCGGCTTTATGATCAACTCGTTCGGTCTGCAGGGCGGTCTGGAGCGCGTTACCAAGGTGATGATGATCATTCTGCTGGCCATCATGGTTATTCTGGCGATCAACAGTATCGTGACCGAAGGCTCGGGCGAGGGCCTGCGCTTCTATCTGATTCCGGATCTCGGCCGTATGCAGGAGTGCGGCATCGCCAATGTCATCGTTGCCGCGATGAATCAGGCGTTCTTCACGCTGTCGCTCGGCATCGGCGCGATGGCTATCTTCGGCAGCTATATCGGCAAGGGCCGTGCGCTGCTCGGCGAGGCCGTCAATGTTGCGATTCTGGATACGTTCGTAGCATTTACTGCCGGTCTGATCATCTTCCCGGCGTGCTTCGCCTTCGGCGTGGCACCGGACAGCGGTCCGAACCTGATCTTCGTTACGCTGCCGAATATCTTTAACCACATGGCGCTCGGCCGCCTGTGGGGCAGCCTGTTCTTCGTATTCATGGCGTTTGCGGCCTTCTCGACCGTCCTCGCTGTGTTCGAGAACATCATGTCCTGCTGCATGGACCTGACCGGCTGGAGCCGCAAAAAGACCGCAGCCATCAACATCGTGCTGATGATCCTGCTGTCGCTGCCGTGCGTGCTCGGCTTCAATGTCTGGTCCGGCTTCCAGCCGTTCGGCGCAGGCTCGAACGTGCTCGACCTCGAGGACTTCCTCGTGTCCAACATCTGGCTGCCGCTCGGTTCGCTGGTTTACCTGCTGTTCTGCACCTCCCGCTGCGGCTGGGGCTGGAAGAACTTCAAGGAGGAGGCCAACGAAGGCGGCGGACTCAAGGTCAAGGATAATATCCGCTTCTATGTAAGCTATATCCTGCCGATTATCGTGCTCATCATCTTTGCACTCGGCATTAAGGATAAGTTCTTCTAAAGAAATGCGAAAAGCACCGCGAAAGCGGTGCTTTGAGGCTGTCGAAAAACTCCGTTTTTCGAGCAGCCTCTCGATTGAAACCACGCTTTCAATCGAATCTTGACGAAAAGCCGCGCCCTACGGGCACAATTTTTCGTCCCTTGTATAATTCCCGAGGTACATGCCCCCGGGAATTATGAATTTGCTGTGCAAATTCTATTTTATGCGTGCTGTCGCACGAAAAGTAAAAACGATAGATTGACTTTATCGACAGACTGAAAGCACCGCGAAAGCGGTGCTTTTTTTGTATGCGAAGAAGTAATTGAGAATTGAAAATGGAGATTGAACCTGCGGTGAAGCAATGTGCAGATAGGTTGCACGGCGGGGCACCCCAGTGTGGCTTCTCCTGACCTTCGGGCAATTCACCTTGTGCCGCGCCTGCGGAGGGTAGCCGATATGTGTAGCAGTAGATTATCTGTGAACTGCGAATAGGCGGAGAAAGACACGCAAGAGTAACCCGACTGCCGTTTTCCTTTTCGAAGCGGTCGCCGGTCTCTGGTATGCGTCAGATTAGGAAACAAGGGAAAGGTAGGAGTTCAAAGAGGAAGGGCACTCATTTAATCCGCGCACGGCGCGGGAACGATGTTTAGCAGCCTACGGGCAAACCGCAGGTGTCCCTTCCTTTTTGCCCACCGCCGCGGGTGCGGCGAACCTCCCAGCCAAAGGCTGGCTCCAATTTCGCATCCGATAGCACGCATATAAACCCCAATCCCGCATAAGCTGTTGCAAGAAGCAAAAAGGGAGGCACCCGCCATGCAGGAGGAAAAAAGCGCAGTCTATACCGTAATCTTAGGCGTATGCCTGCTCCTGTGCCTGCTGATGCTGGGAAATATGCTGATGGGCAGGGCGGATACCAGCACAGCGCCTGCCGCACCCGAGGAGGGCGATGCAATGGAATTTCACATCACGGAGGACGATATCGCATCTGTGCTGACCGAAGCGCTGCCGTTTCCGGTCGAGGACACGGCGGTCAAAATCAGCCGTGACGGCACGATCGCCGTGACGGCAGCCGTAACCCGTCAAGCACTGACGGAAAGCAATCTGGTACCCGGCAAGCTGCGCACGGCGCTGCTGTTTTTGCCGGAGCGCTGCAAGCTGTACGGCGCGTGGAGCGCAGCTGTTTCAAACGGCAAACTCAGCCTTGCCTGCCGGACCATCAAGCTGGAAGGCTTCACCTTGCCCGAGCAGACCGCTCAGGCACTTTCCGATGCGTTCGCCGCACAGTGGAATACCCGCATGGAACAGCGGGACTTCACGCCGCAGACCATACAGTGGCAGGACGGGGAAGCGGTGCTGCTGGGATAACCGCTCTCAACAGGCAAAAGAAAAATCCCTTCGGAAAACCGAAGGGATTTCTGGTATGTAACCTTACTCAAAAATTACGCGGCCTGCGCCCTGATAGCGGGTCGCATAGCTGCCGGTCAGCGACGAGTACTTAACCACATCGCCCGTGCTGGGTGCGTGGATAAACTGGTTACTGCCGACATAAATGCCTACATGGCTGATGGACGAGGTGCTGCTGCCGAAGAATACCAGATCGCCCGGCAGAAGGTCGTCGCGGGAAACACGGGTGGTGGCATCATACTGTGCCTGAGCGACACGCGGGATGGAGCCGACCGTGTTCTTGAACACATAGGAGGTGAAGCCGGAGCAGTCAAAGCCGCTCGGCGTGCTGCCGCCGTATACATACGGAACACCGAGGAACTGTGCAGCATAGTTCAGCACGCTCTGGCGCTTTGCGCTGATCGAGACAGAAGCTGCGGTGTTCGACGGGCTGATCGCCGTACCGGACGAAGCAGTTACGAGGTAGTCCGCACTGATGTAGCCGGTTTTGCCTGCGTAGGATACCTTGCTCCAGCCGTTAGATGTGCTGAGCACGGTAATAGCGGTGCCGTTCTTCAGCTCACCGAGAATGGTGGAAGAGGTGCTTGCCGCAGAGCGGAAGTTTACGGTAGAGGAGCACTTAACTACTGCAGCCGTACCGGTGGATGCGGACGTGTTATTGGATGCCGAACCGGTGGTCGATACATAATCCTGCTTGATGTAGCCGGTCTTGCCGGAGCAGGTTACCTTGCACCAGCCGTTCGCGGTGCTGACAACGGTAACTGCGGTGCCGTTCTTCAGCTCTGCCAGAATGGAAGAGGAAGTATTGGCCTCGGAACGCAGGTTTACACTCGAGGAACACTTCACCGTACCGGCGGTGCCGGTCGTAGAGGTAACGGTGTTCGACGGAGCGATGGCGGTGCCGGCGGAGCTGCTTGCGAGCGTGATATAATCCGGATGGATATAGCCGGTCTTGCCATTGTATGTAACCTTGTACCAGCCGCTGCTTACGCCGACTACATTTACCTTGGTGCCGTTCTTCAGCTCACCGTAAGAGGTGGACGAGGTGTTCGGCGCCGAACGGAAATTTACACTGCTCGAGCACTTTACAGTGCCGGTGCCGAGTGCAACGTCGGTTGCGGTGGTGCCGGTCAGGTACTCGCCGCTGACGTAGCCTTCCTTGCCGTTTACGGATACCTTGTACCAGCTGGAGCTGTTATTCAGTACCGCAACCGTGGTACCCTTGGAGAGGGTCGTGATCACTGCACCGCCGGGGGACTGACGCAGGTAAAGCGAATCTGCGTTTACCTTGGCCTGAAATACTGCCAGCGAGTTCGGCAGGACCATCGACATCGCAAGTGCACCGGAAAGTGCGAAGCGAGCGAGTTTTTTAGAAAAAGACATGAAATTGAAGCCTCCGTTTCAAAATGGGAGAAAACAGCCTTTACACTGCCGCAGCAAGCTGCGGTGAAGTCTTACTTCGTGTGCAGTGCTCTGCCGAGCCAGATGGATGCAATATCCATCGCAGCCCACATGCTGTTCTTCTCGGTTTTCTTGACGATACGCTCTTTCATACGTACGTTGGGATCGGTCTGCTGAAGCTGTACGGATACACGCTTTGCAACCGGCAGACCCTTGTAATCACTAGATTCGAGGATCTGCATCATAATGATGTGAGAGTCACTCATCGAGCCGTAATAGATGATGTTTTCCTTACGCATCAGCGGGTGACCCTTGTATTCCAGAAGGTTATTCTTCTTGGTGGTAGGCATTATCTGCACTCCTTATAGTTACAAAATGGTTACATTCCAAAGTTACATTACGGTTACAGTATAGCATGCTTGAACCGGTTTGTCAAACATTGTTTTGAAATTTCGCATTTTTGTGATAAAATAGAGCCTGTCAAATGCGAAAAAAACGCAGGAATCGACAGCGAAAATCCACAGCGGCCGCACGCGCACGAGAGTAAGGTTACAAACGCTGTAACCTTGTCAAACACCTTATTATATATAGGGGATTTACAAAGGCGCAGAAGGCCGCTGAGAGCAAAGGAATGTACATTTGTGAAATTTGCTTTTTTCACCTTGGGCTGCAAGGTTAATTTATTTGAGACGCAGGCGCTCAGTCAGCTGGCGCAGGCGCGCGGACACGAGATCGTGGATAAGGACGCGGACGCCGTGATCGTCAACACCTGTACGGTAACATCGGTGTCCGACCATAAGAATATCCGCGCGTTCCACAAACTGCGGAGAGACAATCCGAACGCGGTTATTGCGGCGTGCGGCTGCTTTGCACAGACCGACCCAGAGCGTGTCCGCGCCACCGGCGAGATCGACCTCATCTGCGGTACCAGGGACAGGGCGCAGGTGATCGACCTGTGCGAGCAGGCCGTCAGCGGACAGGCCGTACAGGTGCATGAGAGCGAGGACAGCGGCTTTGAGACTCTGCCTGCCGGTATCCCGCACGGCCGCACGCGCGCGCTGCTCAAGATCGAGGACGGCTGCAACAACTTCTGCACCTACTGCATCATTCCGTATGCGAGAGGGCGGGTGCGCTCACTGCCGGTCGAGCAGGCGCTCGAGCAGACGGCGCGGCTGGCTGACGCGGGCGTGCACGAGATCGTGCTGACCGGCATCGAGATCGCGTCCTACGGCAAGGACTTCGAGCCGCAGGTGCCGCTCACCGAGCTGCTGGAGAAGCTGCTGACCGCGCAGCCGAACGTGCAGTTCCGGCTCGGCTCCCTCGACCCGCGGGCGGTGGACGATGCGTTTTGTGAACGGCTTGCCGGCTTTGCCAATCTCGCACGGCATTTTCATTTGTCTATGCAGAGCGGCTGCGACACCGTTCTCCGGCGCATGAATCGCCACTACACGAGCGAGGAATTTTACCGGTGTGTCGAGCGGCTGAGACGTGCGTTTCCGGACTGCTCGGTTACGACCGATTTGATTGTCGGCTTTCCGGGCGAGACCGAGGACGAGTTTACGCAGACACTGGCCTTTCTGGAGAGATGCGCGTTCGCGTCCGTGCATGTATTCCCGTATTCCGTACGCGAGGGCACAAAGGCGGCTGCCATGCCGGGTCAGCTCGATCAGCAGACCAAAACCGCCCGCGCCGAGCGGGCAAAGCAGGTGGCGGAGACACTCAGCGCTGCCTATCGAAAGCAGTTTGTCGGCCGCACGCTGTACGCGCTGCCCGAGCACCCGACCGGCGGCCTGTGGGCAGCGCACGGACGCTACGGCTTTCCTGTATATATAGAGGATAAGGCGGAGAAAAATCATCCGGTCACCGTAAAGGTTATCGGTCTGCACAAGGACGGCGTATTGGCGAAAATTGAAAATTGAGAATGTGTAACCATTTTCGGCCTCTTACCATAGAATGTAATGAAATCTTTGATAGGAGGAAATGACAGTATGTGTTCTTCTAACAGCTTCTGGGGCGAAAATTCCTGGTGGTGGATCATCATCCTGATCATCCTGATCTGGGTATGCTGCGGTCAGGGCAGCGGCGGCTGTGGTTCCTGCGGTACCTGTGGTGATAATACCTGCGGCGGCTGCGGTAATTGCGGCAACTGCTGCTGCTGAGCGGCCGACATATCCACAGAAGGGAGAGGCACCGCGTGAGCGGTGCCTTTTTCGTTTTCGCGGTATAGGGCGACCGGGGGAATGCGAACCGCGCAGACGTGTTTGCCCTAACGGGCGGCTCTTTTTTCAGCACTGGCTGAGCGGGGTGCGCGAACTGCGTAAGCGTGTTCGC
>ENA-UONZ01002328-UONZ01002328.1-human-gut-metagenome-genome-assembly--contig:-C93old-NODE-2328-length-15344-cov-4.280528_pt1 | contig 15344 bp, 15 predicted proteins | sample MGYA00242468_ERZ724015 | MGnify/ENA metagenome assembly ERZ724015
CCCGGACAGCTGTCGTCGGGTTTTCAATGATGCGGTTGAGGGGAAGGGTGGTTCCGCTTTTCCCCTTATCATCGGGTATCGCGCTTACGCCTTGTTTCCTCCCCGTTTCCGGCAGACGGCCAGCACGCAGCCGGCCAGCAGGATCACCGCCGCCGCACCAGCTACGGGTACCGTGGATCCGGTGGAAGGAGTTGAGCCCTGGCTGGCGTCAGAAGAGGGGGTGGAGGAAGGATCAGAAGAGGTGCTGCCGGAAGCATCCGAGGAGGTGTCGCTGGGAACCTGGGAAGAGGTCTCGCTGGAAGGATCGGAGGAGGGATCCACGGAAGGCGCCGGGGTTTTGGAAGCGCCGGCAATGGCGATTTCATGGATGGAGGAATAGCCGGGGTGATCCCACACGGTCCAGGTGATCTTGATATACAGCCCCTGGGCGTCCCCTGCGGCGGCCAGCAGATCAGCGGTATAATCCTGGTCGGGAATATTGCGGAAATCGGTGTCCGCAGGATAATCCTCCATGCTGAGGCTGTCGCCTTCCCAGGTTTTGACGTCGGTCCAGTCCTCGGCGGTCAGGGCATCATAGGCCTTGGCGGTGTCGGCCACCGACACCTTGCCGTAGGGCAGATCGGTCCAATCGGGATTCTTGCCCGCCCGGGAGGAAAAATGACCCTTTACCGTCACACCCAGGGAGGTCAGTTCCTCTCCCTGGGGAACCTCCACCTTGTACACCACATAGGCTGTACCCGCACCCTGGGGGCAGAGATGGCGGCCGTAGGTGCTGAGCACCCGGGCGTTGTTGCTGTCCACCAGGTTGGGGAAGGTGGTTAACATCTGATCCTTGGAAATGTTGCCGCTCTGGGCGGAGAAAACGTCGCCCACCTTAATCTCGGTCTCGCTGGCAGCGCCTTGGGTAGCGCCGGTGATGCTGACCTTGTGGATGGAGGAATACAGCGGATAATCGTACACCGCCCAGGAAATCTTCACATACACGGTTGCCGCGTCTCCGGCAGCCGTCAGCAGGTCGGCGGTGTAGGTCTTGTCGGCCAGCTTGCTGAAGTCGGTATCCTTGGCATAATCGGCCTTGTTCAGCACGTCGCCGTTCCAGGTTTTTACCTCGGTGTAGTCGGTGCCGTTGGCGGAAACCGCCACCTTACCATAGGCGGGATCGTTCCACTCGGCGTTGTAGCCCGCCCGGGAGGCGAAGTGGCCGCTGACCGTCAGATTCAGCGCCGTGAGGCTCTGTCCGGCGGGCACCGTCACCTTATAGACGATGGATGCCTCCTGACCGCCGCCGCCGGGACACAGATAGCCTTTGCCGAAGGAAAACTTGATCCGGGCCTTGTCGGCGCTTTCCAGGTTGGGGAAGGTGCTTTTCAGGTTGGCCGCCGCCACATCGCTTTGCTGAGCGGCGAAATCATCCTCGATGAGGATGCTGCCGTTTGCCGAGGCGGAGAAGGGGACGATGAGCAGCAGGGAGCAGAGAAGCCCCAGAACGACTGCCAGAGACAGATGCTTTTTCACTCTTTTAACCCCATTTCTTTTTTGAATAGATATTGTCCGGCGACTGCCGGTTACTTCTTAGCGAAGACGCCCTTTTTATAGAGCAGATAGACGATACCGCCGCCGGCGGCCAGGATGCAGACCACCACTATCGCCACCACGGCGGCCACGGGGAATCCGCCTTTGCCGTCATCCTCGCCTGCAGAGGCATCCGACTGGGCAGGCTTGGAAGTGGTGGCGGCGGAATCCTGGGAAGCCGGGTCGCTCTCCGCCGGCGCGGTGGTTTCCGGCTGGGAAGCCGCTTGCGTTTCAGTGGCTTCGGGTTCGGTGGCTTCGGTAGTCGGCGCCTGGGTCACGGGAGGCTCGGTGGGAGCCGGGGTGTCGCCGCCGTTGCCGTCGTTGCCCACGATCTCCACGCTATGTACGCTGGAATAGAGCGGGAAATCATACACGTTCCAGGACAGCCGCACATAGACGGTGGATGCGCTGCCTGCCGCGGACAGCAGGTTAGCGGTGTAGGTCTTGGGGGTCAGCTTGCTGTAATCGGTGTCGGCGGGATAATCCGCCTTCTCCACCCGCTCACCCTCCCAGGTGGCTACCTTGGTGTAGGCGGTGCCGTCGGTGGAAACCTCCACCGTCGCCTGGGGCGTCTGGGTCCAATCAGGGTTGTAGCCCGCCCGGGAAACAAAATGGGCCTTGACGGTCATGTCCAGACTGCTGAGCTTTTTGCCGCCGGTTTCCAGCTTGTAAACCAGGCTGCAGGTCACGCCGCCTCCGTCGGGACAAAGATACCCTTTGCCGAAGGCATACTTGATGCGCGCATGGTCGGCGGATTCCAGCCCTTTGAAAATTTTCACCAGACTCAGCGCGCCGGTATCCCCGTCGGTGTAGCCGGCGAAATCATGTTTGACGGATACCACCGTCGCCGCCGAAGCGGAAAACGCCGAGAATGTCAGCATGGTGAAGAGCAGTGCGAGAACAGAAACCAGAGTTGCGCCTTTTTTAATCATGCCTGGACCTTCTTTCCTGTTATTTGCAGCCGCCGGCGTCTGCCGGACGGCTTCGGGTGCTGCGGATGAACTGCCGAAAGCTGGAGAAACATTCCAATATGCATCCACCTTAAAAAGAGAAGATTGCAAAATGCTCTTGTCTAATCGCGGCGAATGTGGTATTCTGAAAGGGTGAATTGGGACATTATGCCTACAATATTTCTTCCTTTCGTTTATATAATAGCACATTGCACATCTTAATTCCATTCTAGAAACGTGGCAATTTATTCTAATTTGTTGCAGCCGTTTCCGCCGCATCGTCCGCCCACCTCCCCCTGTTCTTCGGAAAAGGAGTGAAAACCATGGCCCAGAGTTCCTTCCATCGCCATTCTTCCCTGGAAGATATTACCAACGAGTATCTCTACCTCTGCCATTTCGGCTGGGAAAAATGCCAGCCCGGCCATGCTTACGGCCCGGCCATCCGCAGCTTTTATCTCATCCATTCTATCTCCGCCGGCCGGGGCTATTATGAAGCACGGGGCCAGCGGTATGAGCTGCATCCCGGGCAGAGTTTCATCATCTATCCCGGGGACACCACCCGCTATCAGGCGGATGAACAGAATCCCTGGACCTATTATTATTTTTCTCTCAGCGGCTCCCTGGCTCCGATGCTTCTGGACATGACCAATTTCCGGGACCAAAATATGGTCATCGACATCGACGGCGCCCCTTTGATCAAAATCCTGCAGAAGGCCATGAACGACATCAACGAGTATCCCAATAAGCTGCTGTACGGCGTTTCGGTGCTGATGTCCCTCATCAACGTCTATGCCCAGGAGGTCACCCAGGTGGATCCCTCCGTCTCCAAAACCGTCTCCCTGGTCTCCCGGGCCAAAGATTACATTGACTTCAACTACTCGGATAAAATGACGGTGGAAAAGGTGGCCTCCATGCTGGCGGTGAGCCGCAACCATCTGTACCGGATGTTCAAGGCGGAGGTGGGCATGTCCCCCATGGAATATCTCACCTCCCGCCGGATCCGCTTCGCCGCCAAGCTGCTGGAGGAAACCGACCGGCCGGCGGCAGAAATCTCCGACGTGGTGGGCTTCGATACCTATTCCGCCTTTTATCGAGCCTTCAAGCTGGCCTACGGCATGTCCGCCAACCAATACCGGTCCCGGATGCGGTCCCAAAACCTGCAGCCGCCGGTGTGATGAACAGGAGGATTCCTCATGGCCTATCATCTGCACAAGTATGTCCGGGACGACGACAGGGCCCGGGCCGCCTTCAACGCCCTGGCCGGGGAGGTTTTTGGCCTCTCTTTTGAGGAATGGCGCCGCCAGGGCTATTGGACCCACCGCTACATCCCCTATCTGCTGCTGGACGAAGACCGGGCGGCGGCCAATGTCTCAGTCAACCGCATGGAAACCGTTTGGGATGGAAAGCGGAAGCACTGCATCCAGCTGGGCACCGTGATGACCGCCCCCGCCTATCGGGGCCGGGGCCTGGCCCGGATGCTCATGGAGGAGGTGCTCCGGGATTGGCTGGACCGCTGCGACGCCCTCTACCTTTTCGCCAACGACACGGTGCTGGATTTCTATCCCAAATTCGGTTTTCAACGGCAGGCGGAAACCCAGCGCCGTCTTCTCCCTGCCCTTCTGCCCGCGGCCGCGCCCCAGCCTCTCCGGCGGCTGGATATGGAACGTCCCGCGGATCGGGAGCTGCTGCGCGCCTGCTATCAGCGAGGCAACCCCCACACCCGGCTGCCGCTGCTGGATAACGAGGGGCTGCTGATGTTTTACTGCGCCTCCTTCCTCCGGGACCATATTTTTTATTTGGAAAACTCCCAAACGGCGGCGATCCTGGAGCGGGAGGAGGACGCGCTGATCTGTCTCGACCTCTACGGCGGCCGGAACACGCCGGCGGAAACCCTGCCCCATCTCCTGAGCAGCCTCCTGCAGAGCCTCCCCGACCATTGGACGGCGGGGGCAAAGGAGCTGCGGCTGGGCTTCACCCCCGCAGGCGGCGCGTTGGGAGAAGCAATCCCCATCGGGGAGGATGACGCCCTCTTCGTTTACGCGGGAAAGGAGAATCCCCTTTCCGGAGGGCCGGGGATGTTCCCCCTGCTGTCTCACGCCTGATTGCCGGATCCGGCGATCCGAGGATTTCTGTCGGAGAAATAACGGGTTTTGTCCCCTTTTTTATGGTATCTTTAAAACACCGGGGGGACGGGTACAGCGGAAGGGAAGACTCAAAAATAGAAGGGCGGCGGGCCGATGGATTGGATGGAAAAGGTCAACCAGGCCATTGGATATGTGGAAAATCATCTGACGGAGGAGATCGATCCGGAGGAAATCAGCCGGATCACCCTCTGTCCAGCCGCCCTGTTTCAGCGCTTCTTCGTTCTGGCCGCCGGGATCACCCTCACGGAGTACATCCGCCGCCGCCGGCTCTCCTGCGCGGCTCGGGATCTGGTGAAGACCCCGAAAAAAATCATCGATCTAGCGTACCAATACGGCTATGAATCCCCGGACGCCTTCTGTGTCGCCTTCAAACGGCAGTACGGCGTCACCCCCTCTCAAGCCCGGAAATCCGGCCGTGAGCTTCCCCCCTACCACCGGCTTTTCTTCACCCTGAAGATCACCCATATCAAGGAGGATAACGCCATGGTTTTGCTGGGACTGGACAAATACCGCTATTACGACCCCCTGTTCGAGGGCGGGCGCATCATCCTCTCCTATTTGGGAGAAACCTACTCTCCGGAATACATTCAGGGTATTTCCGGCTCCGCCTTTAAGATCGCCGGCGGCTGCCCCAGCCGCCCCACCTGTATCTGCGACCGCTGGACCCCGGATTTTTTCCGCGCCTTGGGTTATGAGGTACGGGAGCTCCCCTGCGTGGACGAGGCGGGACGGGACGTCACCGGCGAGATGATCGAAGGAGTGAAAAAACAGCTGGACGCAGGTCGCCCCGCCCTGGTGTGGCACGCCTTCACCAATGCGGAATGGGACGTGGTCTGCGGCTATGACGCGGAGGAAAAGCAATTCATCGGCCGGGGTACCTACCGGGGCGGGGAGGATTACTGCCGGGAAGCCTGGGATCGGGCCGGCACCTGCGACGTGGCTCCCGCCTGCGGCGCCATCCTCATCGGCCCCCGCACAGGCGCCTTTGACCGGCGGGCAGCGGAGATCGGCTCCCTGCTCCGGGCGGTCCGCCACGCCCGAAAGGAGCCGGAAAACGGCGATTATGCAGAAGGCATCGCCTTCTACTATCATTGGGCTGCGGCCTACGGACAGCCCGGCCGGGAACGGGGCGTGGACGACGCCTACTGTTACGACGTCTATTCCTCCGTCCGCCGGGCGGCGGTGATCTATCTCCGGGAAATCGCCCACCGCTACGGCGGCGGAATACTGGAAAACCTACAGATGGCCGCCGGATGCTTCCAACAGGAGTGCGAGGCGCTGGCCCAGGCGCGGCCTTATCTGTCCTGGGAATCCCCCTGGGGCGTGGATGAGGAACGCAGCCGGCAGGTGGCGCCGCTTCTGCTGGAGGCGGCCCAGCGTTATGAGGCGGGCGTCCAGTATATAGAAAAGGCTCTGGCCGCCTTTCCCGGCGACATTACCCCCTACGGGGAGATTTGATGTCCGGCCAAGGCATCGCCTTTTCTCTCAAGCAGCAAAAGAGTGGTAAATCGAACCGATTGACCACTCTTTTGCTGCTTTCCGCCGATGAAATGCGTTTTTCGCTGTCAATTTCCGGGGAGATACGCTTCCCCGCACGGGGTATCCTCAGCCCCCTCTTTTTCCTCCGTGTTTTCCGTGGAATCCTGCTTCCCGCTGCTGCGGCGGTATTCCCGGGTGGAAACGCCCTTGTACCGGCGGAATTGTTTGACAAAATAGCTGAGATCGTTAAACCCGCAGGCCAAGGCGATATCAGTGACGCTGTCCCCGGTGGTGCCCAGCCGCTCCGCCGCGCACTCGATGCGGTAGTAGTTGAGATAATCGATGGGGGAGCGGCCGGTGACCTGCCGGAACACCCGGCAGAAATACCGGGGGGTCAGCCCCGCCTCGGCTGCCAGATCCTCCAGGGTCAGCTCTCCGGCGTAATCCGCCCGGATGCGCCGCAGCGCCCGCTTGATCTGCCCGGCGGTTTTCCGGCTTTTCCCCCCCTCTCCCAGCGGTGCGTACAGCCGCTGGCGCAGGATCAGACCCACCCATTCCAGCAGCAGACCGGTGGCCGCCCACTCATACCCTTCCCGCTCCTCCGCCACCGTATCAAACAGCTGTTTCAGCAGCGCCGCCGCCTCGCTTTCGGCGGAGAAAAAGGGCTGGATCCGCATGGAATGGCCCAGCTCCCGGCCCAGGGCGGCTCGATTGCGGGGCCCGGTCTGGAGAAAATGGTGAAAATCGAACACAATGCACTCATATACGCATTCCGCCGGCTCCCCGCCGTGGATCACGCCGTCGGGCACCAGCACCACGTCTCCCGGGGACAGGGGCATGGGATCGCCGTCCAGGGAGAGATCCAGCCGCCCGCTGCGCACCAGGATCAGCTCGTACTCCATATGCCAATGAAAGGGCATGGAATACCGGGGATGAACCGGGGTGATATGATGCCATTCGATGGGAAAATCAAAGGTCCCCCGCACCCGGCTTTCATGATAGGCCAGATAGTTCATGCTCCCGCCCCCTAAAAGTGAATATCTTACCACTATATCCGAGTATACACCAAGCAAGACAAAAAGTACAGGAGTATAATACCATATAGGAACACCTTTTTATTCGCCTTGAATCCATCCGTTAACAAAAGGCAAACCGGTTGTCTCTTATCAACCGATGGCGGAAAAACTTGCAACAGAACAAAGGAGGTAAAGCCATGCTGAAAAATGTCCCGTCCATTCTGTCGCCCGCGCTGCTTAAGGTGCTGATGGAGATGGGCCACGGAGACGAAATCGTCCTGGGGGACGGCAACTTTCCCGCCGAGAGTATGGGAAAAAACGCCGTGGTGATCCGGGCCGACGGCCACAGCGTTCCGGAGCTGCTGGATGCCATTCTCACCATGATGCCTCTGGACCAGTACGCGGAGAAGCCTGCCGCCCTGATGGAGGTGGTGCCCGGCGATCCCGTAGTGCCGGTAATCTGGGACGAATACCGCGCTATTTTGAAAAAGCACGGAGAAAACCCGGAAGCGGTGGAGATGATGGAGCGTTTCGCCTTCTACGAGCGGGCTAAAAAAGTCTACGCCATTGTTGCTACCGGCGAAACCGCTATCTACGCCAACATTCTGCTGAAAAAGGGCGTCATCGGATAAGATCCGCCCTTCAAAAAACAAAAACATAAAAAGGAGTGGAAAACCATGCTGTATCCCAAAATCGGTATCCGCCCGGTCATCGACGGCCGCTGGGGCGGCGTCCGGGAATCCCTGGAGAAGCAGACCATGGGCATGGCGGAACGCGCCGCCAAACTCATCGCGGAGAACCTGCGCTATCCCGACGGCACGCCTGTGCAGTGCGTCATCGGCCACACCACCATCGGCGGTGGCGCCGAGGCGGCCGCCGTGGCCGACCAGTTCGCCAGTGAAAATGTCGTCGCCACCCTGTCGGTGACCCCCTGCTGGTGCTATGGCACCGAAACCTTCGACATGGATCCCCGCACCATCAAGGCTGTTTGGGGCTTTAACGGCACCGAGCGCCCCGGCGCGGTGTATCTGGCCGCCGTTATGGCTGCTCACGCTCAGCGCGGCCTGCCGGCCTTCAGCATCTACGGCCACGATGTTCAGGATGCTACCGACACCTCCATTCCCGCTGATGTGGCGGAGAAAATTCTTCGGTTTGCCCGCTGCGCCGTTGCCGTGGGCTGGATGAAGAACAAAGCCTATGTCAACGTCGGCGCCATAGCCATGGGCATCGCCGGTAGCTATTGCGATGCGGATGTGCTGCAGAAGTATCTGGGTATCCGGGCCGAGTGGGTGGACGAGGTGGAGATCCTCCGCCGCATAGCCATCGGCATCTATGACGAAGCCGAGTACGAAAAGGCCCTGGCCTGGGTCAAGGCCAACTGCAAGGAAGGCATCGATAAAAACGCAGGGAAAACCTGGCGGATAGCGTCACCAAATCCAAGGTGGTGCCCGCGGACAAGGATTGGGAATTCATCGTCAAGATGACCCTTATTATGAGGGATATCCTTTTCGGCAATCCCAAGCTGGATGAGATGGGCTGGCATGAGGAGGCTCTGGGCCGCAACGCGGTGGCCGGCGGCTTCCAGGGACAGCGGCAGTGGACCGACTGGCTGCCCAATGCCGATTTCTCCGAGGCGATCCTGGCCTCTACCTTTGACTGGAACGGCCGCCGGGCGCCGGTGCCCTTCGCCACGGAAAACGACACCTGCAACGGTATTTCCATGCTGCTGGGCACACTGGTGAGCCATTCCGCCCCCTGCTTCCACGACGTGCGCACCTATTGGAGCCCCGAAGCCTGCGAGCGGGTTACCGGCCACAAGCCGGAGGGCGTGGCCGCCAACGGCTTTATTCACCTCATCAACTCCGGCGCCACCGCCTTGGACGGCAGCGCTGCGGCGAAAAACGCCCAAGGCGAGGGCTGCATGAAGCCCTTCTGGGAAATGACCGACGCGGATGTTTCCGCCTGCCTGGAAGCCACCGACTGGCGCCGGGCGGACTATGAGTATTTCCGTGGAGGCGGCTTCTCCAGTCACTTCCGCTGCCAGGCGGAAATGCCCGTCACCATGCTGCGGTTCAACATCGTGGACGGCATCGGCCCGGTGCTGCAGATCGCCGAAGGCTGGACCGCCGATCTCCCCGATGAAATCCACACCGTTATTGACAAGCGCACCGATTTCACCTGGCCCACCACCTGGTTTGCTCCCCGCCTCACCGGCGAGGGCGCTTTCAAGGATGTGTACAGCGTCATGGCCAATTGGGGCGCCAACCATGGCGTGACGGTCTACGGCCATGTAGGCGCGGATCTGATCACCCTGGCTTCCATGCTGCGGATCCCAGTGACTATGCACAACGTCCCCGGTGACAAGGTCTACCGGCCCCACGCCTGGGCCTCCTACGGCACCCAGGATCTCCAGGCCGCCGACTACGCCGCCTGCAAGCAGTACGGCCCCCTGTACCGCTGATCTTTCTCGATAATACGAAACGCCCATGGAGAGTTTCCTCTCCATGGGCGTTTTTATGATACCACCATTTTAACCATTGTTTTAGTCTTTGAGTAGCCAATCCACGGCTTCCTGCCGATCAGCGGCGAAAAAAACGCTGCTGCCCTGGTTGCTTTCATAAATGAAGTCCTTCAGCGGCTTGCTGGTATAACCGGAAAAATCCCCAAACACAGCGAATTTCACCCGGTAGTTGACGAACATCTGCAGAATCTCTCCCGCCAGCCCGGTGCCCAGGATAAAGAAATCCTCCGTGATCGCCTCCTTGTTCATCGCCATGCGTTCGCAGCCGGTTTCCGCCTTGACGGTCATCATCAGGTCCAGCGCCGACTGCCGGTCCGTCACGATGCGCTCGCTGCTTTCCACCACCGCCGCTTTTCCTTCCACTTTCACGATCATGATATTTCTCTCCTTTCCGCCGGTTGGCCGGCACCGCTATTCTAACACAATCTACGGATGAGCGCAACTTATCCGGCTTCATCCTGCCGCATCGCCATCCAGCTGTCTCCACACCCGGATAAGCACCCCAGCTGTGACAAGAATCGCCAGTATATCCGCAGCGGGCGCGGCCCAAAAGATACCGTCAACCCCAATCAATGCCGGCAGAATCAGGGAAAAGAGGATCAGAAACACCACATCCCGAATGATGGACAAGGGAATGGCCGCTTTTGCCTTACCGATGGATTGGAGGAAAATAGCGCAAGCCTTCTGCACACAAGTGAAGAGCAGTAGGGAAAGGTAAATCCGCAGGCATTTCACTGCGAAGGCGGTGTACAGCTCTCCCTCGGAGCCGAAGAGCCGGATAAAAAACAGCGGCAGTCCTTCGAAAAGGAGAGTGGCCGCCGCCCCAGCGGCAGCGGTCCAGAGCAGAACATAGCGGAAAGTTTGCTTCACCCGGTCAACTCTGCCGGCGCCGTAATTACAGCCGATGATTGGCTGCGCCCCGGCGGCGATACCGATGGCGATGTTCAGCACAATCTGAAACAGCTTCATAATCACCACAAAGGCGGCCAAAGGGATATCCGCGCCATACGCAGACCGGGCGCCGTAAAAGACTAGCAGCTTATTGTTAACAATCGTTACAATTACTATGGAAAGCTGCGTCAAAAAACTGGAGCCGCCCAGCGGCAGCACCTGCCGCACCGCCGGCCAACAGGGGAGAAAATCCCTGGGCTTCAGCCGGAAGGCTTTGCTGCGGAAAAGATAAGCCGCCGCCAGAAGAAAGCTGACAAATTGGCCGAAAATGGTCGCCCATGCCGCTCCTTTAATCCCCCAATCCAGCACAAAAATGGCAAGGGGATCCAAAAGGATGTTGAGCACCGCTCCCACGGCCATGGTAAGCATAGCATAGCGCGGGCTGCCATCCGCCCGGATAATGGCGGCCAGTGTGTTCTGGACCAGAGCCAGAGGCATCATCATAAAGATGATGTACCCATACTCCCGGGCCAGCTCCAGGGTGGCGTCCGTGGCCCCCAGAGCCCGCAATATTCCGTCCCCCCCCAAGTACCCAACCAGCATAATCCCCGCGCCGGAAAGGAAGGAGAGCGCCAGGCTGTTGGCCACAGCCCGCCCAATCAGCCGGGTGTCCCCACGGCCCAGGCTCAGGCTGAGGTAAGCCGCCGCCCCGTCTCCAAACAGCAGGGACGCCCCCCAGCCAATAACGGTGATGGGAAAGATGATGCCTGTGGCCGCATTGCCCAGATAACCGATGCCATTGCCCACGAAGATCTGGTCCACAATATTGTACAAGCAGGAGATGAGCAGAGAGATCACGCAGGGGACGGCAAACTTGGGCAGGAGCCTGCCCACCGGCTCGTTGAGCAGAAACTGGTTTTGCTGTGAAATTTCCATTTTGAATCCTCTCTTTACAAAAATAAAAACAGCGCATAATCCGGTAAGATTATACGCTGTTATCAGCTGTTACCATCGATATGCAGTTGTGCGGCAAACCAGAAGCCGGTTTTTATTATATCAAAGCCGATCCTTCTTCGCAAGAAGGGAAACCTCCCAAAAATCCCGGTGGAAAACCCCGGCGATTTTCGGTAATTTCGCCCCGTGCCATCCCCCAGCGTCTTGCATCCCGTCCGCAAAAAAGGCAAAAGCCCCGCCGGGAATCCTGAAAAATCCTGGATTCTCGGCGGAGCTTTTCAAGCTGTCGATTTTACGCGGCGGACACGTTGACCGCCCGGAGCTTGCGGCTGTCCTTGGGATCCGGCTCAGTATCAAACGTCACCTTCTGCCCCTCCTGCAGCGATTTGTAGCCATCGCCCACAATGGCGGAAAAATGCACAAACACATCGTCGCCGCCGTTGTCGTTGGAAATAAAGCCAAAGCCTTTCTCCGAATTGAACCATTTTACCGTACCGTTTTGCATAAGGGTACCTCCAAAAATATTAATTTGTACCCATATATAACAAAATCTCACAGATATAGCCAATCATCTAAATACAATGATCCGCATATCTGTGAGAACATAGTAAATATCATGAATACCTATTTAGTATACCACGCCCCGGCCCGCCTGTCAAGCGAAAGATTTCGCCGTCCCCAATTTCCCTGCTCAACCGCCCTTCTGCCAGCATATACTGGAGAAGCGAGCCAACCACACAGGGAGGTGATCTTTATGTGCCCCAACGCCCTCATCACCGCAATAACCGCCGCTGCTGCCGCTATTGCCGAGGGCCGCGATCCGGACGAAATCGCCGCCATCGGCGCGGTTTTTACTCAATTAGGGGACACCCTTGCCACCATCGCCGTGCAGAAGAATCTTTGCCGACGAAACACACTCCCCGCCGCCGGCGAAGAAGATTAGCCGGAGGAGGCCGACTGCGAAAAACACTGCTGCCTTCATTTTACTATATCCCGATATTTCCCGCGCAACCTGCCGCGGCACCAAAATCCGATTTTTGCGCCATTCAAGTCAATATTCAAGAAGACAAAAAGGCGGCGGCAGCCTCCGGAGAGGGCAGCCCGCCGCCTTTTATTTCCCTTCCTTTGGACAAGTGTACCGCGCCATTCCTTTGCTGTGCCTGCCGTACTCAATCGCGTCGCTGGGGCAGCGGCAGATGCAAGCCATGCAGTGGGTACAATTCTTGCCCCATACGGGTTTCCCCTCTTCGAGACGAATGTTGTTCAGCGGGCAGACTTTGACGCATTTCCCGCAGGAAACACAGGCGTCCGTGGCATAAAATTTCCGCGCATGGACACAAAGGGGGTAAAAAGCATCGTTCACAATACCACTGAGTATCGTATCCTTCAGGGTAATCGCCGGCTGCGGAAATTTCTCGCCGTTTTGGATCAAACGCGCCGCTTGATCGATTTCCTCATCCGCCTGCCGAATCGTTTTCAACGCTTCCTCCCGCGTCGGGGTGGTGAACATCGCAATGTAATTCTCCGGCATGATAATAGAGACGCACCCTTTATAACGCAGCCCTTTCGCGGCGCACAATCTCTCCAGATACTTCCCTGCGTTTCCGTTGTTTTCCCCGCAGGTCATCACGAAATAGATCTCCCTGCTCCCCGTAAGCCGGGTGTTTTGCAGCCATTCCTCCACGATGCGGGGGATTCTCCAGGCATAGGTGGGAACCACCACTACCCACGGCCTGTCAGCCTGCATCTCGGAAAAATCGCGGCAGCGGATTTTCTCGAACAAATCAACCGCTTCGTCATTGATTGCCCGGCCGATTCTCTCGGCGGCATACTCGCTGTTTCCCGTTCCGGAAAAATAGATGATCATGCGCCTGCCTCCTAAGCAACAGCTTTTACAATGGGCAAGAAAATAGCCGCCGTTGTGTAAGCCTGGCTTTTCCGCCAATCAAGATATATGGATATCGATGCCGTTAACCTCCACGCCGCCCTCGGCCCGGATCAGGATATAGTTGGTTCCGTCGATGTTCCGGGTCTCCACCAAATCCTTCCGTTCCGGATTCACATGGATGGTCACGTCGGGGGTTTTCACCTCAAACTGCTTCTCATTCACCACATTCCGGGGCCGGATGTCGCTGTCCGCTCCGAACTGCTCGTCATATTTTTCCGAAAACGCCTCCAAACGCTCCGGGGAAACACCGCAGGATTCCAGCACCCCTTTCACCACACGCTTGGAAATCACCAGCGGTTCCGGCTCCTTACTGGCCTTGTGCTCCTCCAGCATGCTGCAAAGCTCATCGTGGACCGTCTCCACCACCTCAAAGCTGCATTCCTCTTCCAACGCCTCCTGTATCACCGTGTGGAAGCTTTCCTTTTGGACCTGAGCCGGTTCCGGGATCTCGGTGTGGAATACCGCGTCTACAAACTCCTTGTGATTCTCCTCCAGGCTCTTGGTATAATAAAGGGCGTTGTAGATATTGGTGCTGCGGTCGTCGAAGGCGGGAAAGAGGAAACCCAGCTCGGGCGGCGCCACAAGCCAATCGATCTTCATGCTGTGAAAAGCGTTCTGGGGTACATCGTAGCAAAGCGCCGGCTTGGGCATCTTAACCGGGCAGACGGCGCACAGCACGTAGGAAAATACCTCTGTGGAGGCGTCCTCCAGGCTTCCTCCGTCCTTGGAACGATAGGGAACGTCGTACCGGTCATAAGCCAGCAGAATAAGGTAGTGCTCTTCCAGACGCAGATTGTCGATGACGCAGCGATAAAAAGCCTCCACCCCCTCCTGGTCGTTCAGGGCGGAATCCCGCAGATGCATAAGCCGCCGGTGTTCTTCGCTGTCCACCACCTGCTGGGTGGCAAAGGTGATATCCACCAGATTCTTCCCCAAGGTTCCGGACAAGGCCCGTTTGAGAAGGGTCAGCATCTTCTCCCCTTCCTCCTGAGGCATCAGAGTAAGGGATTGATCGAATTCCGATACGATCTCCCGTTTATCATTGACATAGCACCCACGGATGTGGGTGATGTTGCTTTTGTCCGGACGAAAACGGCGGCGGATTTCTGCAACTTCTTTTTCATTCATATGTTTCAGTCCCCTTTTTGCTGCCATTAGGAGCCCTCTCAAGGCATCCGGTCCTCCCGGATGGCCGCGCTCCAGAGATACAGTATATCACAGCTTTCAAAAGGGATCAAAAGGTTTTCTTCCTTTCTCACACGGATAAAAGGGGGCCTCAAGCGTCGTTGACTAAAAGATATACTGATTGTCCCCTCTTTGCAGCATAAAGTATCCGCAGGCGTTGAGACAGAACCAAATCCCTGGAATGCCCATCAAAAGGGAGACTGTCCGCCTGCTGATCAAACAAATCGGGAAATGCCCAATAAGAAAAATAAAAGACTGCGTTCAACATACAAAGTACGTTAAACACGGTCTTAGAAAATAATGGTTGCGGGGGCCAGATTTGAACTGACAACCTTCGGGTTATGAGCTCCGCAGCCGGATATCAATATGCATTATATCAGCATATATTCCTTATGTCAAGCCATTTTTTGATTGTATAATATTCATACTTCCGTATGTTTATTATATGATTCACATAATTTACAGCGCTTTAGCGGTCAGAATAGCGGTCAAAACATTTGGAGCAGCACGGTATCTTCTGTTGGTACGTTGAAGTAATGAACAGCATCTTGAGCAGATTTCCTATCTATAAAACAAGCTGTAAATTTCAACAGGAGGTTACAACCATGTGCAAAGTTATATCCGTCATATCCTGCAAAGGCGGAGTTGGCAAGACCACATCAACGGTTAATATCAGCGCCTACC
>ENA-UONZ01002330-UONZ01002330.1-human-gut-metagenome-genome-assembly--contig:-C93old-NODE-2330-length-15330-cov-5.320655_pt1 | contig 15330 bp, 15 predicted proteins | sample MGYA00242468_ERZ724015 | MGnify/ENA metagenome assembly ERZ724015
CGTGCCCTATATCGTTGTGTTCATGAACAAGTGCGATCAGGTGGACGATCCCGAGCTGCTGGAGCTGGTTGAGATGGAGATTCGTGATCTGCTCAACGAGTACGAGTTCCCCGGCGACGACACCCCCATCATCAAGGGTTCCGCTCTGGCTGCCCTGGAGAGCACTTCCACCGACATCAACGCTCCCGAGTACAAGTGCATTCTCGAGCTGATGGACGCTGTGGACGACTATATTCCCACTCCTGCTCGTAACGATGACCTGCCCTTCCTGATGCCCGTTGAGGACGTGTTCACCATCACTGGCCGTGGCACCGTGGCTACTGGCCGTGTGGAGCGTGGCATCCTGAAGATGAGCGAGGAAGTTGAGATCGTCGGTCTGGCTGACGAGACCCGCAAGTCCGTCGTTACCGGCATCGAGATGTTCCGCAAGCTGCTGGACTTCGCCGAGGCTGGCGACAACATCGGCGTTCTGCTGCGCGGCATTCAGCGTACCGACATCGAGCGCGGCCAGGTTCTGGCCAAGCCCGGCACCATTCATCCCCACACCAAGTTCAAGGGCCAGGTTTACGTCCTGACCAAGGATGAAGGCGGCCGTCATACTCCCTTCTTCAACAACTACCGTCCTCAGTTCTACTTCCGTACCACCGACGTGACCGGCGTCATCTCCCTGCCCGAAGGCACCGAGATGTGCATGCCTGGCGATAACGTTGTGATGGACGTTGAGCTGATCACCCCCATCGCCATCGAAGAGGGCCTGCGTTTCGCTATCCGCGAGGGCGGCCGTACCGTTGGCTCCGGTGTTGTTACCGCTATCAACGCCTAAGTTTCTTTCGAAACCGAAAAGCACAGAAGACCGTCCCGCAAGGGGCGGTCTTTTTGCGTGGTGAAACCAAGCGTTTTTTCTAAATTCTTTCTTATTCTTTTCTTAAAACCATTTCTTTTGCCGGTGCTTCTGCTATAATGAAACCGTAAAGCAGAGGCGGTTTTTGAGAAAGGAGGAGACAAGATGGATGGTTTGATTGGTGGGCCGGAAAAGAAGAGAATGTCCTCACGGAAGAAACAAGTGCTGGCCTATTCCATTGTGCTGGCGGTGTGCTATGCGGCATTTTGGCTCTTTGCCGGCGGCATGGGCGCCATGGGCTACTCGTTCCTTGTGCAGCTTTTCACCCTGCCCCTGGCAAATTTCATCATCGCCCTTTTGATGGGCCTGGACAAAAGCTGGAAGGAGCGCCAGTGGTGGCTGCTGCTGTACTTTGGCTTTGGCTTTTTTCTCATGCAGTACGGCACCTTCTCCCTGGCCAATATGCTCTCCAAAGGGAGCTTTAACCTGCCGGAGTGGGGGCTGTTCTCCACAGGCATGGCCCTGGCTCTGCCTGGTATGGCCCTGGGCTCCGTCATCCGGTGGGGAAGGGAGCTGGCCGCCCGCCCAGAGGGGCTGCGCCGGGCGTGGCTTGTCTACGGCCTGGTGTGGGGCGTGTGTGTCCTAGTCCCATATCTGGTCGCCTTTCTAAGCTGGGCATGCACCTTTGTGGCGCTGTTTGTACCCATCCCCGAGAGCGCTTTCCTTTCTGTGGGGAACATCATTCCTGTATTGTTTTTAGTGGGCCCCTGCGGGATAGCCCAGCTGGCTGCCGCGGTGATGGGCTTCTTCCTGGGCAAATCCCCAGACTGGACCCGCCAGGTAAAATACCTGCCGGTGTTCGGGGCCGCATCCTTCCTCGGCGTGGGATTGGGGTTATCTTTCCTTCCCTGGGAGCTTTCTCCCCAAGTGGCGGCTGTTTTGATGCTTGCGTCCTTTCTGGGCGGGATGGTGCCGCCCTTGGTGGGCCTGGGCTTGGCCAGGGGGGCGCTGGCAAGCCGTATCCGGTAGAGGGTATGTCGGAGATGGAAACTTCCTGTTGACAATGCTTTGACAGCATGCTATACTATTTGCTACACAATTGCATACTTCCTTATCAAGAGAGGCGGAGGGACAGGCCCTGTGATGCCCGGCAACCTAGGGAAAGCCAAGGAACCATCTGGTTTGGCTGACCAAAAGGTGCCAATTCCTGCGGTGTATACCGAAAGATGAGGTGAAAAAGGACCCTCGTTTTTCGAGCGGTCCTTTTCTTTTTCTCAAAAAAGAAGCTTGATAGGAGTGGAAATTTTTAGAAAGGGGAATTGTGATGACAAAAAAGCTCTTTACTTCCGAATCCGTAACAGAAGGCCATCCCGATAAGATCTGCGACCAGGTGTCCGACGCCATTCTGGACGCTATCATCCAGCAGGACCCCGAGGCTCACGTGGCCTGTGAGACCACCGCTACCACCGGCGTCATCCACGTCATGGGCGAGATCACCACCTCCTGCTATGTGGATATCCCCGCCATCGTCCGCCAGGTGGTCAAGGACATTGGCTACGACGACCCCAAGTGCGGCTTTGACGGCAACACTTGCGGCGTGCTCACCTCCATCGATACCCAGTCCCCTGACATCGCCATGGGCGTCAACCAGTCCCTGGAAGCCAAAAACGGCGAGACCGATGAGAACTCCCTCACCGGCGCCGGGGACCAGGGCATGATGTTCGGCTACGCCTGCGACGAGACCCCCGAGCTGATGCCCCTGGCCATCTCCTTGAGCCACAAGTTGGCCAAGCAGCTGGCCAAGGTCCGCAAGGAAGGTACCTTGCAGTACCTCCGTCCCGACGGCAAGACCCAGGTCACCGTGGAGTACGACGGCGATACCGTCAAGCGGGTGGACGCCATTGTCATCTCCACCCAGCACGACGAGGACGTGGACATGGCCCAGCTGAAGCAGGACTTGCTTCACCACGTCATCCAGCCGGTGGTACCCGCCGGCCTGGTGGACGAGAACACCCGCATCTTCATCAACCCCACCGGCCGATTCGTCATCGGCGGCCCTGTGGGCGACAGCGGCCTCACTGGCCGGAAAATCATTGTGGATACCTACGGCGGCTACGGCCGTCACGGCGGCGGCGCCTTCTCCGGCAAGGACCCCACCAAGGTGGACCGCTCCGCCGCCTACGCCGCCCGCTGGGTGGCCAAGAACATCGTGGCTGCCGGCCTGGCGAAGCGCTGTGAGATTGAGCTGGCCTACGCCATTGGCGTGGCCCATCCCGTGTCCATCATGGTGGATACCTTCGGCACCGGCAAGGTGGAGGACAGCGTCCTCTCCCAGGCTGTGCAGCAGGTCTTTGACTTGCGCCCCACCGCCATCATCAAAGAGCTGGGCCTGCGCCGCCCCATCTACCGCCAGCTGGCCGCCTACGGCCACATGGGCCGGGAGGACCTGGGAGTGCCTTGGGAGGAGACCAACCGCACCGAGGCGCTGCTCCAGGCTGTGGCAAACCAATAAACTTTACGAGGGGCTGCCGCATCTGCGGCGGCCCCTTTGCCGTCTCTTGCACCAGGGGGAGCCCTGCCGCATAGAATGGCAATGGGAGGTGGCAGAGATGGAGTTGATTTGGAGCGCTGTGGGCATCGCCTTGGCCGCGGTGGGCCTGGTGGAGCTGGCGCGTATGGGTTTGTTCTGGCTGCTGCGGCCCCGGCGGCCCGGCAGCGCCGCGCTGGTGCTCCTCCCCCGGAATGGGGAGGACTGCGAAGCGCTCATCCGGGCGGGGGTGGCCCGCCTCCAGTGGATGGGCTGGCCCGGCTGCCGGCTGGTGTGCCTTAACCCGGGGGAGGACCCCAACGTGGAGGCCATCTGCAACATTTTTCAGCGGCGGTATCCCAACTTGGAGCTTTGCAAATGCCCGGAACTGGTGTATGATAAAGAGAATGAGAAATCCTGACGGAATGACGGGGGAAGTGCCTTGGCAGACGAGAAAAGGACTTTGCTGGAGCTGTGCGGCTCGGTGGAGCACGTTACATATCACAACGACAAAAACCAATACACCGTGCTGGATTTGGCCACAGAGGCCGGGGTGGTCACGGTGGTGGGGATGTTCCCCTTTGTCAGCGAGGGGGAGGAGCTGCGGGTGTACGGCACCTGGCAGAGCCACCCCTCCTTTGGGGACCAGTTCAAGGCGGAGACCTTCGACCGCGCCCGCCCCGCCACCACCGCCGCCATGCTGAAGTACCTCTCCTCGGGGGCGGTAAAGGGCGTGGGCCCTGCCACGGCCCGGCGCATCATCGACACCTTTGGGGACAAAGCCCTGGAGGTGATGGAGAACGACCCCCAGCGCCTGGCCCAAATCAAGGGTATCACCCTGGTGAAGGCCCAGGAGATAGGGGAGGAGCTGCGCCGCGCCTACGGCATCCGGTGTGGAAGCAGTACGGGGAGGCCTCGGTGGCCTGCATCCAGGAGGACCCCTATTGCCTGTGCGGCGAGGGCATCGACATCAGCTTTGACATTGCCGACGCCATCGCCGAAAGCATGGAGAAGCCCCGGGACGACATGGGCCGCGTCCAGGCGGGCATCCTCTACGTGCTGCGCCACAATCTGAACAACGGCCACACCTGCCTGCCGGTGGACAAGCTCACCCGGGCGGCGGCGCAGATCCTCAGCGTGGGGCCCGACGTGGTCCAGGACGGCATCTACACCCTGTGCGAGGGCTTCCACCTGGCGGCGGAGGAGATAGACGGCCAGGAGTTCCTTTTCCTGCAAAAGCAGCACGCCAGCGAAAGCTACATCGCCGCCCGGATGCTGGCCATGCTCTCCATGGCGCCCAACGCCATCCCCGGCGCAGAGGCGAAAATCGCCGCCATCGAGCGGGAGCAGGGCATCCGCTACGCCCAAAAGCAGAAGGAAGCCATCCAGCACGCCTTGGAGCAGGGCATCCTCATCCTCACCGGCGGCCCCGGCACCGGCAAGACCACCACTCTAAACGCCATCATCCGCCTGCTCCAGGAGGCGGGGGAGAGGGTGTTCCTGGCGGCCCCCACCGGCCGCGCCGCCAAGCGCATGAGCGAGGTCACCGGCGAGGAGGCCAAGACCATCCACCGCCTGCTTCAGGTGGACTGGGACGAGAAGGACAACCCCGTGTTCACCCGCAACGAGCGCAACCCCCTGGAGTGCGACTGCCTTGTGGTGGACGAGCTCTCCATGGTGGACGCCTACGTCTTTGAGAGCCTGCTGCGGGCCTTGCCCTTCTCCTGCCGGCTGGTTCTGGTGGGGGATAACGACCAGCTGCCCAGCGTGGGGGCGGGCAACGTCCTGGGGGATTTGATTGCCTCCGGCCTGTTCCCCACGGTGCAGCTCAAGGAGATTTTCCGCCAGTCCCAGGAGAGCCTCATCGTCATGAGCGCCCACCGCATTGTGGAGGGCAAGCTGCCCGACCTGCGCCGCCACGACAGCGACTTCTTCTTCCTGCCCCAGGAGGACCCCCAAAAGGCCGCCCAGCTGATTGTCTCCCTGTGCAGTGTGCGCCTGCCCCGCAGCTATGGTTATTCCAGCGTCACGGACATCCAGGTGCTGTGCCCCGGCCGCAAGGGGGAGCTGGGCACCGTGGAGTTGAACAAGCACCTGCGGGAGGCCATCAACCCCCCCGCCCGGGGCAAGGCGGAGGTCAAAGTAAACGGCGCCCTGTTCCGCCTGGGGGACAAGGTGATGCAGATACGCAACGACTACAACCTTCCCTGGGCCAAGGAGGACGGCACCGCCGGGGAGGGCGTGTTCAACGGGGACATGGGCGTCATCACGGAGATTGACAAGCCCGGCGGGGCCATCCACGTCCGCATTGACGACAAGGACGTGGTCTACGATTTCGAGCGCGCCTCCAACGAGCTGGAGCCCGCCTATGCCGTCACCGTCCACAAGAGCCAGGGCAACGAGTTCCCTGCAGTGGTCATCCCCGTGCTGGACCCGCCCCGGCAGCTGTGCTACCGCAACCTGCTGTACACCGGCGTCACCCGGGCCAAGCAGCTGCTGATTCTGGTGGGCCGCCGGGGCGTCATCGACGCCATGGTGGAGAACAACCGCAAAACCAAGCGCTATACCGGCTTAAAGTGGTTTTTGCTGAACGAAGAGTAAAGACAAAGAGGAAAGACATGCGTAACAAAACGAAATTTATTCTTTTAAAAATCGCAACAGTTATTGCGTTAACAGCTGTGGTGATCGTAGTTCCTGGAATGTTCATTTATGCCTGGTTTTTGCCGGAATATATTTTCAATGTGATAGTTGGCACTTGCGGAATAATTTTTGCGATATCAGGTGTAAGCGTCATAGTCTTTGTTTTTGTTTTCCACATCAAACCGGAACCGGTGAAACCAGACAAAACGCCCTTACCCTTCCAGGATTTTGAAACGCTGGATGAGCATTTGCGCCAGGTCCTGGGGGAAAGCCGGTACCAAAGTCACCCGGGGATTGTCCTGGATGACCAAAGCACCATGTGGATCTTCACAAGAAAGCATAAATTGTCAGAATTGGACCTTTTTACAGTAATTCGCACATCAGAACTTCAGAAAGACTTTATGGACGATGTGGCCAACGACGCTGTTACGGAATTTCTGCAGGGGTATTACCAAAAGGGCCAAATAACAGATTCCATCAATATGATAGCCCTTGTTTGTGTTGACCGTGTTTCGCCGGCTTTTTATGAATATATCAACACTCCTCTGGAGCAGGGCATGAAAAATGGCCGGTTCTTAGCGGGAGCCACCTTTGGCGGAAAAATCCTTTACATAGGCAGACAGGAGGACGGCTTCGCCATAGCCAAGTACAAGCGCCTGCGAAGGGAATTCTTGCGAGTTGTGGGAGTGCCGGAGAAGTGAGAGGGGGTTGTTATCCGGGGAAAGCGGTACCCTCATCCAGAAACTTCCCCATGACGTACAAATCCCGGTAGGAGCCGTCGGCCAGTTTTACTTGATTCCGCAATGTGCCTTCCACGGTAAAACCCTGGCGGAGATAAAGCCCAATGGCGGGCAAGTTGGCTGTGTCCACTTCCAGACAGAGCTTTTCCACCCCCTGGCTGCGGCACCAATTCTCCTGAATCTCCATCAGCCGCCGGCCCAGCCCTTGGCGCCAGTAGTCCTTTCTCACGGAGATGTCCAGCACAGCAGTGTGCCGCAGGCGCCGCCGATCCCCTGGGTATTCACAGCGGCAGTTTCCGGCGATTTCCCCATTCGGGGTGACGGCAATCAGCAGCTGGCGGTCTTGGCTTTGGGCGATGGAGTCCAAATAGGACGCCTCTTTCTCCACGGGATAACTCGCTTCAAACTCCCCGGGCTCCATGCTCAAAAAGGTGGTTTCCTGGTTAACTTGCACCATATACGCAATCAACTTTTCCGCGTCGCTGCCTGCAGCGCTTCGGATGAGGAAGGCTTGGGATTTTCCTGGAAAGCGCTCCTGATATCGTGCCATGGTTCCCCCTCCTCGGGAAAAAATTTGATACAGTATAGCACATCTTGGGCCGTCCCGCAAGGAAAAGATTTCCCCGGTTGAAAAAACAGCCATTCTGGTGTATAATAGCACAGAATAGCAACACGGGAATTTTGTGCGAAAGATAGGATGATTTAGAGGATGATAGGAACCGACATCGCCATTGACCTGGGGACCTCCCGGTTTAAAGTGTATCTGGATGGCAAGGGCATCGTTGTCAGCGAGCCCTCCATCATCGCGGTGGACAACCTCACCGACGAGGTCATCGCCATCGGCAGCGACGCCTACGACATGCTGGGCCGTACCTCCGAGCGCATCACCGTCTCCCGGCCCCTGAGCAACGGCGTCATTTCCAATTTCTCCATGGCGGAACAGCTCATCAGCTATTACTTAAAGCAAATCAGCTCCAGCCGGGTGTTCATGCCCCGGGTGGTGGTCAGCGTGCCCTGCAACGTCACCGAGGTGGAAAAGCGGGCCGTGGTAGAGGCCATCACCGCCGCGGGCGTGCGGAAAGTCTGCCTCATTGAGGAGCCCGTGGCCGCGGCCATTGGCGCCGGGGTGGACATCGCCGTGCCCCACGGCACCATGATTGTGGACATCGGCGAGGGCGCCACGGACATGGCCGTCATCTCCTTAAACGGCATTGCCGTGGCCAACTCCTGCAACATAGCCGGGGCCAGCTTTAACGACGCCATCGTCAAGTACGTCCGCAAGAAGTTCAACCTGATTATCGGGGACCGCACCGCCGAGGAGGCCAAGATCGCCATTGGCTGCGCCTATCCCCGAAAGAAGCTGCTCACTTACACCTTAAAGGGCCGCAACGCCATGAACGGCCTGCCGGAAACCACCGAGATGAACTCCGACGAGATGATAGAGGCCCTCATCGAGCCCGCCATCTCCATTGTCCGCACGGTGCAGGAGACGCTGGAGGCCACCCCGCCGGAGCTGCTGGCGGACATCTTCACCGACGGCATCTACTTAACCGGCGGCTCCGCCAACCTGTACGGCTTCTCCACGCTGCTTTCGAAAAAGACGAAAATCCCCGTTGTCACCTTTGAGAACCCGGAAAACTGCGTGGTGCTGGGCGCCGGCAAGGCCATTAAGTACCTCGACAAAATGGATACCCGGGGCCACGGCAAGCTCAACCCCCTGGTGGCCTACTCTTAAATCGTACCTGCTTTTTCGGAGGGATTTCCTATGGCCAGCCGCATCATAACGGACATTTCCGATTTTATCTTTGTGGAAGATACCCCTGAACCCGCGGATGCCATTTTCCTGCCGGGCGGCACCCACGCCGAGCAGCCCGAGTACGCCGCCGCCCTGTACCGCCAGGGATACGGGAAGTGGCTTATCCCTTCCGGGGGCGTCAGCGTGAAAAAGGAGCGGTGGCCGGGGGTCAGCTCCAAGGCGGATGTGTACACCGGCGATTACCACACCGACTGCGCGTTTTTCATCGACGTGCTGCGCAAAAACGGCGTGCCCGCCAGCGCCATTGTGGGCGAGTTCCAATCGGGCCACACCCGGGATAACGCCTTCCTCTCCCGCCAGGCGGTGGACGAAAAGGGCCTGGTTTTCCGCACGGCTCTCATCGTCTGCAAGGCCTTCCACGCCCGGCGCTGCCTGATGCTCTACCAGCTGGCCTTCCCCGATGTCTCCTTCAAGGTCTGCCCGGTGCCCTGCTACAACATCACCAAGGAAAATTGGTACAAGACAGAGGCGGGCATCCACCGGGTGCTGGGGGAGCTGGCCCGGTGCGGCCACCAGTTTGTGGGGGACATAGAAAAGTATCTGCTGTAGCGCGCGGGCGCCCACTACTAAATAAAAAACGGACTGGTTTCCCAGTCCGCTTTTTTTATAGCTCGGTTTCTTCCAGCACTCCAAAGTGGAGCAGCGCGTTTTGTACGCCGTCCTCCCCCACGGGGGTGGTGACGTAGTCCGCGGCGGCCTTGGCCTCCTCCACGCCGTTACCCATGGCCACGCCGGTGCCTGCCCAGGCTAGCATCTTGGCGTCGTTGGGGCCGTCGCCAAACACCATGATTTCCTCCCGCTTCCAGCCGAAGCGCTGGGCCACCGCGGCGATGCCCACCTCTTTGCCGCCGCCCAGGGGGATGATGTCCGCGATGCTGTGGCCGGAGCCGGTGATTTCAATGTGCCGCAGGGGCGCCAGCCGGCCGTATTCCTGGGGCGTTATGTAGGCCAGGAATTGCAGCACCGGGTGCTCCTCCAGCCGGGAGAGGTGGTAAGCCTCTGGCGCGGGCAGCCCCGCCCAGGCAAAGTGCTCCTGGATGACCGGAGACTCCCGCAGGGAAAAGCACTGCTCCTCCTCAATAATCAGGCAGGGGAAGGGCTCCGGGTCCTGCCGTACCAGCTCCACCAAGGCGCGGATGTTCTCCGGCTCGTGGGCCATGCGGTGGAGCACCTGGCCGTCTTTGTCCGTGGCCAGCTGCCCGTTTAAGGTGATGACGCCGTCAAAGGGGAAGATGTCCCGCAAAAAGGTGGTCATAGCGGGGAAGCGCCCCGTGGCCACCCACAGCCGCACCCCCTTCCGCTGCAAGGCCCGCAGGCAGGCCAAGGTGGAGGGGGGCACCTTCCCTGTGGCGGAGTCCAGCAAGGTGCCGTCAATGTCAAAGAAAATGGCTCGAATCATCCAGTCTGTCCTTTCCGTTTATGGGCGGAACGTCTCCAGCAGCTGGGGGTCCACGCCGTATTGTTCCGCGCAGTCTTTCACGCCCTCGAAAATCTCCTCCCGGGAGTAGTCCCGGGCCTCCAGCTCCTGGTCGGTAAAGCGGTTCAGGTGCTCGTAAAAGGCCAGGGCAATGGGCAAGGTGCCGGGGTCGGAGAAGTCCAGCTCCTCAAAGAGCAGGTTCTCCGCCGCGTTGATTTCCCCCCGGCCGCACAGGGCTTTCAGCTCCTCCAGCAGGGGAGGGCAGTCCCCCGCGGCGGCTTCCCACACTTCCGCGCAGCGGTCCGGTTCCCAGGCCTGGCTGCCCAGCACCCGGGCCAGCATCTGGCCCATGTCCCGAATCATCCGCACAATGTAGTCCTCGGTGAGCATGGCCTCTCCTTACAGCTGCCGCGCCTTGTACTTTTCCACTATCAGGTTAGCGCACTTGTAGATGTCGCCGCCGCCCAAGGTGAGAATCAAATCCCCGGGCTGGGCCTGCTCCATCACATAGTCCGCGATTTTCTCAAAGCTGTCAAACCACACGCTGCCGGGGACCTTCGCCGCCAGGTCGCTGGTGTGGATGCCCCACTTGTTTTCCTCCCGCACAGCCAGAATTTCCGTCATCACCAGGTGGTCCGGGATGGACAGCGCCTGGGCGAAATCCTCCAGCAGGTTGTAGGTGCGGGAGTAGGTGTGGGGCTGGAACACCGCCCACACCTGCCGGTAGCCCATCTTCATGGCGGAGGTGAGCACGGCGGTGAGCTCGGTGGGGTGGTGGGCAAAGTCGTCCGCCACGGTGACGCCCTCAAACTTGCCCAGCACCTCAAAGCGGCGGTGCACCCCGGTGAACTTCCCCAGGGTGGAGCAAATCACCTCTGGCGCCACGCCCAGGCAGTGGGCGGCCGCGGCGGCGGCCACCGCGTTCATCATGTTGTGTTCCCCGGGCACGCTCAGGTTCACCCGGCCCAGCTTCTCCCCGTGATAGGTCAAGGTAAAGTCCTCGCAGGCGGTGTCCTCCTCGTTCATCTCCGTGGGGTAGTAGTCGTTGGTGTCCTTCATGCCAAAGGTGACGATTTTCGCCTGTAAGCCCCGCACGCTTTCCATGGCTTTCGCGTTGTCGCCGTTGACCACCACCAGCTGGGAGGTCTGCTCCCCAAACTGGTGGAAGGACTTCACAATGTTGTCCACCGTTTTAAAGTAGTCCAGGTGGTCCGCGTCGATGTTCAAAATCACGGACACCGCCGGGTGCAGCTGGAGGAAGGTGTCCACGTACTCGCAGGCCTCCACCACAATGGTCTCGCTGCGGCCCACCCGGGAGTTGGCCCCCAGCATGGGCAGCTTGCCCCCGATGATGGCGCTGGGGTCCAGCCCGCCGTCGATGAGCACCTCGGTGAGCATGGCGGTGGTGGTGGTTTTGCCGTGGGTGCCGGAGACAGCCACCGGCCGCTTAAACTTCTCCGTGAGCATGCCCAGCATCACAGAGCGCTCCAGGGTGGGGATGCCCTTTTCCCGGGCGGCCACCAGCTCGGGGTTGTCGGCCTTGCAGGCGGCGGTGTACACCACGCACTCCGCGTCGCCAATGTTCTCCGCCTTGTGGCCCATGGCCACCGGGATGCCGTAGCCCTTGATGCGCTCCAGGGTGTCGGATTCGTTGATATCAGAGCCGGTCAGCTGAAAGCCCTTGTGGTGGAGGATTTCCGCCATGGGGCACATGCCGGAGCCCCCAATGCCCACAAAGTGCAGTTTTTTCACACGGTCCAGAATGTTCTCGTCCATATATGCTCTCTCCTTGGTGGAAGTTTCGTTTTCCCATACTTATTTACTATTATATTGTAAATCGCCTTGAAAATAAAGCCTTACAGGAAAATTTCCCCGCAAAAAAGCCGGCCGCTGCGAAAAAAGCCGCTCAGGCCCGCCAGAGAGGCGGCTTCACCTTTTCCCACGTTCCCCATACTATAGGGATGAACGGAAAAGAGGGGGAAATCCTATGGCAGTGTTTGGCGTACTTGGCGGCGACAGGCGGCAGCTCTACTTGGCGCGCTCTTTGGAGGAGGACGGCCACACCCTGTTCCTCCACGGCCTGGAGGGGCTGGCGGGCGCGGCGGCGTTCCCCACCCTCCCCCTGGAGGAGCTGGGACGGCGCTGCCCGGTGGTGGTGCTGCCCCTGCCCGCTGTCCGGGAGGGCGGCTTCCTCAACGCCCCCTTTGCCCAGGCGCCCATCCCGCTGGATGACAGCTTTGCCGCCGCCCTGGCCCCCTGCCTGGTGCTGGGGGGCATGGTGGGGAAGCTGCGGCAAACCTCCCCCCTGTGGGAAACCATCCCCCTGGAGGACTACTACCAGCGGGAGGAGCTCACCGTGGGCAACGCCTTCCTCACCGCGGAGGGCGCCCTGGCCCTGGCCGTGGAGCACGCCCCTGGGGCCCTGGGGGGCTCTCGGTGTTTGGTGGCGGGCTTTGGGCGCATTGGCAAGGCGCTGTGCTTGGATTTGCGCGCCCTGGGCGCCCAGGTGGACTGCGCCGCCCGCAAGCCCCGGGATTTGGCCGCCATCCGGGCCATGGGCTGCGGGGCCCTCACCTACGGCCAGGTGGGTGGCCCCTACGACGTGATTTTCAACACCGTGCCCGCCCCTGTCATTGGGGAGGAAATCCTGGCTTGCCAGGGGCCGGACACGTTGCTGCTGGAGCTTGCCAGCGCCCCGGGGGGCATCTGCCGCCGGGCGGCCCAGGCCAGGGGGTTGCGCCTTTTGGATTGCCCCTCCCTGCCGGGGCGGTTTTCCCCCAAGGCCTCGGGGGAGCTGGTGAAAGAGGCCGTGTACCACATTTTGGAAGAAAGGCGGAAGCTTTCATGAAGACCATTGGGTTTGCCATGTGCGGCTCCTTCTGCACCTTTGAAAAGGCTGTGGGGCAGATGGAAGCCCTTTCCCATTCTTACGCCATTTTGCCCCTGATGTCCCAGAACGCCTACACCACCGACACCCGCTTTGGTAAGGCCCAGGACTGGGTCCGCCGGGTGGAGGGAATCGCCGGCCGGCCGGTGCTCCACACCATCGTCCAGGCCGAGCCCATCGGCCCTAAGGGCCTGGTGGATTTGCTGGCCGTGGCCCCCTGCACCGGGAACACCCTCTCCAAGATTGCCGCGGGCATCACCGATACCCCGGTGACCATGGCGGTGAAGTCCGCCTTGCGCATCGGCATCCCGGTGGTGCTGTGCTGCGCCACCAACGACGCCATGGCTGCCTCCGGCCCCAACCTGCTGCGGCTGCTGAATACGAAAAACGTCTACCTGGTGCCCCTGCGCCAGGATGACCCGGTGAAAAAGCCCGTCTCTCTGGTGGCGGATTTCACCTTGCTGCCCCAGGCCATCGCCCTTGCCCTGGAGGGAAAGCAGTTCCAGCCCGTGTTCCTGCCGCCGCACACCGGCGCCTGAAGGGGCGGGAAAACTTCTTTATTTACAAAATCCCCGTTTTGGGGTATGATAAGGGGTATCATAGCCGGGCAGTCCCCGGCTGTGGACTTTTTGTGAAAAGGACTAGGGAGTATGCTCTACTGTACAAAATGCCACGGCGCCTGCCAGGATTCCGCCGCCAAATGCCCCAACTGCAAAAACAGCAAGCTTCGCCCCTTGGAGGGGGAGGACATGGTGCGCCTGCACCGGGCGGACCAGTACACCGCCGGCCTGCTGGAACAGCGCTTCGCCCAAGAGGGCGTGGGCTTCCAGATGGAGCCCTTCAGCGGCGGATGGGTCTCCTACCTGTACGACAACGATGTGCTGCCCACCGACAAGCTGGTGCTGGTGCGCTGGTCCGATTACGACAGGGCCAAGGAGCTCTCCTCCCAGGTGCGCCGCCAGGTGGAGGCAGAGCGCGCCGCCGTGGGCCAGGAGGAGGAAGGGGAGACCTTTGAGGACATGCCCCGCAAAAAGCGCATCTTGGTGCAGGTGGTTTCCGTGCTGGCGTTTATTTTGCTGATTATGGCGGCCGTTTACGGCGCGGACTTTGTGGCCAACTGGCTCAAGGGCCTATGGAGCTAATCCCAGCGGAAAAGCGATTTCCCGGCAGCCTGCCTTTCCCGCAGAGAAGCCGGTGGAAATACAAGAACTTGTGGAAAGGAAGGAACAACATGCAGGACTTTAAGCCGGATACCCTTTGTATCCACGCGGGCTACACGCCCAAAAACGGGGAGCCCCGTGTTGCCCCCATCGTGCAGAGCACCACTTACGTTTACGAGAGCTCCAAGGAGATGGGCGACCTCTTCGATTTGCAGGCGGAAGGCTTTTTCTACACCCGCCTGGCCAACCCCACCTTGGACGCCGTAGAGAAGAAGATTGCCGCCCTGGAAGGGGGCGTGGGCGCCATGCTCACCTCCTCGGGCCAGGCCGCCAACCTCATGGCCGTGCTGAACATCTGCCCCGCCGGGTTCCACGTGGTCAGCTCCAGCGCCATTTACGGCGGCACCTTCAACCTCTTCTACAAGACCATGAAGGAGATGGGCATTGAGACCACCTTCGTGCCGCCCACTGCCACCCTGGAGGAGCTGCGGGCCGCCATGCGTCCCAACACCCGCGCCGTCTTTGCCGAGACGCTGGCCAACCCCTCCCTGGCCATTGCCGATTTGGAAGTGTTCGCCCAGGCCGCCCACGAGCAGGGCGTGCCCCTGATTGTGGACAACACCTTCCCCACGCCCATCAACTGCCGCCCCATCGAGTTCGGCGCGGACATCGTCACCCACTCCACCACCAAGTACATGGACGGCCACGCTGTCCAGGTGGGCGGCGTCATTGTGGATTCCGGCAATTTCAACTGGGATAACGGCAAGTTCCCCATGCTCACCCAGCCGGACGAGTCCTATCACGGCGTGGTGTACACCCGGCAGTTTGGCAAGGCGGCTTACATCACCAAGGCCCGCACCCACTTGATGCGCGACCTGGGCGCCCAGGCGGCCCCCATGAACGCATTCCTGCTGAACCTGGGCCTGGAGACCTTGGCCCTGCGCATGGAGCGTCACTGCTCCAACGCCCTGAAAGTGGCCCAGTACCTGGAGGCCGACCCCCGCGTGGCCTGGGTGGACTACCCCGACCTGGAGGGCAACCCCAACCATGCCCTGGCCCAGAAGTACATGCCCCACGGCACCTGCGGCGTGGTGTCCTTCGGCGTGAAGGGCGGCCGGGAAGCCGCCACCAAGTTTATGGACAGCCTGGAGATGGCCTCTGTGGTCACCCATGTGGCGGACCTGCGCACCTGCTGCCTCCATCCGGCCAGCACCACCCACCGGCAAATGAGCGACGAGCAGTTGAAGGAGGCCGGCGTGGCCCCCGACCTGATCCGTCTCTCTGTGGGCATTGAGAACCCGG
>ENA-UONZ01002332-UONZ01002332.1-human-gut-metagenome-genome-assembly--contig:-C93old-NODE-2332-length-15311-cov-3.695202_pt1 | contig 15311 bp, 12 predicted proteins | sample MGYA00242468_ERZ724015 | MGnify/ENA metagenome assembly ERZ724015
TCCGGTTGAATTTCAGAAAGTATATATGGTATAATAAGAGTACCAAGAAGGAAGGTATCTACTACTTAGAGGGGATAGGTGAAACATATGAGTGATAAGAAGGTTATTATTACATTAGGACGTGAATGCGGCAGCGGCGGTCATGAAATCGGTGAGAAGCTGTCGAAGAAGCTTGGTATTGCATTCTACGACAAGAATCTGATTGAGCTGGCAGCGAAACACAGTGGTTTGGATCTGAATGTATTAGGAGCAACGGATGAGAAGGCACCGAGTCCTTTTATTTCACCATATGCACCGACGATTGCGGATCAGCTGTACAGGGCGCAGAGCGATGTGATCCGTGATCTTTCAGAGAAGGAATCCTTTGTTATTGTTGGACGCTGTTCAAACAGTGTACTGGAAGATAGAGAAGATGTCCTGAATGTTTTTGTTTATGCACCGCTGAGAAACCGTGTCCATCGTGTCATGGAAAGGTATTTAATCGATTCTGAAGATAAGGCCCGCAAGGAAGTGCTGCGGACAGATAAGATCCGTCGTACATATTATCAGTACTATTCAGAATACCGTTGGGGCGAACACGAGAGCTATGATCTTATGATCGACAGTTCTGTATTTGGCATTGATGGTACCGTTGATGTGATTGTGGATGCGATCAATAGAAAGTTCAGATAGACATTCCGAAGGAAATTCCGTCGAAGTGAATAAGTTTATATGACAAAGAGGCTGCTTTTGGCAGCCCCTTTTTAGGTTTTAGTTCCTTGGATAATAAAGTAAAGTGCATGATTAATAGATGCGGAATATCAGTCTGATGGTCATTAGTACAAAGCAGACAATCGCAACAATCAGTGCAGTCAGTCTGCGCAGATGTTTTCCTTTGAACAGCTCTGAACCTGAAATGTCAATCTTTTTGTTGGATACCAGATTGATAATATGCTCAATATTCATCAGCAAGATAACGACAATACATATAAGGGAAGCAATCCATAATGCAAAAATAAGAATGCCCTCCAGATTGTTTTTCTCTGCTGTAGATTTGACAGATAACACTTTATTAAATGTACTGCAGGTAAGCGTTGGTCCGTCAGCTGCGGCATCTTCAAAGGTATTGTTCTCGGTAAAGGCAGCTTTGAATCCTTTTGAATAACTTAACTTGTAGTGAATACCATTTTTGATCTGGGATCCCTTGAGAAATCCGGACAGATTCAGCGTATCCTCATAGGTACAGTGGATATTCCATGGATTCTTATGCTTCTCGGTACCGCCGGTAAACAGAGAATTTGTCAGCTCACCACTGTTGCTCTTATTATCGTCAGATATATCAGATTCCCCGAGAACAGCCCGGGTCATTTTGGTCAGTTCATCTGCCGATTCTGCTGAAAGGACAATACTGTAGTTCGTATTGCTCAGTACATTTTCTGTATTGACAGTCATCTGGTCCGGCCATTGCTCCGCAGCAGTATTTAAGCGGTCTTCAATACTGCTGCCGATTAGATTGACGGCATCGGATGAAAGGTGAAATTCAAAGGTACGTTGGATGTTCGTATCGCTGTGGATGTCAGTTGTAATATCTACTTCATCAATATCGACGGCAAATCCCAGCACGGTTGTCACTTCATCTGCGGATGCGACTGTCATGGTTATTTCACAGGTATTGCTGCTGTAGGTGGATGATTCATCTTTCAGATAACCATAGGTGCTGCTGCAGCTTTCAACAGTGTATTCCGGAGATACATCCAGAATATAGGACATGGTTGTCTCATCAGCTGTAAAATCCAGAAAATAACTGCCGTCATAATACTGTTTGATGGATTTCTTGGCAGAAAGGGACTCGGTATCTCCTTCTGTGGACACTTCAAAGACGGTATTATTGGTGTGCAGCGCTTTATTGACATTGGTAATGTAATCCTGAAGGGTGGCGGATTCAAAGGAGATCGTGTAAGTTCTGGAACTGTCACCATTCTGATAGGTCATGGAGGCATTGTCTGGTACAAGGCCATCCATCAATGTCTTTAATTGGGTTCCGAGGGCGGCAACGACTTTGTTGCTGACGACATAGGTAATTCTGGCATCAATGGACTGATCATCTGACAACTGAGCGGCAACGGAAACATTGTCAAAGGCATTGGACTTGATGGTAGAGATCTTGATATAGTCCTGCATTTCCATTGTTTCTCCGTTGAAAACAACTTCTGTTTTGCCGAGCTGGAAAATATCCTGGATGTTTTTGCCTTCCATAGCAGGGTATTCCTTGCTGATGGCATCCGCCAGCCAGTAAAACAGATCCATAGATGTGAAATTCTCTTCTATTGTATAGCCGTTTTTCAAAATAGAATGCGAATAATCAAAGTTGATGACAGGGGTGATGGCTGAATCCGTTGTGTTGCCGTTGCAGATGGTTTCGATCTTCTTCTGATATTCATTCCTTGAAGCAAAGTCGATGATCATCTGAATACGAACGCCGCCGTCTTCATTCTCGGTGGCTGTACAGTACATATCACCCGGTGTATACTGATTGATCATGTCTTCAAGCGCTGTCAGACTGCCGCCGAATGCATACTTGTATGCGGCGGCGGGAATATCTGCTGTCATCTCACGGCTGCCGTTGAAGGTCGTATCCACAGTCAGTGTTGTGTTGATATCAATGTGACTGAGTTTTCCTGAACAGCCTGCCAGCATCAGTACAAGGAATGCACTGATGATAAAAAGAAATCGTTTCACTATTTTCACAGTTTCTGTCACTCCTCTTCCACTGTGCAGGGGCCCGGTTACATTTTGCCAGCAAGGACAGATTTGTTGTGGATCAGATAATCAATCAATGAGATCACGGTCAGTGCCAGCGACAGATAAATCATGATCTGCTCGATCATATGAACGGCTGCTCCGCCAAAATTCGGGATCATGAAAATGATCGTGATCATTGTGACGGCCGTTTTATATTTGCCCCATATACCGGCTGCAATGACTATACCGTCTTCAGCAGCAACAAGACGGAAGCCGCTGATAATAAATTCTCTGGCAATGATAATAAGAACAACCCATGTCGGCATACGATGCATATCCACAAAACAGATCAGTGCAGAGCAGACAAGCAGTTTATCTGCCAAGGGATCCATAAACTTGCCGAAATTGGTGATCAGATTATACTTTCGGGCTATCTTGCCGTCAAGCATATCCGTCAGGCTGGCAACGATAAATATAATCAAGGCAATATAAGGCGAAAATGAACCAATCCAGTCTGCACCAAGCAGAAAGAATACAAAGAAAGGAACAAGGATAACTCTTAAAACAGTCAGTTTATTCGGTAAATTCATAAATCACATCTCCTACCAGATCGTAATCCTGTGCATCTGTTATCTTAACTTTGACAATATCGCCGGAGATCATATCTTCTTCAGCATGAACAAAAACGTAACCATCCACATCAGGTGCATCTCTGTAAGTACGTCCGATATAGACATCCTCCTCCGGCAGACGTCCTTCGATCAGGACATCCACTGTCTTTCCGACCATTTCTTCGGATTTATCAAAGGCAATGGCCTGCTGAGCCATCATCAATGCATCACGGCGTGTCTCTTTGACAGCTTCATCAATTTGATCCGGCATCTGAGCGGCCGCTGTCCCTTCTTCTTCTGAATAAGTAAATACACCGAGGCGATCAAAACGCATATCTTTGACGAACTGCAGCACTTCCTGATGATCTGCTTCTGTTTCGCCCGGGAAACCGGCGATCAGCGTTGTTCGGAGGGCAATATCAGGGATTTCTTCTCTTAATCGTCCGATAATGCTTCTGAGTTCAGCCTGTGTTGTCCGTCTTCCCATCCGCTTTAAGACAGCATCACTGCCATGCTGGATCGGAAGATCAAGATAATGACAGATCTTCGGTTCCTCTTTGATGACCTGAATGAGTTCTTCATTAATCTCTTCAGGATAACAGTAGAGGACACGGATCCAGGAAAGACCTTCAATACGGCAGAGCCTTTTGAGGAGTTCCGGGAGCATTTTCTGTCCGTTGTAAAGATCTGTGCCGTAAACGGTTGTCTCCTGGGCAACGATATTCAGCTCCTTAACACCTTGGGCAGCCAGTGATTCGGCCTGTTTGATCAAATAATCCATAGAATGACTGCGGTAGGAACCACGAAGCTTTGGGATAATACAGTAAGTACAGTGCTTGTCACAGCCTTCGGCAATCTTCAGGTAACTGCTGTATCCGCCGGTTGTCATGATACGCTGAACATCCACTTCCGGCATGGCCTGAAGATCATCAAACTGTTTGACTTTCTGACCTTCTAAGACTTCAGCAACAACCTCTGCGATATGCTGGTAGCTGGTTGTACCAATTACAGCATCTACTTCTTCAATCTCTGTCATGATCTCGTCTTTATAGCGTTCTGCCATGCATCCGGTGACAATCAGTGCCTTACATCTGCAGCTGTGTTTCATTTCAGCCATTTCAAGGATGGTCTGGATACTCTCCTCCTTGGCGTCATGGATGAAGCTGCATGTATTGACAACGATGATGTCTGCTTCTATTTCATCGTCCACCAGTGTAAAGCCGTGCGCCCGAAGAATGCCAAGCATGACTTCGGAATCCACAAGGTTTTTATCACAGCCCAGGGAAACAAAAAAGATTGTCAGGTTATTGGAATTTGTATTACTCATAAATATTATCTCTCCGTTTTCTGGAGGCGTACAGCCTCTACACAATTATACATCAGCATGGCGATGGTCATTGGTCCCACACCGCCCGGTACCGGTGTAATAGCGCTGACAAGATCCATGACATCATCACGGTCTACATCACCGCAGAGTTTGTTCTGTTCATTCCGGTGAATACCTACGTCAATAACAACCGCACCTTCTTTAATATAATCGCGGTTGAAGAATTTCGGCTTGCCGATAGCAGCAACAAGAATATCTGCACGTTTGCAGACTTCCTTTAAGTCCTTTGTGTGGGAATGACAGATGGTTACTGTTGCATTTTCACGAAGGAGAAGAATGGCCATCGGTTTACCGACGATATTGCTTCTGCCCACAACAACACATTCTTTGCCGTCGATATCGATATTGCTGCGTTTAAGAAGCTGAATAATGCCGGCCGGTGTACAGGAGACAAAACCGTCTTCACCTGTGACAAGGGCACCTACATTGCGTGGATGGAAGCCGTCAACATCCTTTAACGGGTGAATAGCCTCGATAATGTGTTTCTCGTTGATATGAGCCGGTACAGGCAGTTGAACAAGGATACCATTGACATCCTTTCTGTTGTTGAGCTCATCGATCAATGTCAATAATTCCATTTCTGTTGTACTCTCAGGCAATTCGTATGCTAGGGAGCGGATACCGATATAAGCACAGGCTTTCTTCTTGTTGCCGACATAGACAGAGGAAGCAGGATCGTTTCCAACCTGGATCACTGCCAATGTCACTTCTGTACCTTTTTTCTTCATTTCTGCGATTTCGGTTTTTAATTCATCTTTTATCTGGGAGGAGATTTTCTTCCCGTCAATCAAAAAAGCCATTTTACCAAACCTCCAGAGTATTTATTTTAAAAGGGGATACCTGTTTTTCAGGTATCCCCTTTACTATATCACATAAAAAATTACTATACAAGCTGTCAACTTTCTTAAATTTGTTCCTGTGCGGTTGTATATCTGCTTAGAATAAGCCTGTGATAACACCGTCTGTGGTGACATCAATACCCTCAGCAGCCGGTTTCTTCGGTAAGCCAGGCATTGTCATAATAGCGCCTGTAATGGCAACGACAAATCCTGCACCTGCAGATACATAAACTTCACGGATATTGACATTGAAGTTTTCAGGTCTTCCCAGAAGCTTAGGATCATCGGATAATGAATACTGATTCTTCGCCATGCAGACAGGCACATCGCCAAATCCCATTTCTGTAATTTTCTTCAGTGCTTTTTCTGCAGCAGGTGCATAAGTAACGGTTGCTGCACCGTAAATCTCTTTGGCAACTGTTTCGATCTTCTCTTTCAGAGACAGGCTGTTCTCATAAAGTACTTCAAAATGACTCTCCTTATGCTCAAGGGTATCGAGTACCTTCTCAGCCAATGCGATGCCGCCCTTGCCGCCTTTCTCCCAGACTTCGGAAAGTGCAAATTCACAGCCTCTTTCTTCACAGAAGTTCTTGACGAAATGAATCTCCTCTTCAGAATCTGTGATGAAAGCGTTCAATGTAACGACAATCGGAACGCCGTATTTCTGAAGGTTCTCAATATGCTTCTCAAGGTTGACAATACCTTTCTTCAGTGCTTCAAGATTTGGTACGGATGTCTCTGTCTTCGGAACGCCGCCGTTGTATTTCAAGGCACGAACTGTAGCAACCAGGACAACAGCATCCGGTTTCAGACCAGCCATACGACATTTGATATCGAAGAATTTCTCAGCACCGAGATCAGCACCAAAACCGGCTTCTGTTACAACGATATCTGCCATCTTAAGGGCAAGCTTTGTTGCACGCACACTATTGCAGCCATGAGCGATATTGGCAAATGGTCCGCCGTGGACGATGGCCGGTGTATGTTCCAGGGTCTGGATCAGATTCGGCTTCAACGCATCCTTCAGGAGTGCTGCCATAGCACCAACCGCATTCAGATCTCCGGCTGTAACAGGTTCGCCGGCACGGTTGTAAGCAACAATAATCTTTGCCAGACGGTGCTTCAGATCTTCCATATCATCTGCCAGGCAAAGAATAGCCATGATCTCAGAGGCAACCGTGATGACAAAGTGATCTTCACGTACAACCCCATCCATCTTGTTGCCAAGGCCGACAACAACATTTCTGAGAACACGATCATTCATATCGAGACATCGTTTCCAGATAATCTGTCTGGTATCGATATCCAGTGCATTGCCCTGTTGGATGTGATTGTCCATCATTGCTGCCAGAAGATTGTTGGCAGATGTAATGGCATGAAAATCACCTGTAAAATGCAGGTTCAGGTCTTCCATTGGTACAACCTGTGCGTAACCGCCGCCGGCAGCACCGCCTTTAATGCCGAAGCAAGGGCCGAGAGAAGGCTCTCTTAAGGCAATAACAGCTTTTTTGCCAAGCTGACCAAATGCTTCACCCAGACCGACAGTGGTTGTTGTTTTACCTTCGCCGGCCGGAGTCGGATTGATTGCAGTGACAAGCACAAGCTTGCCATTTGGATTGGATTGAACTTTCTTTAAATATTCATCTGAAAATTTTGCTTTATACTTACCGTATAATTCAAGGTCGTCTTCTTCCACACCGATAGATGCAGCGACATCTTTGATCGGGAGCATGGCTGCTTCCTGTGCAATTTCAATATCTGTTTTCATTCTAACTCCTCCTACGTATTAAAGGTGAACGTTGTTCAAATCTTGTAACATGATGAGGAAGACCTCACCATGGTATCTTTCTCGATAGTACCATGATTCTTATAATAAGTATATTTAAAATTACTTATAGAATCTATTAGTAATACTTCTTACATGGCTTTTTGTTGAAAAAAACTATTGATTGCCATTGAGATAAGTTTCAAATTCCTCCATCGTCATCTTGATCTGACGCGGTTTGGTGCCAATTTCAGGCCCAACAACACCGGCTTCACAGAGCTGGTCCATAATACGGGCAGCACGGTTAAAACCAATCTTGTAGACACGCTGCAGCATGCCGATGGACGCCTTATCTTTTTCAATGATGAAACGGCCGGCTTCTTCAAAATAAACATCTTTGTCACTGCCTGATGCGCCGGAAGGACTGCTGATGGCAGCTGTCTCTATGCTCTTTTTAATCGTCTCACTGTATACAGGTTGACTGGTAAGATGGGCACGGATAAAATCAGTGACACGCGCAATCTCATTTTCAGAAACAAAGGCACCCTGAACGCGGACCGGTTTCTGCAGGCCCTGTGGATAGAACAGCATGTCTCCGTTTCCCAGCAGCTTCTCAGCACCGTTCATGTCAAGACTAGTGCGTGAATCGACACCGGAGGATACGGAGAAAGCGATACGTGACGGTACGTTGGCTTTGATCAGGCCGGTAATAACATTAACAGATGGACGCTGTGTGGCAATAATCAGATGAATACCTGCTGCACGGGCCAGCTGGGCCAGTCGGCAGATGGCATCTTCAACTTCGGATTGAGCGACCATCATCAGGTCTGCCAGCTCGTCGATGATAATGATAATCTGCGGCATCTTCTTGTGCTGTTCACTTTCGTATGGGAGATTCTCCACACGGGCATTATAACTCTTCAAGTCTTTGGCACCGATTTCGGCAAATTTATTGTAGCGGTCCATCATAGTATTTACTGCCCAGTTCAGGGAACCGGCGGCTTTCTTCGGATCCGTAACAACAGGGATCAACAGATGCGGGAGACCGTTATAAACATTCAATTCCACCACTTTCGGGTCGATCATGATCATCTTGACCTCATTCGGATCGGCCCTGAAGAGAATGCTCATAATGATCGTATTGATACAGACGGATTTACCGGAACCCGTTGCACCAGCGATCAGCAAATGCGGCATCTTTTCAATATCAGCAACAACCGTCTGGCCGCCGATATCTTTGCCCACGGCAAAAGCCAGTTTGGACTTTGCCTGCTTACACTTGTCGGACTCAAGAAGATCACGCAGATGCACCATTTCCTTGTGGGTATTCGGAACTTCAATACCGACGGCTGCTTTGCCTGGGATTGGTGCCTCAATTCGGATATCTGCAACTGCCAGATTCAGCTTGATATCATCAGACAGACTGACAATACGGCTGACTTTCACACCCTGATCCGGTTGGAGTTCATATCTGGTAACTGCCGGACCGCAACTGACATTGGTTACCTGGACACCTACACCAAAACTTTCAAATGTCTGCTGAAGCTTCAGCGCAGTCTGTTTCAGGGATGCGGCTGTCTGTTGATTGCCGCTGCCTTTTCCCTGATCAAGAAGATCCAGTGGCGGGAATTCGTATTTTTCAATCTCCTCTTCTACAATTTCAAGGGGTTCATCAGAACCGGAAGCTGTATCCTCTACAGTTCCTTTCGCAGTTGTATGATGCGAAGGGGATGAAGTGCGGGCGGCTGTCGGTGATACAGCTGTCTGCTGTTCGGCCTGTGCAGCCGGAGAAACGTCCTCAGGTTGCATGTCCGCCACTTCTGTATTGATGTTTCCTGTTGTTTCAGGAATCTCGGACAGAATCTTGGAGATATCGATAAATGTATCGTCTGTATTAACCGGTGTTTCCTCCGGCAATCCTTCTATTTCCAACTCCAGATCATCAGGAGACAAAATAGTTCTGGCAATGACCGGCTTGCCTTTTGGCTTTTTGTCTTCGACAGTCTCAGTCTCCGGTTCTGATTCCGCTTCGGATGGGATATCCCGGCTCAGATTGGACATGATATCTGATATGGAAGCAGAAGGTGCCTTTACAGAAGATTTGCCGGAAACGTGTCCGGTCATAAATTCAGGAATCTGAATATGCAACGGCTGGACAGACTGTCCCTGATCAAAACTATCAAGGGACGGCTGTTTGGAATCGTCAGAAATGACCGCTGTCTCAGCGGATGTAGCTGACTCTTCGGTATAAGTCTGCAAAACGGGTTCTGATGAAGATGCCGGTGCAGGATCCTTGGACTTGACATTTTCCTTTTTCCTTGACGGGATAATGATATTGGCTGCCTTTTTCTTAGGCTGTATGGAAACGGTTTCTTCATCAATATTTTCATATGCTTCATCCTCAGGCAGGCTGTCTTCTTCAGCTGCCTTCGCTTCCATACGGGCAAGACGTTCGCGGGCCCGTTTCTCACGCCATGCGTTGAAGTGCTGTCCCATATCGGTCATCATATGTCCGATTAAAGTGCCCAGGCAGATAAAAATCCGTTTGCCGGTAATCAATACACCGGAAACCAGCATCAGACATACAAGAATAACGGTAGATCCGGCACGTCCAAAGGCATTGAAAAGAACCCAGCTCAGACTGAACCCGATCAGACCGCCGCCGTTGTGAGCAGCAGCTGAATTGAGAAAACCATCCAGTACAGAGGCTGTGCCGTCAAAAGAACTATCAGCCAGTGCCATCAATGCCATGATCATAATCAGGAAAACAGTGGCTGCTGTCAATTTAATCCGTGCAAGACGACTGCCGCGGTTGGATATGTGAAAGGCGCTGCCGATAAAAAGAAGAAAAGGAAGCGCATAAGCAACAAATCCGAAAAGGCCAAAAAAGAGATAGGCCACTTTGTCTCCGACTCTTCCGCCAAGGCCAAACACGCTGAGTAAGATGAGAATTGAAACTGCAAGGATAATGATCAATTTGATCTCATCTCCCACAGGTTCTGTATATTCACTGACTTGCATGCGCGATACCTTTGTATTGGCAGATTTCCCGGATGTGTTCCGCTTCTTTCCGGCGGATGATTTCCTTGTTGTAGTTGTTTTTCTGGTCGATGCAGTACGGCGTTTGACTTCACTGCTCTGCTTTCCCGCCATCTAATCACTCCTTTATAAAATCAGTAAAAATAAATATTCAGTCAAATTGCAGTTTGAAATAGTGCTCTGGAAAATAAATGCGAAATATCAATGACCTTTGATATTCCGCATTATCAAAATCTTATTATCTTAATGTAAATCAGCCTTTTACGAAATAGGCAATAATGGCAATGATACCTACGACTGCACAGTAATAAGCAAAATACTGGAACTTATTGGAACGTACAATATAGATCATCAGCTTGATACATATGTAACCAACAATACCGGCAACGATCATACCAATAAAATAGTAAGCAATTGAACCGCCGGCAACTGCAGCAGCATCAAAATGTCTCAGCTCCAGAATGTTGGCACCCAAAATTGCAGGAAGTGAAGCCAGGAATGAATACTTAACAGCGTAAGCACGGTCGAAACCAAGCATCAGACAGGCTGTAATAGTTGTTCCGGAACGGGAAAGGCCAGGAAATGTTGCAAAACCCTGAGCAACACCAATAACAGCGGCGTTCGCATAAGTCGTCTTCTTCACTTTCTTGTGGCCGCTTGGACGTGTGTCGGAAATCAGAAGAAGAATGGCTGTGATCACAAGACAGATACCCGGAACAAGTAATGTCTGTGAAGCTCTTTCAATCAGAGAGCTGAAAGCCACACCCATAATGCCTGTTGGAATCGTCGTAATGAGAATCAGTACAACAAACTTCTTGTAAGCACTGTTGATCAGACGTCGATAAGCGGTATACTCTCCATTCTTCTTGTTGCTGATCCATGTCTTGAAATTGGCAATAATGTCAAATAACAATTGAAATGCGGCAACGATCAGATTGCAGACATCCTTCCAGTAAACAATGCAGACGGCAACCAGTGTGCCAAGATGCAGCATTGTATCAAATAAAAGGCCTGTTTCTGTATTCACATTGAAAATAATCTTGAACAGAGCCAAATGTCCGGAACTGCTGACCGGAAGAAATTCGGTCGCACCCTGAATGATACCCATTAAAATTGACTGCAGTAAACTCATATAAAAATTCCTCCAAATTATTCATAGCGAAGTATCATTAAAAAGAGGCTGCTGCCCGTTGTCTGCAACAACCTCTTACACGCTATTTGCATTTTACTACATATTGAAAGCTTTAACAAGAGCGAATTTGAAATTCGTCAATCATTTCGTTTAATTTGGCCAGGGCATTGCTGATTCCGCCAATGGCATCAATAAGGCCGCAGTCAACGGTTTCCTGACCGTCAAGAACGGTTCCGACATCTTTGGCCAGCTTGCTTGTATCAAGCATCAGCTTTTTCAGATGGCTTTTGGCGATACGGGAATTGGTGACAATAAAATTCAAAATGCGTTCCTGTATACGCTCGAAATATTCATATGTCTGTATCACACCAATAACCATGCCATTCATTCTGACAGGATGAATGATCATGGTTCCACTGGGTACGATGAAAGAATAGTCCGCTGAGACAGCCAGCGGAACCCCGATTGAGTGACTGCCGCCAAGTACAAGAGATACTGTCGGTTTGCTTATGGAGGCTATCATCTCGGCAATGGCAAGGCCGGCTTCCACATCTCCACCCATGGTGTTCAAAAGAACAAGGATGCCGTCGATGTCGCAGCTGTCTTCTGCCATGGCCAATTGTGGGAGAACGTGTTCGTACTTGGTGGTTTTGACATTTCCCGGAGATTGCTCATGACCTTCTACTTCACCAATAATGGATAACAGAAAGATGCGATGTTTGCCTGCATTGGCCTTTAAAACAACCTGCCCGTATTCACGGATCTGTTCATCCTGGGTAGGTTTGTCAGATTCATTGGATTCATTTTCCTGCATGATCGGATACTCCTTTTTTAGACAGTGTGTCCGATCACGGATATTTTATTCATTGATCTGTATTCTTGACGTATCGGCTGTTTCGCCGGATGCAGTGGTATCTTCTGTGTCTGATTCTGTTTCAGATGGCAGTGCTGAACCTGATGTAGCCGAGGAATTCTTTTGAATATAATCCGTTACAACAGAAGCAATGGTCCGATATGTACCGACGCGTCCGGTAGCTTCTGAACGATACCCCAGGGTGTCCGCCAGTATATTCGTGGTGGCAACAATATATGTTCGTGCATCGTCCAGCTTGTGACCATCGATCATAATATCGGATAAACGGCTTCCGATGGCAGTTGAGGCATTAAAGGTATATGAAATACCCGAAACCTGAAGAAAACCGTCTGCATTTGGATAATTATTAAAGCTGTTCTCTAGGGCGGTCCTCAGATCGCCGCCGGTCATTTTACAGGTGACAAGGTATAACTGGTCGTCAAACAGGTTCTGGACCTGTCCTTTTGAAACAATACCATTGGCCAGTGTACCGGAAATCGATTGATCCGGCATGAGTGCAACAACTGCGCCGTCCGATGCAGCTGCATCCAGCATAGCGTCTGCGGTCAGGTTGCCGATGCCTGTTTCAGCTAAATGATAGGTCCGGACGTCGCTGTCAGCGGAGCCATCTTCTAATGTGTCGGCTGTTTCATCTGATGTGTCTGATTCTGTTTCAGCTGTGTCGGCAGCTGTATCGGTCGACAGAGTGATAGAACCTGCAGGTTCAGAGGCATTGGTATCAGCTGAACGGACAACACTTGCCACCGCATCAGCTACAGACTGTTCTGCCGATAAGCTGCTGTAATCAGAAGATGTATAGAACTGACTGTCAACAGAAACATCTGACCGGGTAATATCAAGGCTGGCGACACCGATTACATTGCCTTTTGTGCCGGCAGAAGTAATGACTGTACCGTTGTCTGTTGTATTGGCAAAAGCTTCTGAAGCGCCGCTTTCAATGACAATGCTGACACCGTCTATTGCGGCAAGTGCATTCGTGATATCTTCGCTGCCTGTGTAGGCAAGAACAATCACTGCATCTGTCTTCCCGGACATCTGACCAAGGACATTCTTCACGGTTTCTACAGGGTCGACCACTGTCAGACTGCTCTTTTGTGCCTGAGTCTGACTGAGACCGGTGGTTACACCGATCACACCGATACGAACACTGTTGATATTCAAAATCTTGTAATTTTCAAAAACCGTACTGCCGTCGGCCTTGGTGATATTGGCTGCAAGAAATGGAAAACTGGCTTTGGATCGGAGAGATGAAAGGGTATCTGCACCATAAACAAAATCCATTGGACCGGGTACCATTGCATCATATTGCATTGTATTCATCAAAGAAAGAATGGACTGGCCATTGTCCATTTCAGCGATAACACTGTCTCCAAGACAGTTGCCTGCATCAAGAAGCAGGACATGATCACCTTCGGAGGACAGCTTATGGCTAAGGGCAGCAACTTTTTCGTAACCGGCGTATTGCCCGTCTGAATAGGTGATCTGCCCCTGCATATCGCTTGTGTAAATAATCCTGAGGGTGGCATTTCTGTCCGGACGCAGGATCGTATGCGCAATCAAAGCAACAAGTATGATCACAATAAGGACTATAATTATGTAGAAATGGCGTCTACTCAGGTGTTCAGTCTGTACAGTGTCCTGCTGGCTGTGTATGTTGTTTTTTTTCATGAAAAAGGCTCCTTATTCTCCGACAATGGTAATCTGGCACATTTTCATGGCTTCAAGTGCATTCTTGTGGCTCTGAGGAGTCACGCCTGCACAGCAGGAAGCATCAACAATAATCTCTGTATCAGGAAGTGCAGTCTTAAGAAGAATAGCGTTGGAAATAACGCAGATATCAGTACAGAGACCAACAAGCTCAATCTGATCGATAGGTGCCATACGTGCAATTCCGCTGACACAGCCGGCAAGACTGGTTGATCCGAAGGTTGGTTTGTCAAAAATCAGGCAGTGATTCTTGAGTGCATATTCATTCAGTTCAGGCTGCAGCTCCCAGCCTTCCGTGCCTCTGATACAATGTTCAACAGGCAGATTCTGACCTTCCTGAGTTTCAAGATAATTCTCTTCGTGCGTATCGCGTGTGAACATCACAGGTCCTTTGAATTCTGCGACCTTCTTTATGACTTTTGGAACAATCGCCTGTGCTTCTTTTGTTCCAAGGGAACCATCAATAAAATCTTTCTGCATATCAATAACAACAAGGTATTTACTCATATTAAAATCTTCCTTTCCATTTCTCTGCTTACTTATAATAGCGAAGTACATGCTCCGGATAAGTCGTATCGCCATAGGTCTCCCAGCCAAGCTGCTCTTTCATCATGTCAGAGAAAGCCTGGGCATTGGCTTCCGTATAGCCGCCGTCACGTTTGATGGCCCATTCAATACAGTTATGTCCGAAGTTGTAGCCCTGCAGCGCCAACCGGAGTCTGCGTATATCTCCGGGACCTTTACATCCGGCCAGTTCAAGGCAGTCTGCAAAATAGTGAATACCGGTTTTGATAGAATATTCAGGATCCTGGATACTGCCGGGCGTCTGATCATATTCTGTATTGTAGTAGCATTCGGAACACTGCATAACATCTGCGCCAAGGCCGCTGCTCTCCTGCTGCATCAATGCTTCGATGACAGGGACATAGGATTCAATGCCGTATTCTTTGGCATATTGTTGAATCAGGGGCTCATAATTCAGAACAGCATCGTCTACGCTGGCAGTGCCGGGAGTGTCAAAATTACGAAACCACGTAAAATTGCCAAAGCCTCTTGACCAGCCGTAACCACCGATAAGCGCCAAAATGGTGCAGCCAACAATGATAATAATATCTCTGCGGCGGTTCGCCATTATCTTTTGTCTATTCATATTTTTACTCCTGTATTTTTTTACATTCTACCACATCAGAATCTATTTGTCATCCGCAAAAAAAGCTGAAACTACTTGACACTGTG
>ENA-UONZ01002333-UONZ01002333.1-human-gut-metagenome-genome-assembly--contig:-C93old-NODE-2333-length-15304-cov-8.641288_pt1 | contig 15304 bp, 19 predicted proteins | sample MGYA00242468_ERZ724015 | MGnify/ENA metagenome assembly ERZ724015
CGTGACTTAATCTTTTCATAAAGTACTCCTTTCTATAATTTTTATAATTATGCAAAACCAATATGGCGGGTCCAGCGGCTACGCTGGTCATAAATCGCTCCTTTCTTTATTATAACTTTAGTATAACAGTTTTTTTAAGGATTTTCAATACTAAAAAACAGAGCCCGATTTTTTCTGGCTCTGTTTTCTTTATTTTTATTTATCAGCAGGTTCAGGAGCCGGTGCCGGCGGCGGACAAGGTCCTTCAGGTCTTGGTCCTTCAGGTCTGGGACCGAACTGAGGATGACCGTTTTTCTTATGTTCTTTTTCGAATTTCTTTCTGCCTTCTTCTTTCATTTTTTTCAATTCTTTTAATTGCTTTTTAGTCAGAATTCCTTCAAACTCTTTCATATTTTGCATACGAAGTTCATGAGCCGCACGTTTCAATGCTTTTATTTCTTTGTGCAATTGGTCTAATTTTTCTTGTTGAGCTTGCGGAGCAAGTTTTGAACGTTTAACTGCATCAACTTCTAATCTTTTTTCTTTCAATTTTTCCATAATCGGTTTCATTTTTTCAAAGCCGTCTTTGCGGATAGCTTCTGCCTTAGCTTTCTGTTCATCAGTTAATTTTAAGCGTTTTTCAAATTCTGCATGACGTTTTGCAAAATCAGGTCCTTTAGGAGGTTTTTTACATTCAGGAGCTTTCTGCGCACAATCACATGGAGTTTTTCCACAGTTGCAAGGAATTTTTGCCTCGTCTGCAAAGCACATTGATGCTGAGGCAAACATTAACACACTTGCCATAATCAAAGTTTTTTTCATCATAAGTTCATAATCCTTTCTTTTTTATAATAAATCTTGTAACAACAATGCAAGTTCCTTTTTTGCATTATATAACCGTGATTTTATTGTCCCTATAGGACATTTTAGTTTATACGCCGCATCTTCGTATGTATACCCGTATATTTCACATAGCATGATTACTTCTTTAAATTTTGGTTTCAACGAATTTACAGCTTCTGTTATTCTCTTTTGTCTGTCATTACTTATTAAAGTAAGTTCAGGTGTATGTTTTTTATCTTTTAAGGTATTCAGATACTCATCATCTGATACTGATTTATCTTGAGTTTTTTTGTAAGCTGATTTCAAATAATCCTTAGAGACATTTTTGGCAACAGTGGTTATCCAGCTTTTGAAGGAACCTTGTTCTTTATACTTGTCTGCATTTTTCCAAACCTTCACATACACTTCTTGCTCTAAGTCTTCATTTGCTTCTTTTGTAATAAGTTTTATAATACTTCTTACATTATTTTGGTTGCTTTTTATAAGCTCTTTAAAATCCATTAATTATTCCACCATTAACAGTCCGTATGAATCTACGGGTAGTCCTAAATCATCTGCACTTAATGTGGTTCCGTATTTAATCATATCGGATATGTCAGTATTGAAATTAATCACACCTAAAGTTGCACTGCTTAACAATATAAAAGATATTGCGCAAGCAGCTTTTAACTTTGCCACACTTTTTCTCTTCGCCTTGTAATATGGCTTTACCTCTCTCAACAAATCTGAAACTCTGTCCATGACTTCTTGTTCTTTTTTGCAATCTTCACAAGTTTCGACATGTTTTCTCAAGGTTTCATCGTTACCGAAAGTAAATAAAGCTTCGTATTTTGTACATTTATCTTTCATTTTTCTGCCCTTTGCGCCGATTTTAATTTTAAGTTTTTAACTTCTATACTTATATAACGATTAAAAATTTAAAATGTTCATTTGCGAAAAAAATTTCTTCGTAATATTATAACAAATGTTAACAACACTAGCAATAAATTTTTTCTTTGTGTTTTATCTAGTTGGGAAAAAACAATGGCAATCAATGATTTAATTAAAAGAACATGCAAGGCATTGGGCGAAAACAATAAACCGACTTATGTAGTAATGGCAATTGCTACGGTTAAGGGTATCTGCCGTCCTATGTTTACCATGATGGATAAAACAGAAAATCCCGAAACTAAAAAATATACAGCTTTAAGAGAAGGGCTGACAGAAGTCATTGCTATTCCTGCATACTGGGCATGCGGAGAAATAGCAAGCAAATTTGCAAAGTCTATCAAGGAGCAGCCTCTTGCAAAACGTGCAGAAAAAAACCTTATGTTTCTGGGTGTTTGTACAGCTGCTTTATTTGTAATACCTGCTCTTTGCTCTGTTGCTATTAAACCTATAATGGATAAAATGGGTTTGAAAGCACCTAAAGACAAAAAGGATACCCAGGCTCAAGCATTAAATCCTCCTATACAGCCTGCTGTGATAACTGCGCCTGATGTTAAACTCAATACTTATCCTTCTATGAAAACATTTACAAGCAGACCTAATGTTGGTCTAAGGGTAGGTGGATTATGATAGGAGCAATTAAGAGCGCATTAACAAGTTCACAACTTGCAAGTATTGCACAGAACACAACGCAATCTGTTGCTATTGAAACAACATTGAAATCAATAGGCAGACCGGGATTTATCCTTATTGACAAAGACATTGATTCTGACACAAAACAATATGCTGCCGCTAAAGAGTTTTTATATCAGGCAACCTGCTTAGCTGTATATATGGCTTTAATTGTTCCCGTATTCAAAAAAGGCGGGTTTAAAATAGCCAAAGAGCGTATATTCAAAAATACAGATGGATTTGAACATTTTAAAAATGTCAAAGAATATATGCATTATAGAAAACTTGCCGAAAATCCTTCAATAAATAACAGAATGCAAACTCTTGAAAAAGAGCTTCTTACAGACAAATCTAAATTAAAAGTTAAAGATAAATACAATAACACCTTACTTGCCGAACTTGAAAAACAACATCCGGATGAATTTAAGCATGTTAAAGGTGCAATTGAGTTAAGCAATATAATAGGTTCAGTATTAGGTTTGGCAATCTTAGCTCCGCAGGTAAGCCATGCTTTCATTCACCCTGCTTTAAGATTTTTGGGACTTGAGGACAAAAAGGCAAAAGAAGCACAGCATACTGCAAAACTTGATACTAAAGCTTAATTCCTTAAAATTAATAATTCATTATCCAGTTATCATTTAAAAGCTTTCCAATACAGTCATCTCCATTTGCACTTGTAACACAAACCTGCGAATATCTTATTTCCCGTTTTTCTATAGGAGTTGAGCCGTAATTGTCGTTACATTTGGTTTCATCAGTTCTGCATTCAGGAGTTACCGTATAAACATCTATAGAGCCGTCGTTGTAATATCTCATTGTAAACATATCACGTCCTCCAATATTCGGACCTTTAGGACCGTTTACATCAATATACAATCCACCTGCAAGTATTTCTTCTCTTTCTGATAATATACTGCTTAAACATATTGAAGCACCACTTGCAATAGTTACACATCTATCAAATGTCAATCGTTTATTACCGACAATGCCTGACTTTTTAGAACCGTCCAAAGATGTATATTCACTTGCAAAACAAGGAACTGATTCTTCTTCGCAATCTGTGACTACTTTAAAATGTTTTTTCAAAAAAGCATCAATGCTGTCTGCATCGGTTAATCTTGCTTCTACAAGATTTAAAGCATTACTTTCAGTCAACTCCTGCTGAAACGCCTGCTGCATTTCGTTATAAACCTTATGCAGCTGTGTTACATAACTCTGGCGCTGGTAATTCTGCATCAATGAAGGCACGGTCATTGCAGAAACTACACCGATAATTCCTAAAGTCACCAATACTTCCGCCAAGGTAAACGCACAACGACGAATACCAAACGTATCCCCCTTCTTTTCGATACTCAATCGAAAAGCGGGGTCCCTGTGCGTAGCACCTTCCGCCAAGGTAAAACCCTTGCTATAGGAGCTTAAATGGTTGCCCCCCCCCCGTGACTTAATCTTTTCATAAAGTACTCCTTTCTATAATTTTTATAATTATGCAAAACCAATATGGCGGGTCCAGCGGCTACGCTGGTCATAAATCGCTTCTTTCTTTGCTATAATTTTAGTATAACAGTTTTTTTATGGATTTTCAATACTAAAAAACAGAGCCAGAAAAAATCGGCTCTGTTTTCTTTATGTTAAGGTAAGTTCTTCCAGTAACTTTTTTTTATTCTAGAGGTTATAATCATGCCAGGAGGTAAAATATCTCTGAGAGCCCAATAAGAACATTGTTCTCCCTGGACGTGCCAGTTTGTACCCCCCCCCTCAAACGAACATCTGGATTGATAAGCACTTTCAGGGCGATTACCCGGATAATCAGCATTTTCATTTAGAGCAATGATTTTTCCATTTGCACATATATTAAACACAAAGAGATCATAGCCATATCTGTTTGGTCCTTTATATGGACCGTTAGTATCCACTTTAAGAATTATGTTACAGGTTTTAGCTGTACTGTAAGTCATAAATAATGACATACCATTACTCACTAAAAAGATATTCCTACTATATGCAGAAGCAAATTCAGTATAAGGATATGCATAATTATTAGATGTGTACATTTTTAGTTTGTCTAATATTTCATTGTCATTTTTATTTATTTTACCAACTACTTTGTAGTAAAGAGGAATTCGTTGTTGGTATTTAATATAGTTAAAAAAATCTGCTTCATGTTCCATGTACATCTGGTAGGTGGCACGGCTTATCAAGGAATAAGCTGTCTTAAACTGGGTTTCCATTACTTTATTTCGATGTTTATGGATTAAAGTAGGAAGTGTTAAGGAGGCTACTACACCAATAATTCCTAAAGTAATTAAAATTTCCGCAAGTGTAAATGCCTTACGACGGGAGCTTAAACGGCTGCCCCCCCCCCGAATAAATCAAATCTTTTCATAAATTGCTCCTTTCTTTATTATATTTTAACGTATTTTAGACAAATATTCAATAGAACGTTGTGAAATAAGCTCAGCTTTCAACTTTTTATTTTTTCGTTCTTTTTTCGGAAGTTCGACAGGTGTTACGATACCCCAATTTGAATTTATAGGCTGGAATTTATCATGATTTTCATCACTTATATATTGCGTAAGAGCACCTAACATCGTTTCTTTTGGCAATTCCAGAAGCTGTTCACCGTTTATATATTTTGCCATATTTATACCTGCAAGCATACCTGTCGCAATTGATTCTGTGTAGCCTTCCGTACCTGTTAACTGACCTGCGAAAAATAAGTCAGGACGTTTTCTTGTCTGTAATGATGCATTTAAGACTTTTGGCGAATTAATAAATGTATTCCTGTGCATAACTCCGTAGCGGATAATATTAACGTTTTCAAGTCCGGGTATTGATTGAAGCAGCTCTTTTTGAGCACCCCATTTAAGATTTGTCTGAAATCCTACAAGGTTAAAAAGAGTTTGTGCAGAATTATCCTGACGCAATTGCACGACAGCATAATTTTCCTGATTTGTTCTTTTATCAACCAACCCTACAGGCTTCATAGGTCCAAATCTCAATGTATCAACACCACGGGAAGCCAAAACCTCTATCGGGAGACAACTTTCAAAAAACTTAGCATTTTTTTCAAAAGTCTTTAATTCTATTTTAGGAGCATTAATCAAAATATTATAAAAATGCTCATACTCCTCTTTATTCATAGGACAGTTAATATATGATGCTTCGCCTTTATCATAACGGCTTGCCCAAAAAGCTTTATCGAAATTAATACTGTCTTTTTCTACAATCGGAGCTATTGCATCAAAAAAATGTAAATGCTCGCTTTGTGTAAATTTTTTAATAGAGTTTGCAAGAGCATCAGAGGTTAAAGGTCCTGATGCCATTATTACATACCCGTCAGGAATTGCAGTAACTTCTTCTTTTATAACCTTGATATAAGGATTTTCAGAAATTCTCTTTGTTACGGTCGCAGAAAACAGCTCTCTGTCTATTGCAAGAGCATTTCCAGCGGGAACAGAGCACTCTCTTGCAATATTGATTAATTCCCCGCCAAGAAGCTCCATTTCTTTTTTCAACAATCCTGATGCATTTGAACAGTCAGAAGCACCCAAACTGTTTGAACATACAAATTCCGCAAATTTATCAGTCTTATGCGCACCTGTTGTTTTTTGCGGGCGCATCTCATATAATTTTACTTTTATTCCTCTTTTAGCAAGCTGCAGTGCCGCTTCACTACCTGCCAGCCCTGCTCCGATAATGTTAATTTCCATAAGAGTTAGTTTATATCACACAAAATATAGTGTCAATTTACTGCCCGAACGGGTGATTTTTTATCTATTATTAGAGTTTATTACATTTTTGTAAAATTATTGTTATATTTGTAGTAAAAATCTTGAAAATTTTAAATGTACAATGTACAATAAATAAGCTTAATACATTTATGACCTTTTGTTAACTTTTTTAAAAATGCCCTGACAAAAAAGCAATAAGTGTAAAAGATAAGTTTTTTTATATATGTGTAGTTATGAAAATTTAAAGTAGGGACATGTCAGTAAAAGCAATCAATTCATCAACAGGTGCGATAAAGCATACCAATCTTAACGACAGACAAAAATCATCTAATCAGCAATCTTTTACAGGAAGCTTTAATCCTGTCGTGACAGTAATGGATGCTATAGATAAAGGCGGTTTTGCAGCATCATTTATTGCACAGGACGGTATTGGTATGGTTGCTCCCAGAATATATGAGGGTTTAAACCGTAACAGACAAAAAGACGAAAACGGTAAGAAAACAGGTCCTCTAAACTGGGAATTTGCAAGACGTGAAGGTATCCGTGAAATTTTAAGCGGTCCGAGTGCGTTCTTGATACCTATGGGAATTTTAGCTGTTCTTAAAAAGACTTCAGGAACCGCAAATAACGTACACGTTAACCATATTGAAGCTCTGGGACAAAATTTTGTTGACTACGCTGCTAAAAATCCTGAACAATTAAAAGATGCAGCAGCTTTCAAAAAGGGTTACTACACACAAGTTTTAGAAAATGCAATTCATCATTCAACAGATAAAAGCTTGTCAGGCGAAGAACTAAAACAAACTGCACAATCATTTGCAGACAGACTTGTAGAAGTTGAAACAAAACGTGCAAACAAAGATAAAAAAGGTGCAAATAAATTGTTCACAGAAATCGTGGATGATTACATGAAGCTGCGTAAATCTCATGCTGCACCGTCAAGCAATGAATTAGATGTATTAATTGAAGTTGCGGGTAAAGACAAACCTTTAGGAACAAATTTCAGACGTTTGGCTCAAAGTTTAACAGATTACTCCGGAGATGCACTGGAAAAAACAAATAAATTCCTTGCAAAAAATGCAAACGGTAATCTTGATGAATATATTAAAAAATTCAATTTACACAGAGCAGGCACAAGAGTTCTTTCAAATCTGGGTATGTGGGCAGCTGTTGTAGGTTTCTACACTTTAATCCCTAAACTTTACAATATGGGACTTAAACATGATCCGGGCTTAAAAGGTCTTGTAGAAGAAGGCGCACAAACACCTGAAGATAATGCAAAAGCTCAACAAACAGACAAAGCTGAAAATAAAGATAAAAACAAAGATGTTCCTTTCACAGGCGGATTTGTATCAAAAGCAGGTGAAACTGCCATGAAACAAGGCGGTATAGGCAAAGTATTGAAAAACTTCGAATTTAACGGAGCATCAATGTCAGTACCTGCAATGTTAACATTACTGTTCGGCTTCTGCCTGCCTCCACGCTACGTTAACGCTAAGAGTGACAAAGAACGCAAAGAAATTCTGGTTCGTGATATTTCAAGCTTCACTGCAATATTATTCGGTGCAAAAGCTTTATCTAGAGGCTTCTCTGATGCATTTGCAAAAGCTTCCGGACTTGCATTAAACGTAAAACCTGAAGATCACAATAAAAACTTCTTTAACAAGTTTAAAAATTACTTCACGGCAGGTTCAGGTGTTGATGTGTTAACAAGCGAACAAATTGTTTCAAAATACAGCAATATTCATGAATACAAAGACGGAATTAACGGTTTCTTTGATTTCATTCAGGAAAACGGCGGAGATGTTAAAAAAGTATTAAACATTGAAAAAACCGTTAAAGAACAATCAGAAGAAATTATGAAAAAATTCAACGGCAAGTCAATTAAAGATGCAACTTTAGATGAAATTAAAGAAGCATTCAAAAAAGCTAAAAATACAGAAGCTCTTGAAAAAATCTATACTGTATTCTCTGCTAAAGATAATAAATTCATTAACAGAGCTAAGACATTTAACAGCGCATTCGGATTTGCTTCAACACTTATCCTTGTTCCCGCATTTATGATGTGGCTTGCAAGATACTGTGAAAATATGACTAAAAAAGCTATTGCTAAAGAAAAAGAAGAAAAAGCTCTAGCTACAGCGCAGACAGAGGCAAAACAAACCCCGCCTCCAGCAATAATTGCCACAAGCAAACCTTCTATGGCAGGCTTCTTGAACAAATAATAAAAAAATCCTCTGTAAATTCAGAGGATTTTTATCTAATAAGTCATTTCCCAATTATCATTCAGTATTCTTCCAAAACAACCGGTAGTACCGTTACCAAAACAATGCTCATCAAAAAGTTTCTCACGCTCATCCCTGGATAACGGCGCAGAAGTACCGTTATCGTCAATCATACCGTTATTAAAAATAAAAATAAAAAAGCAGTCCCGACCTAAAATATTCGGACCTTTAGGACCGTTCACATCTACAGCAAAATATACACCTATATCGCCGTCACTAGCGTTCAATGTAGGTCTTATTGAAGCCCCGCTTGCTAAGACAAAAGATTTTAATTTTCCAAAATTAGCACTTCCTCCATTTAAGATTTTATAATCAGAAGCAAAACATCCTTCTAATTCTTCACATTCTTTAATTACTTTAAAATATGACTTTATAAATGACTGAATTGCAGCATTGGAAGTTAAACCGGCTTCTGTTAAATTAACAGCATTTCTATCGGTTTGATATTGCACAATAGCCTGCTGCATTTCGTTATAAACCTTATGCAGCTGGGTTACATAACTCTGGCGCTGGTAATTCTGCATCAATGAAGGCACGGTCATTGCTGAAACCACACCGATAATTCCTAAAGTGACCAATACTTCCGCCAGGGTAAAACCCTTGCTATAGGAGCTTAAATAGTTGCCCCCCCCCCGAATAAATCAAATCTTTTCATAATCTTGCTCCTTTCATTATAACCATTACTATTATAACAGTTTTTTTAAGGATTTTCAATACTAAAAAACAGAGCCAGAAAAAATCGGGCTCTGTTTTCTTTGTTTTATTGCATTAATACTTATTCTTCAATTAAAGCATTGATATCAGCAACCATTGCATCAGGATCAAATCCATGAACTTTTGCTCCTGCCTCTAAGTTTTCGAAATGAGCCGCAGCACACCCGATACATCCCAAACCGTATTTTTGAAATACAGCAACACTTTCAGGACATTGATTTACGATATCCATGATGTTCATATCTTTTGTAATTTTACCAGCCATAATATTTCTCCTTATCTTGACTTAAACTTGGTTATCATTAAAAATATTATAACACCAAAAAAGAAGGATGTGTATTATGGATTTTATTAAAAAATTATTCAAAGATGACGACAAAGTCATTGGATTATGCAGCTTCAAAAAAAAACAGTCAAAGATTTACACCTTTTCACCACAGTTTAATGCTGCAAAATTAATTTACAGCACAAATACAAAAAATAATTTTCTCTTATCCTAAAAGATATAGCTCATTGCCGTTTACATTTGCACCGCACAGCTGCTCACGTGTAAACCAGCTCCGGCTTTCCGGTCTGTCAGGTCTGGCATTGCCAAATTCAAATGTGTTTTTTACAGCAAATGGATTTGAATTGCTTTTAACATAATTAACGCCATATTGACTTGTTACTTTTCCAACATTTAATGACATAGTAAATCCCCAAAATTTCCCTTATTTATATAAAGTAAATTTTGAGTGTAAAATTGCTTATTTATTAAGAAAAATTAAGCCAATAAATCTAAACTTCTCGCCTGAGTTTCACTTCCGATAACTCTGGGATGATTTAAATTATAATTATCGTTAGTCTGCTGTGCAAATAATCCCGTATTGAATATATTATTAGTCCGTGCATTAGATTGATTACGGTTTTCAAAAAGATTAACCGCATTCACTCTATATATATTATTCGGTTGTATTGCATCTATGCCATTCATAATCTAAGTCCTTATATAAATTAAAACCCAAAAATCATAAGATTTTCAGGTTTAAAAAAAATTGTTACAATTTTAATATTTTAGTCATTCAGTTTTAATCTAAATTATTGATCACTTTCGTGATGTTCATTATCTTTCATAAGCTTTTCAAAGTCAGAAGGTTTAATACTTTGAACAAACTTTTTAAATTCTTGTGCTTCTTCTTCGTCTTTAGCAGAATCAGTAGAAACAGAGCCGTTAGATATAACGTTAGCAGTAACATAAATCGGTGCATCCACTCTTATAGCAACAGCAATAGCATCAGACGGACGTGAATCTATTTCAACAATTTTACCTTCACTGTCAGCAAGGAATAAAGTTGCATAATAAGTATCCTTTTCAACATCGTTAATCTCAACTTTCTCAAGAGTGTATCCTGTTTTTTCAATAATACTTATAATCAAATCATGTGTCATAGGTCTTGCAACAGATAAATTTTCAATTTTTCTGATAATTGCGCTTGCTTCAGCAGAGCCAATCCAAATAGGTAAAGCTTTTCTGTTATTTTTATCATGTAACACAACAATTGGAGAACCTGTTCTGGTATCCAGGGCAATACCCATAACTTTCATTTCAATCATTCAATACGCCTTTCAAATAACTGTTTAGCACCATATTAACGCAATATTCTTAAGTGGTCAAGAGTTAAAAAATATAATAAAAAATATTTACGAAAAAAAATATTTATGTTATCATATATATATGCACATGTTGTGGCAAAAAGTCACACCAAACTTTATAGAAATGGAGTAATGGCCGAGTGGCTGAAGGCGGCACCCTGCTAAGGTGTTATGTGGAGCAATCTGCATCTAGGGTTCAAATCCCTATTACTCCGTTTTTTAATAATCCTTCTCTACTATTTCTTGAATATTCATTTTCCAATTATTAATACGGTAATTTAACATTTTTTTACTCATTTTTTTATAATGAGGTCGAATATTTACATCTTCCAAAAGAAGCTTTTCATATCGCTCTTTTAGAAGATGAGCATTACGATAAATTAAATCATATCCAAAATCAACAATTCCAAGCATCTGCATGTCATAAACAGGTTTTGAGATTATTTTATACATTACAGTTTTATTTACGTTAGGAGTATTCATCAGTATACAGTTTTTAAAAACATCATCCCCAAAAATTAATATATTTGCATCTACTGCTTTTTTAAATGCAAGTTTTAATTCTTTTTGTATTTCTTTTGATAAAGACTGGTTCATCATTTTTTGATGATGTGTGTCCAAAAAATCATTCATTTTACCATTATAATTTTTCATATCTTGATATAAAGCAAGAAAACGCAGAACATACTCCTCTTTCTCTAATCTATCTGTTTTATTGTTTAAAAATAAGTTACTAAATGGCTCATAATTTGCGAGCTCTCTGATTAAATCATTGTAAGGTCCGCTGAATATACAATTTCTTATTTCTTGATGATTGAGGTGTACTGCACCGGTATTGTATCTTTTAAAAAACTCAAACAAAATTTCTTTATCAGATATATTATTGAAGCAACAAAAATTTACTTTTGACTGTAAAATTTTATTCTGTAATTGTTCTGGCAATTCAATAAAATACTTATTGTTTAACTCTTCAAAATTATTATTTATAAAAGGAAAATTATTTTTGACAAAATTTTTAATAGTTGTAAGACGCTGTTGTCCGTCTATAACGACCTCAGTTTTTGTATCATTGTCTAAGTAAACATATATACAGGGAATAGGAATTCCTATCAAAATAGATTCGATTAAACCGGATTTTTTTTCATTATCCCAGACGTAATTTCTTTGAAAATACGGTTGAATAATAAAATTTTCAGACTTACAAATATTTTCTATGGTTTCAGAATATAAACTTGTTGCTACAGAAGTGTTTAGAAAATCTTTGAGAATAAATGTTTTATTTACTGTATTTATAGTTTTGCTTAAACTCATACTACTTATTATAAAATAAATAGTATGAGTAATCAAATTTAAATTATTTAATATTCTTCTACAGCATCTAATACGAGCTTTTTCCACGTTTCAATTCTGGAAAAAGTTTGTTTTTTACTTCGATTTGAGATATTTAACTTGATATCAGGGAAAGAAACGGTTAGTTTTTCAAAGCTGGATCTTATTTTATTTCTATGACGGCTTATAAGTTCCAGATCAATATCGGCAAAACCGAGCATTTGCATATCAAAAATTACTTTAGAGAATTTACGATAAAAACCTTTCACATTATTATCTTCTGCATTTATAGCTATAAAGTTCTTATAAGCATTTTTTCCAAAAACCAATGCGCAAGCATCAACTGCTTTTTTGAACACTCTTGACATTTTATTTATATTTTGGGTTAGCTCATCAGAATTAGTTTCCTGTAATTTTAGTTTTTTACAGTAATAATTATCGAGTAACCCCTGAGAATCTTGAGTATAAGAATTTATATCTTCATATAAAGCAAGGAAGCGTGCTACACATTCTTCTTTTTCCATATGATCTTCGTTTAAATAAGAAAATAACTCTTTAAATGTTTTGTAATCAGCAAGTTCTTTAACTGCGTTATTCCACTGACCGCTAAAATAACAGTTTCTTAGCTCTTGAGAATTTAGAGCTACCCCTCCGGTATTAAATCTTTTAAACATATCAAGAATGATTTTATCATTTTCTACATTATTTACATTAACAATGTGTAACGTATAGTTTAAAAATTTATTTTTTACTTGAGACGGCAAATCTCTAAAATATAAACCGTTTAAATACCCGTTTAAAGTTAAGCCTTCTATAGGGAAAACATTGGAAATAAATTGTTTAATGGTTCTTAACCTTTGCTGACCGTCAATAATAATTTCTTTAAATTCTTTATTATCAGAATCCTGGCGGGTATAAGAATATATACTTGGAATAGGAATGCCCATTATAATTGATTCAATCAGCCTTGATTTTCTCAAATTATCCCACACAAAATTTCTCTGAAAAAAAGGTTGCAAAACAAATCGGGTAGTATTTCTATAATCATCAAGTAATAAATCATATTTCTTAATTCCTACTTTATAACATCTTAAATCAATAAAATCTTCAATATTACCTGTTTGCGGCAGATTAATTTTTTCCATATATCTGTATTCATCAACAGAAACTTTACGTTTTCTTGACCGTTTAGCATTTTTCTGTTCGTTTTCTCCACTATTTGATAAATTTTTATCTTTATCATTGCTAAAATCTTTTTCGTTCATATTTTACTCCTTAATTAAACATGGGCGCCTACATTTTTATCATCTTGTCTATTACTATACAGAAAACATATTAAATTTGTCAATATGTTAATAATGTAAATAAAATATATGAATACGCTCAGTTAATCAGAATTTTGGAAATATTGCAGAAAAAAAAATCCTGAATTATAATTAATTCTTTGCTTCTTAATTATCTCAATATTTTAATTATATTTTATCATTAATTAAACTGCTTCTTCGGTAAGTTCAATGTTATTCATAGGGTTCCAGGTATCTTTAAGATTGTTTTTAATAAGGTTTTGGTAAAAGCCTTCTTTGAAATCAAGCAAATCCAATTGTTTTTGTAATTCTTCCATTTGCTGACGTGCTTTTACTTTGGTTTCACGAATTATTTCGTAACGTTCAGGGATAGTGGAATCACCCTTTATACACAAGTCAATATACTTTTTGATAGCCTTATTTTCTGTTCCGACAGAACGAAGACATTTTACAATTCGTACCCAATCCAAATCATTTTCGGAAAACAAACGAATATTATTCTTGTTTCTTTTAATAAACGGGAAAAACCCTGATTTTGCCCAAAACCTTAAAGTATGTTCAGAAACATCCATTTTATCTGCTACTTCTTTAATTGTATACATAAACCTTACCTCCAGTGATATATTAACACAAAAAAAGAAACCTTGATAGCTGCTCTAATGCAGATTTTTTAAAACCAGTCAATCAGCTTTTTTACTTCTCCAAACTCCAGGTCTAATTCTTTCGTAATAGGCAAATTCAATATGTTTGATAAACGAAGATTAAAAGGATGCGGAAAAGTTTTGTAATTATTTTTTTTGATTAAATCCAAAGATATTTTCTGAGTTTTTTCATCATAAACTTTGGAATAATTTAACCCCAGACTGTAACAAAATGGAACAGCCAGATTTCCGTTAGCCTTTTCTGATAAAACGCCGAAAGTTCGGCAAATTATTCCCCTGTACTTGTATACTGAACATTTTTTATCTATGAGAAAAGGACATCTATATGTTGGCTGATTAGCTTCTTTCAACAATCTTATATTCTCATTAATCCGGTTTTGTATATTGGAATCCAACGTGTCAAAGCCCTTCATTAAATATTCATATTCAAGCATTGAAAAAGGATACTCTCCGTCTTCACAGCAGTATGAACAGCCCTCTTTGCAGCATATATATTCTTGCTGATTTTTAAATATCTTTTCTAAATCTCTATCTAAAAAATAAAGAAATTTAGTATAATTTTTACTTAACATTCATCACCTCTATAGCATGAGTAATATAATTATACTACTTAATAGCTGCTATCAGTCAAGAAAAAAAGAGGTTAATTGTTTAACCTCTTTTTATATTACTTAATCATCTACCGAAGTTGTTGATATATTTTGTATTGATTGTGCAATCGGTTCATCTTTTATCAATAAGCTTAAATATAAGAGTTTGTTTGCTGTAGCTTGATCCAGGTCGATGAATTTACCTCCGGCTTTAACATCTGATGCTGAAACAATTTTGACGTTAGCCGAGATTTCTAAATCTCCGTATTTTAGATGAACAGGAACAACATCTCCGACTTTTAATTTGTTGTTATGTTTAAGAGATACGCCGCCTCTTGAAATATCTGAGATTGCGATTACAGAATCATCTGATTCAAATGAGATAACATTTTGGTTTTCTTCTGCGTTAAATCTCATATATTGACGTTTATCAATTGAATAGATATTTTCATCAACGACACGTTGTTTGTATACTTCTTTACCATAATCAGTAATTGGAAAATCTGTATCAGTGTCTGTATCTATGTCTGTGTCAGTGTCTGTATCAGTATCTGTGTCTGTGTCTGTATCGGTGTCAGTGTCTGTATCTGTGTCAGTATCTGTGTCTGTATCGGTGTCAGTGTCTGTATCTGT
>ENA-UONZ01002341-UONZ01002341.1-human-gut-metagenome-genome-assembly--contig:-C93old-NODE-2341-length-15238-cov-4.928143_pt1 | contig 15238 bp, 15 predicted proteins | sample MGYA00242468_ERZ724015 | MGnify/ENA metagenome assembly ERZ724015
CCAGCGGTACTGGGGCGAGCCCATCCCCATGGTGTACTGCGAGAAGTGCGGCTGGGTGCCCCTGCCGGAGAGCGAGCTGCCCTTGCAGCTGCCCGAGGTGAAGTCCTATGAGCCCACGGACAACGGGGAATCCCCCCTGGCCCACATGACCGACTGGGTGAACACCACCTGCCCCCACTGCGGCGGCCCCGCCAAGCGGGAGACGGACACCATGCCCCAGTGGGCTGGTTCCTCCTGGTACTTCCTGCGGTATATGGACCCCCACAACGACGAAGCCTTCGCTTCCCCGGAGGCACTGAAGTACTGGTCTCCCATCGACTGGTACAACGGCGGCATGGAGCACACCACCCTGCACCTGCTGTACAGCCGGTTCTGGCACAAGTTCCTCTTTGACCAGGGCCTGGTGCCCACCCCGGAACCCTATGCCAAGCGCACCAGCCACGGCATGATCCTGGGCGAGAACGGGGAGAAGATGAGCAAGTCCCGGGGCAACGTGGTGAGCCCCGACGACATCGTTAACGAGTACGGCGCCGACACCATGCGCCTGTACGAGATGTTCATCGGCGACTTTGAAAAGGCCGCCCCCTGGTCCAACGCGGGCATCAAGGGCTGCCGCCGCCTGGTGGAGCGCTACTGGAACCTGCAGGACATCCTCTGCGGGGAGGAGGGCATCCGCCCCGACATGGAGAGCGCCTTCCACAAGGCCATCAAGAAGGTCAGCGAGGACACCGAGGTGCTGAAGTTCAACACCGCCATCGCCGCCCTGATGACCCTGATGAACCAGGTCGCTTCCAAGGGCAGCATCTCCAAGGAGGAGCTGCGCATCTTCACCATCCTCTTAAACCCCTTCGCCCCCCACGTCACCGAGGAGGTGTGGGCTGCCAACGCTTTGGGCGAGGGCCTGGTGGCTCAGCAGCCCTGGCCTGCGTTTGACGAGGCCAAGTGCAAGGATGACACCGTGGAGATCGTGGTGCAGGTGGGCGGCAAGGTCCGGGCGCGCCTCACCGTGACCGCGGACATCTCCAAGGAGGACGCCTTGGCCGCCGCCAAGGCCGAGCCCAAGGTGGCCGCGGAAATCGCCGGCAAGAGCATTGTCAAGGAGATTTACGTCCCCGGCAAGCTGGTCAACATTGTGGCCCGGTAAAAGCGGGCATCGTGGTAAAACAGGGGCTGCTGCCAACAGGCGGCAGCCCCTTTTGCCGCCCGAAAAAGGCAGGGTTTATAATTTCGTAACGAAAAATGCGGAAGAATGTGCTACAATACTTGTGGAAACCGGCGAGACGCGGCCTAAGCGGCGCGGCCGGGGAAATCCCAGAAAGCTGTCCCTTTTCCGCCAGGGAGGAGTACCAGCGGCGCCCATAGGGGGGCGTCCGGGGGAGGGGCCCGCCTTTTTTGGGAGAACAGGATGAAAGGCGCCGGGGGCTTATTGTCCCCGGCTGGTAAAAGGAGAGTTTGCACGTCTATGAAAATTTTATTTGTCTGCACAGGCAACACCTGCCGCAGCCCCATGGCGGAGGGCATCTTCCGCAAGATGATGGTGGAGCGGGGCATGGAGGAGCGTGTGCTGTGCCAAAGCGCGGGGCTTTCCGCTGTGGAGGGCGCCCCTGTTTCGGAAAACGCCGTACTGGTCTGCCGGGAAATCGGCGTGGATATATCCGACCACACCGCCCGGCGCATCTCGGGGGAGGAGCTCCCCGTGTGGGATTTGTACTTCCCCATGTCCAAGACCCACGGGTACATCCTGGCCCAGGCCGGGGTGCCCCAGACGAAAATCTACATCCCCAAGTACATCGCCGACCCCTATGGGGCCCCCCTGGAGGACTACCGGGCCTGCCGGGACAAGCTGGTCCAGCAGCTGGAGGTGTTCTACGAGAGCTACGTCACCCGGCTGCTGGTGTTCGACAACACCATGCCCCCGCCGCCGCCCTTCCCAGAGGGCAGCCGGCCCCGTCCCTAACGCACCGCAAGAAGCGCGAAAGCTGCCAAAAGCGCGGCTTTGGCGCTTCTTTTTTTGGGCGCGGCAGGCAGAAACCCGCCCCGCCCTTGAGTTTTGCGGCCTTGCGGTATATAATAGACTTGTTGTTTTATTGCCATGAGGAAAGGAAACGAGCGAATACTTATGGAAATTGTCAGATTGCAGAAGGAGCATTGCGAGATCCTGGCCGAGCTGGAAAAGCTGTGCTTCTCCCACCCCTGGAGCCAGCGGGCCATTGAGGACGAGGTGCACAACTCCAACGCCTATTTTGTCACCGCGGTGGACGGCGACAAAATCTTGGGCTATGGCGGCATGCACTGCACCCATCAGGAGTGCTATGTGGACAATATCGCCGTGTTTGGCCACCACCGGAAAAAGGGCGTGGGCACCGCCATTGTGCTGGCCTTGGTCCACGAGGCCCAGCGCCGGGGGGCGGAGTACATCTCTTTGGAGGTGCGCCCCTCCAACCGGCCGGCGGTGGGGCTGTACACCAAGCTGGGCTTTCTGGAGGAGGGCCGCCGCCGGAACTTCTACAACGACCCCACCGAGGACGCCCTTATCCTCACACGGCGTTTCCAAAAGGAGGGCAAGGCATGATAGTATTGGGCATTGAAAGCTCCTGCGACGAGACCGCCGCCGCCTTGGTGGAGGACGGGAGGAAAATCCTCTCCTCGGTGGTGGCCTCCCAGGTGGAGGAGCACAAAATCTACGGCGGCGTGGTGCCGGAAATCGCCTCCCGCCGCCACAGCGAGGCCATTGTGGCCGTGGTGCAGGAGGCCCTGGAGCGGGGCCGCAAAAAGCTCTCCCAGGTGGGCGCCATCGCCGTCACCTACGCCCCGGGGCTCATCGGCGCGCTGCTGGTGGGGGTGAACTTTGCCAAGGGGCTGTCCTTGGCCACGGGCCTGCCCCTGGTGCCGGTGCACCATTTGCGGGGGCACATCGCTTCGGGGTATCTCAGCGACGCCAGGCTGGAGCCGCCCTTTTTATGCCTGGTGGCCTCGGGGGGGCACAGCCACATCGTCCAGGTGGAGGACTACACCAAGCTGAAAATCCTGGGCCGCACCCGGGACGACGCCGCGGGGGAGGCTTTTGACAAGGCCGCCCGGGCCATGGGCATCCCCTACCCCGGCGGGGTGGAGATGGACCGCATCGCCGAGGAGGGCGACCCCAACGCCTACAAGCTGCCCCATCCCCACGTGGAGGGCGCGCCCCTGGACTTCAGCTTCTCCGGCCTGAAAACCGCCGTGCTGAACCTGCTGAACAACGCCCGGCAAAAGGGCGAGGAAATCTCCGTGCCGGACCTGTGCGCCTCCTACCGGAAGGCGGTGGTCTCCTGCCTGACGGAGAACTTCTTCAAGGCCGCGGAGATGACCGGCGCCAAGACCTTGGCCGCCGCCGGGGGTGTTTCCGCCAACCGGCTGCTGCGCCGGGAGCTGGAGCGCCTGGCCCGGGAGCGGGGGCTGAAAGTCTACCTGCCGGACAAGCCCCTGTGCGGGGACAACGCCGCCATGATTGCCTCCCAGGGGTACTACGAGTACCTGGCGGGGAACACCGCCGGCATGGACTTAAACGCCTGTGCCCAGCGCTCCATTGAGTGAGGGCCGGCCTATGAAGCGGCGTGTGTGTTTGACGTTGTGCGGGGCTGCCCTGGCCTTGGCGCTGGCGGCCTGCGGCGGGGCGAATCCCACCGCTGGGACAGAAAGCCAGCCCAGCCTGGTTTCCTCCCAGGCGGAGAGCTCCCAGCAGGAGAGCTCTGTGCAGGCGACGCCCCAGCCCCGGCAGGCGGAGCCCTCCCAGGGGGAGAGCGCTTCCTCCGCGGCGGAGGGGGCGCTGGTGCTCACCCAGCAGGATTCCGGGGCCGAGGTGGGCTACGAGCCCACCATCACCTTGTACCCCGATGGGACGTTTGCGCTGTTTGCCTCCTTTTACGATGGCAGTGTGACCATCTCCGGCACCTATGCCCAGGAGGGGGACGGCTACGTCCTCACCCCCACGGACAGCACGGCCCAGGGCACGGCTGGCAGCGACGTGGGGGAGATTACCTTGACGCCCTCTGGCGGCGGCTTTGCCTATTCCGGCGGCCAGCTGGGGGCCACCTATGACGGGGCGGTGTTCCTGCCGCCCCAGCAGTGAGGGAGTGGAAGCATGTTGACCGGCGGTGAAATCATGGTAAAGTGTCTGGAGGCCGAGGGGGTGGACATCCTTTTTGGCTATCCGGGGGCTGCCATCTGCCCTTTTTACGACGCCCTGTACGATTCCCCCATCCGCCATGTGCTGGTGCGCAGCGAGCAGAACGCCGCCCACATGGCCAGCGGCTATGCCCGGGCCAGCGGCAGGCCGGGGGTGTGCGTGGCCACCTCGGGCCCTGGGGCCACCAACTTGATCACCGGCATTGCCACGGCCTATATGGACTCCATCCCCATCGTCGCCATCACCGGCCAGGTGAATTTGGAGCAGCTGGGCCGGGATGTGTTCCAAGAGGCGGACATCACCGGCGCCTGCGAGTCCTTTACCAAGCACAGCTACCTGGTAAAGTCCGTGGAGGACCTGCCCCGGGTGTTTAAAGAGGCCTTCCACATCGCCTCCACCGGCAGGCCGGGGCCGGTGCTCATCGACGTGCCTGAGGACGTCCAAGAGGCCTTGGCGCCGTCCTTCTCCTACCCGGAGAAGGCGGACATCCCAGGCTACAAGCCCAAGACGGCGGGCCACCCGGTGCAGCTCAAGCGTGCCTTAGAGGCCATCGGCGAGGCCCGGCGGCCCATCATCTGCTGCGGGGGCGGTGTGGTGCTCGCCGGCGCCCGGGAGGAGATGACCGCCTTCGCGGAGAAAAGCGGCATCCCCATTGTGTCCACCATGATGGGCATTGGGGTGATGCCCATGGGCAGCCCGGTGTACTTGGGGATGATTGGCCGCTATGGCCGCAGCTACGCCAACCGGGCCATTGGCGAAGCGGACCTCATCATCCTCTGCGGCGCCCGGGTGGGGGATAGGGCCATCGCCCTGCCCAACCAGATTGCCGAGCAGGCACGCACCATCCATATCGACATCGACCCGGCGGAGATTGGCAAGAACATGCGGGCGGACATCCCCATTGTGGGGGACGTCAAGCAGGTGCTGGCCGCTCTGGCGGAGAAGGTGCAGCCGGTGGGCTGCCAGGACTGGGTGGAGCGGGTGCTGCGCTATAAGCGGGAGTTCGTCCCCCGGGGACAGGATAGGGAGGACTTTGTAGAGCCCCGCTCCTTTATCCGAAAGCTCTCCGCCATGATGGAGGAGGACGCCATCCTCACCGCCGACCCGGGCCAGGGGCAGATTTGGGCGGCCATCAACTTCACCCAGCGGGAGGGGCGGTTCCTCACCAGCGGGGGCCTGGGCACCATGGGCTACGCCTTGCCCGCGGCCTTGGGGGCCAAGCTGGCAAAGCCGAAGCGCCAGGTGCTGGCTGTGTGCGGGGACGGCGCCTTCCAGATGAGCCTGTGCGAGCTGGCCACGGTGGTGGCCTCCCACGCGCCGCTGAAAATCGTGGTCTTTGACAACCGCCGCCTGGGCATGGTGCGGGAGTATCAAAACAGCCACTACGCCCGGCGGCACATCGCCACCCACATGGACGGCAACCCGGACTTTGTGGCTTTGTGCCAGGCCTACGGCATCCCCGCCGCCTTGGCCAAAAACAACCGGGAGGCCGAGCGGCTGGCCCAAGAGATGCTCCAGTCCCCCCGGCCCTATGTGCTGGTGTGCCGGGTGGACCCGGAAACGCCCTCGGTGTGAAAGGAAGGGATACTCCATGAAATACACCCTGTCCGTGCTGGTGGAGAACCAGCCCGGCGTCCTGTCCAAGGTGGTCAGCCTGTTTGCCCGGCGGGGCTACAACATCGACAGCCTTGCCGTGGGCACCACCGAGGACCCCACCATGTCCCGCATGACCATTGTGGGCCAGGGGGACGACCACATCCTGGAGCAGGTGGAGAAGCAGCTGAACAAGGTCATCCCCGTCATCAAGGTGCGCTCCTTGGGCCCGGACGCCGTCACCGCGGAGCTGCTGCTGGTCAAGGTGGCCTGCGACCCCGCCACCTTGGGGAAGGTCAACCAGATTGCCGCGTTGATGAAAGCCGAGGTGGCCGACGTCTCCAAGTCCATGGTCACCTTAAAGTACGCCGGGGAGCACGAGCGCTGTGAAACGCTGCTGGATTTGCTGCGCCCCTACGGCATCCGGGAGATTGCCCGCACCGGCGTCATCGCCCTGGAGCGGGGGTAAGCCCCGGATTCTACAAGTGAGAAAGGTGGCAGGCCCAAGGACCAGCCACCTTTGCTTTGTGTTGCGTGGTGATTTGTTTTACAGGCGTTTTACCAGCTTCCGTACCTTGCGGCCGCCCTTTAAAAGGGTGCTGCGGCCTTCCTCTTCAAAGCCCATGCCGGCCCAAAAGGCCAGTCCGGGGAGGTTTTCCTCCAAGCAGGCAAGACGTATGCACTGGAACCCCGCAGCCCCGGCCTCTTGGGAAAGGGCGCTGAAGATGTGTGTGCCAAGGCCCTTTCCCTGCAAGGGACCTGCCAGCTCCAGCAGGCCGAGATAGAGAGTGCCCTTCTCGGGATAGCCTTCCACCAGGTCTAGGACGGCGGCAAGGACGCTTTCTTGGAACAGCCCCAAAAACAGCTTGTGCTCTTTCCCGCGCCCAGGAGGGAGGGCAGCTGCGTCCTCTTGGCAGTCCTCCAAGGTGGGCGGCCCCTCCTGGGAGATGGAGAGGTAAAAGGGGTTGCTTTTGTAAAGTGCCAGCAGGGCGGGAAAATCGTTTTCCGCCAGTGGGCGCAGTCCGGGCAGGGCGTTGCCCAGCTTTTCCAGGAGGGCCTGCCCCCGTGCCGTATACCGTGCTGCCATGGCTTACAGCTGATAGCCAAAGGTGTTGTCCAGCCAGTCCAGGCACAGGTCCATCCACCGGGCGTTGTAAGCGTCGGGGGAGCCGGTCTCCTGGGTGCACACGGACATGCCGTGGCCGCCGTGGGGGAAGAAGTGGGCCTCGGCAGGCACCCCGGCGTTGTGCAGGGCGGCGAGCATCTTCAGGCTGTTCTCCACGGGGACGCAGTCGTCCTCCATGGTGTGCCACAAAAAGGCCGGGCAGGTGTCCTGGGAGACGTGCTTGTCCAGGGAGAAATACTCGTAGCCGGGGGTGCCGGGCTGGCAGCCGCTGACGTTGCGGATGGAGCCCTCGTGGGCAAATTCGTCGGCGGTGATGACCGGGTAGCACAAAACCATGGCGTTGGGCCGGTTTTGACCGCCGGGGTTGTCATAGTGCCGCAAAAATTCCTCATCGTTACACAGGGTGCCCAGGGAGGCCGCCAGGTGCCCGCCGGCGGAGAACCCGCACACGGCCATGCGCTCCGGGTCCACCCAGTAGTCCGCGGCCTTCTCCCGGATGAGCCGGAAGGTCTCGGAGAGCTCTTTCAGGGGCTGGAAGCCCTGGGCCTTTTCCCCGGTGGAGTAGATCAGCGTGAACACCTGGTATCCCCGGGCGAAGAACCGCAGGGCCACAGGGTCGGCCTCACGGAGCGAGCAGCCAATGTAGGCGCCGCCGGGGCACAGCACCACTGTGGGGAAGCTCTCCCGCCGCACGGCCATCTCGGTGATGGGGGTGTGGAGATAGCCGGTCACGTGGCCGTCGCTGCCGGGGATGGGTTGGAAATGTACAAGTTCCATAGAGAACACCCTTTCTGCAAAAAGAATCGTTTTCCCTATTATCCCAGGAAATTCCCTTCCGGTCAAGAAGGTGGGGCGGGAACTCTTGCTTTTTTGGGAAAGATAGGGTAGGATGGATGCAGCAGAGAAAATCGGGAAAGGAGGATGGAACATGGGACCGTATGAATACGTGGTGGAGAGCATCGCCGGGGAGTACGCCTACCTGCGGCGCACGGATATTTACGACAATGGCGAGCCCATGATGATTGCCATGGCCCTGCTGCCCGACGGGGTGGACGTGGGCACCCGCCTGCGGTGGGAGAACCTGGTCTATTCCGTGCTGGAGTGAGGGCGGATGGGTTGATTTTTCCGCTGTTTTCCCGTACAATATGGGTTGGATTTTGATAAGCTTTGGGGGTACTGTTCGTTATGGAATCACTGCGTGAATTGTATCGCATTGGCCGGGGGCCTTCCAGCTCCCACACCATGGGGCCTTCCCACGCCGCCGCCTTGTTCCGCCGGGCCTTTCCCCAGGCGGAGCGCTTCCAGGCGGTGCTGTACGGCTCCTTGGCCAAGACGGGGAAGGGCCACCTGACAGACGTGGCCATCCAGGACGCTTTTGCGCCCCTGCCCACGGAAATCCTTTGGGAGCGGGAAACCCCCGAGGAGAGCCTGCCCCACCCCAACACCATGGAGCTGCTGGCCTTCCAGGGGGAGGCGCAGCTGGGCCGGTGGCGGGTGTTCAGCGTGGGCGGCGGCAAAATTGAGATAGAGGGCCAGCCCTCGGTGGCGCCCCAGGATGTGTACCCCCTTTCCACCTTCCAGGAAATCAAGGAGTACTGCCAGCGGGAGGGGAAATTCCTCTGGCAGTATGTGGAGGAGAACGAGGGCCCGGAAATCTGGGACTACCTGCGGGACGTGTGGAAGCAGATGAAGGCCACGGTATATGCGGGCCTCAACACCGAGGGGGTGCTCCACGGCGGGCTGGGCGTCCAGCGCAAGGCCAAGTACCTGGTGCGCCAGCGCCACATGGACGAAAGCCCCGAGACCCGGGAGAACCGCAAGGTCTGCGCCTACGCCTTTGCCGTCAGCGAGGAGAACGCCGGCGGCGGTGTGGTGGTGACGGCCCCCACCTGCGGGGCCAGCGGCGTGCTGCCGGCGGTGCTGGTCTTTAAGCAGGAGCAGCTGGGCTTCTCCGACAGGGACATGCTCCACGCCTTGGCGGCGGCGGGCATTGTGGGGAATATCATCAAGACAAACGCCTCCATCTCTGGGGCGGAGTGCGGCTGCCAGGCGGAGATTGGCAGCGCCTGCTCCATGGCGGCGGCGGGCCTGGCGGAGCTGTACCACATGGACCTGGACCAAATCGAGTACGCTGCCGAGGTGGCCATGGAGCATCACCTGGGCCTGACCTGCGACCCCATAGGCGGCCTGGTGCAGATTCCCTGCATCGAGCGCAACGCCGTGGCGGCCATGCGGGCCATCAACGCCCTGAGCCTGGCAAACTTCCTCACCTACACCCGGAAGATTTCCTTCGACATGGTGGTAAAGACTATGTACGAGACCGGCCGGGACTTGTTCTCCAAATACCGGGAGACCAGCGAGGGCGGTTTGGCTAAGATGTATCGGGAATGACGAGAAACCGTTGACGCGGGGCCTCTTTTCCAGTATAATATAAAGGCTCCCCGCAAAGGGGAGCTGTATCGAGGTGTTGCGCAGTTGGTAGCGCGCGTGGTTTGGGACCACGAGGCCGCAGGTTCGAGTCCTGTCACCTCGACCAGCGGCGAGCCGCCGCTCCCAAGTCGCGAACTTCATCTTGGTGAGGTTCGCGATTTTTGTTGCCCGCGTTTTTTACGGGTATTCTCATTGTTCAGATTAGCTGAGCCTGGACGCACGCCGCGTTCCAGAGCTCGGCCTTTTCTTTTGCCTTTCCGCTCGCGCTTATAGCGGGCATCTAATTTGTCGCCCCGACCCTGGCGGCGAGCCGCCGCTCCCAAGTCGCGAACTTCATCTTGGTGAGGTTCGCGATTTTTGTTGCCCGCGTTTTTCATAGGCATCCTCGCTGTTCAGCCTGGCGAAGCCTGGATGCGCGCCGCGTCCCAGGTTCGGCCTTTTCTTTTGCCTTTCCGCTGGCGCTTGCGGCGGGTGTCCAAGCTGTCAGCCTAGCCCAACGCAGGCTTGCTTGTTTCGTTCGCGAATCCCATTTTGGGGGTTCGCTTTTTTTATGGCAGCCAGCCTTGGGACAAAACTGCTCCAACGAAACCAAAACTCAACAATTGCATGGTATAATACCCTGAGAAAAGTATTGCGCGCGGGGCCCTGGAAACCCGCGGCTGGAGGTGATGGCGTGGAGGAAAAACTCCTGCTGGTGGAAGACGAAGCCGCTATCCAGTCCATTTTGGAGGAACTGCTGGTGGACGCCGGCTACAGCGTAGAGGTGGCGGGCGACGGCCTGGAGGGCATCACAAAGTTCCGGGAGCAGCCCTTTGCTTTGGTGCTGCTGGATATATTGCTGCCCAAAATCGACGGGTACACCCTGTGCGAGATGATTCGCCGGGAATCCGACGTGCCGGTCATCATGCTGACGGCCCTGGACGAGGAAGAGGCCCAGGTGAAGGCCTTCCAGCTGAAAGCGGACGATTACATCACCAAGCCCTTCTCCCTAAAGCTGGTGCTCATGCGGGTGGAGGCCGTCCTGCGCCGGGCCAGCAGCCGGAAAAGCCGGGAGGCCTCCAGCGTCCTCTCCTACGGCAACATCCAGCTGGACAGGGAAAGTCACTGTGTGTGGGCAGGCGGAAAGCCCGTGGCCTTGACCCACACGGAATACGGCCTGCTGGAGCTGTTCCTGCTCCACCCCGGGCGGGTGTTCACCCGGGACAACCTGCTCAACGCGGTGTGGGGCTACGACTTCGCCGGGGAGGAAAAGGCCGTCAACATCCACATTATGAATCTCCGGCGGAAGCTGGATACAGACTTGATTGAAACCGTCAGAGGGGTGGGGTACAAGCTTGGTAAAAAAGATTAAAAGCAGCTTGAGCGCCAAGGTCTTCCTGTGGACGGCCGGCCTGCTGGTGCTGTGCAGCCTGCTTATGTACGGCCTGGTGATGGCCTTCCTGCCCCAAAGCTACACCGTGGTGGCCAGCAGCCGGGTGGAGGAGGAGATTCAGCGGCTGGCGGAGGCCTTGGCCCAGACAGAGGCCGGCGCGTCCTCCCCGCTTCTCGACCAGTTCAGCCGGGACAATCAGGCCCTTGTCATCCTCACCGGGGCGGAGGGAAGCCAGTCCTTTGGGTCGCTGCCCAGCGAGGCCGTGGACAACGCCCTGACCACCTCCCTGGAAATCACCTTCACGGACAGCGACAGCCCTTACGCCTTAAGCGTCACCGCCCCTGTGTCCCCAGGCCGGGAGCTGACCTTGGCCTTTTTGGAGTTGCTGCCCCTGTTGCTACTGCTGATTGCGCTGCTGGCCTCCTTGGGTGCCTTCCTGTGCAGCCGGGTGCTGGCCCGGCCTGTGCTGGAAATCAGCCGGGTGGCCCAGCGCATGGCCCGCCTGGATATGACCTGGGAGTGCAGCGTCACCCGCGGCGACGAGCTGGGCGTCCTGGCGAAAAGCCTGAACACCATGGCCCGGCGGCTGGAGGCTGCCATGGGGGAGCTGGAACGGGCCAACCAGCAGCTGCGGGGGGACATGGAGCAGCTCACCCAGCTTTCCCGCCAGCGCCGTGACTTTTTCGCCGCCGCCTCCCACGAGCTGAAAACGCCTATCACTATTGTAAAGGGCCAGATAGAGAGCATGCTTTTGGGCATTGGCAAGTACAAGGACACAGGGAAAATCCTCCCGGAGACCCTGCGGGAGGTGGAGAACATGGAGCGCCTAGTGGGGGAAATCCTGGCCATCTCCAAGATGGAGATGGACGGCCTCACCCGGCGGGAGCCTGTGTTCCTGGGGGAGCTGGTGTCCCAGGTAACAGAGGCCCTGCTTCCCCTGGCCCAGGAGCGGCGGATAACCGTCCACACCCAGTGTTCCGGGGAGGCAGTGGTCTCCGGAAGCCCCTCGTTGCTGGAGAAAGCAATCCACAACATTGTGGGCAACGCCATCCGCCACTCCCCGGAGGGGGCGCGGGTGACAATCCAGCTCACCCCCACCGCCCTCACAGTGACAAACACCGGCGTTTCCATCCCCCAGGAGGACCTGCCCGTGCTGTTCACCCCCTTTTACCGGGTGGAGAAATCCCGGAACAAGTCCACCGGCGGCAGCGGCCTGGTGCTGTACTTGGTCAAGACCATCTTCCAGCTGCACGGCTTTTCCTACCGCCTGGAAAACGTGGCGGGAGGGGTGGCCTTTACAGTGGGGTTTGAAAAGTGCCTTCCCCCTCCCCAGAGGGAAACCAAAACAAAATAAAGTCCAAGCGAAAAACAAACCGTCCTTTTGTATGATGGAAGCATCACAGAAAGGACGTGTTTTTTTATGGGTGTTTGCAGGCGGGCCGCCTTGTACCTGGCCCGCAAAAAGGGGAAATCCCTGCTGTTGTTTTTGGTGTTCTTCGCCGTGTCTGCCCTGTTGCTGCTGTGCGTTTCCGTGCTGGAGGGCACCGGCCAGGCCGCCCGGGAGCTGCGTTCCAGCGTGGGCGCTTCCTTTACCATCCGCCCCTACGCCCAGATGATGCTGGAGGAGGGGGAAATCACCCAAGCGGCGGCGCCGGTTGTCTCCCAGGAGAGCATAGACCAGATTTTGGCCGCCGCCCAGGGCCAGGTGAAGGCCTACAACACCGAGCAGTACGGCTACGCCAAAAGCCAGCAGCTGCATTTTTTGCCGGGTGCCGGCGACAATACCGCCAGCAACATGGGGCAGGTCACAGCCGTGCGGGATTCCCAGCTGCTGGACGTGTTCCGGGAGGAGGAATACACCTTGCTGGAGGGCCGCCACATCCAGCCGGAGGACCAGGGCGCCATCCTCATCAGCGCGGAGCTGGCGGCGGAAAACGGCCTGTCCGTGGAGGACAGCGTCACCATGTACGATTTGGACACGGACTCGGAAAACACCTTCACCATTGTGGGGATTTTCGGCGGCACCGAGGGCATGACGAAGGACGCCATGATGGCCGATGGCATCGCCGCCAACCAGGGCTATATCGACGGCAACAGCTATCAGAAGATGTGGAACGAAACCACCTTGGAGCTGGGTTCGTTGGATGTGTACGTGGATTCCGCCCAGCGCGTCCAGCAGGTGCTGGAGGCCATCCAGGCCCTGCCCCAGCTGCAGGGCAAGCCACCGATACGGAGCAGTTCGACTTGATTTCCACGCCCCTCTCCTCCCTCCAGCGGATGATGGACGCGGCGGTGGCGGGGATTGCCGTGACAGGGGCAGTTTTGGCGGCGCTGCTGCTGCTCCTGTGGACCCGCGGCCGGAAACGGGAAGTGGGGATTTTCCTGGCCCTGGGGAAGGGCAAGGGGGAAATCCTGCTGCAATTCTTCGCGGAGAACCTGCTGCTGGCGCTGCCCGCCGGGGCCGCCGCCTTGGGACTGGCCGCCCTGCTGGGGGAGAGGGCAGGGGCTATCCTGGCGGCCGCCAACGGCGTGGAAGGGCTGGACGTGGCCGTGCGCTTCCAAGACGCCGCGGCGGTCTACGGCCTGGGGGCGCTGCTGTTGGCGCTGGCAGTGCTGCTGGCGGCGGCCACGGTGCTTCGCTGCAAGCCCAAAGACATCCTCTCCCAAATGGAGTGAAGGAGGTATATCCATGAGCCTTTTGGAATTTGTCAACCTGACGTACACCTACGATGGCCAGCAGCCCCTTCTGCGGGGCGCCAGCGGCCAGCTGGAGCAGGGCAGGCTGTACGCGATTCTGGGCCCCTCCGGCTGCGGGAAAACCACGCTGCTCTCTCTGCTGGGCGGCTTGGACAGCCCCCAGGGCGGGCACATCCTGTTCCAGGGGAAGGACATCGCGGAGACAGGCCTGGGGCAGCACCGGCGCCGCCATGTGGCCTTTGTCTTCCAATCCTACAACTTGATTGACTACCTCACGCCGGCGGAGAACGTGGCCCTGGCCTCCAAGCTGCCGCCGCTGCCCCTCTTGGAGCGCCTGGGCCTGACCAAGGAGGAGGCCAGGCGCAGCGTGCTGCGGCTCTCCGGCGGCCAGCAGCAGCGGGTGGCCATCGCCCGGGCCCTGGCCAGCGAGGCCCCGGTCATCTTGGCAGACGAGCCCACCGGCAGCCTGGACGAGGACACCGCCCAGGGCATCGCCTCCCTTCTGCGGGAAAGCGCCCACCAGATGGGCAAGTGCGTGGTGGTGGTCACCCACTCCCGGGAACTTGCCCGGGAGGCCGACGTAGTGTTCCGCCTGAAGCGGGGGACGCTGGTGACAGCGTGAGGAAAAATCTACAAAAAAGCCCTTGACAAACGAAATGGAGAGTGCTATAGTAACAACAATCAATCAACTTGAAACCGGTGACCGGGACGAGTACCTCTTCACAACTGGCTCCCAAGCGAGCCGCGGGCGGTGAAAGCGCGGCGTGGCAGGGAAGGGGGAATGGACCCGCGAGGGCAAACCGAGCGCCTCTGTTTGTACAGGCGGCGTTAGGTGAGACGGAGGCTGACCGTTACAGCAGCTAGCGTATCATGTGTACGCGATGAGCGCGCCCCCAGGGGCGAAATTAGGTGGCACCGCAGATGCGAAGTTTCGCGCACCTGTCCTAAGTGTTTAGGACGGGTGCGCTTTTTCGTTTTTCATGTTGGTTGAGCTGCAAGCCAAATTCTCTTGTTTGAAAGGATGGTACACCATGGCACAAATCCCTTACAAAATCTATTTGGACGAAAGCGAACTGCCCCAGGCTTGGTACAACCTGCGGGCCGACATGAAAAACAAGCCCGCCCCCCTGCTGAACCCCGCCACCCACCAGCCCATGACCTTCGACGAGCTGCGTCCCGTGTTCTGCGACGAGCTGGTCCGCCAAGAGCTGGACGACACCACCCCTTACTTCGACATCCCCGGGGAGATTCTGGACTTCTACAAGATGTACCGGCCCTCCCCCTTAATCCACGCGGAGTTTTTGGAGAAGGCCCTGGGCACCCCCGCCAAAATCTACTACAAGTTTGAGGGCAACAACACCTCTGGCTCCCACAAGCTGAACTCCGCCATCGCCCAGGCCTACTACGCCAAGCAGCAGGGCCTCAAGGGCGTCACCACCGAGACCGGCGCCGGCCAGTGGGGCACCGCCCTCTCCATGGCCTGCTCCTTCTTTGGGCTGGACTGCAAGGTGTTCATGGTGAAGGTCTCCTACGAGCAGAAGCCCTTCCGCCGGGAAGTGATGCGCACCTACGGCGCCTCTGTCACCCCGTCCCCCTCGGAGACCACCGCCGTGGGCCGGAAGATTTTAGAGGCCCACCCCGGCACCACCGGCAGCCTGGGCTGCGCCATCAGCGAGGCCGTGGAGGTGGCTACGGGCCTCCCAGGATACCGGTATGTGCTGGGCTCGGTGCTCAACCAGGTGCTGCTGCACCAGTCCGTCATCGGCCTGGAGACAAAGGCCGCCTGCGACAAGTACGGCATCAAGCCGGACATCATCATCGGCTGCGCCGGCGGCGGCTCCAACCTGGGCGGCCT
>ENA-UONZ01002348-UONZ01002348.1-human-gut-metagenome-genome-assembly--contig:-C93old-NODE-2348-length-15196-cov-4.386764_pt1 | contig 15196 bp, 19 predicted proteins | sample MGYA00242468_ERZ724015 | MGnify/ENA metagenome assembly ERZ724015
AGGTTGGATTTGACCGAAATGGCAATGCCGATGGTCATTAGAAAAAGCCCGGCAAAATACATGGGTATATAGTTGGTTCTGAATAACTAAAAATAATAAAAGCGCTGTTGGCAGTACAGCGCTTTTATTATTAAAAAGAGGAAAGTTTATGAAAAAGATTTATAAACGAAAACTTTGTCGTTTCCTTTTCGTTTATGTCTATACTATACCATTCGCTTGTGACCAAATTGTGTCGAAGTTCTGAATAAAAAGTGAAGAATGGACACAAATCGTTATGAAAATGTAATTGTTGAAGGGGATGTATATTAAAGTCGATATAGATTGTATTTATAAGGCGTAATAGTAAAATAAGTATTGACAAATATCATATCGGAATAGTATGATATAAAAAACAAAAAATAAGGAGAGAAAATCATGATGTGTATGTGTTGTTGTAAGATGAATATGTGTTGTATGAATAAAAGAGAAGATATGAAACCGAAATATTGTGCAAGAATGTGAGAACAGCCAGCATAGATGATTGATCTGAAATAGATGATAGATGGTGCTGTTTGAATCCGTACATGTACGGATTTTTTTGTATTATTAGAAATGAAAGACTGAGCATTTGAGATTCAGCATTAAGGAGGACAACAAAATGGCAGAAAGAGATCAGAAAGCAATAATTCAGAGACTGACAGAACAGATGGACAAAGACAATCTGGATGCGCTGATTTTGACATCAGGTGATGCGGTATTTTATGCAACAGGTTATGCATCAAGAGATTTATATAAAAACGGGCAGACAGGCGGAACGGTAGCCGTTGTCACAAAAGATGGCAGGGCCGGAATTGTTGTCAGCGAATTTGCAAGAAGAACAGCGGAAATGGCCGTGGATGGTGTGGAGATCATCTCTTATCCCACATGGATCTATATCGAAGATTATGCCATTGAAGGCATGGAAAAGGAAGTTCAGCCGGATTTGAACAAAACCTATAAGTTGGCCCTTCAGTTTTTGACTGAAAAGAAAGAGGATCTTCGAATCGGTGTGCAGCCATCTTATCTGACACCATATGCATGGCAGTTTCTGACAGATACTTTTAAAGAGAAAAATCTCGTTGATATCAAGCAGCTGCTCATTGAGGCCAGAGCCATCAAAACACCATGGGAGATCGAAGTACTCAGGGAAGCGGCCCATTACAGTGAACTGACCATGAACAAAGTAGCAAAGGCAATTGTTCCGGGCATGACGGAGGCTGATGTGCTTCAGCTTTTCAATACAACTGCTTTTTCATGGTCACCGGATATCATTGATGTGGCCAATGCCCATACTATTGGTGAGAACTTTACACCATCCTTTATTCCGCCGCATACAAGAATCAACAGAGGCGATATTATTCGTCTGGACGGTGGTCCGACATTAAAAGGTTACAATTCCGATCTGGCCAGAACATTTGTGGTTGGAACAGCAACGGCGAAGAGCAGAGAAGAATTATACGCACATCTCTGGGCCGGTTATGAATATGCCATCAACAATATCGGACCGGGGGTGAAAATGAGCGAAATTTTCAATGGTATACACAGAGTGTTAAAGGAGAGAGGCTTCAATGGCTATGTGAGAGGCCATCAGGGGCATTCCATCGGATGCTCACTGTTCAGTGAAGAATATCCATTCATCGCACCGGGTGAAGACAGAGTCTTTGAGGAGAATATGGTGATGAATATTGAACTGCCTTATTACAGCTCAAAGAATCAGACATACAATATTGAGGACACGTTCCTTGTGACAAAGACAGGTATTGAACTGTTTACAAAGGCAAGTCCGAGTCTTTACATTTAGGAGGAACCGTTACCTATGGGAAAATATAATTTTGACCGATATATAGAACGACGCGGTACCGAAAGCAGCAAATGGGACGGTTTTGAGAGTAGATTTCCGGGCTATAATGCCTCCGGTGCATTGCCGATGTGGGTAGCGGATATGGACTTTACAGCACCGGATGAAGTTATTGAAGTTCTGAAGAAAAAGGCAGCCTTCGGTATCTATGGCTATCCGGCATCAAAGGGAAAAAGCTTTGATGATGCGTTTATCAACTGGATGAAAAAGAGACATGACCTGGATGTGACGGCAGAAAGTCTTGTGATCACTCAGGGCGTGGTACCGGCCATCACCTATGCGGTACAGGCATTCACAAACGAAGGTGACGGCGTTCTGATTCAGCCGCCGGTTTATTATCCTTTCAAGGACAGGTGTATTACCAATAATAATAGAAAAGCTGTTGAAAATCCGCTGATTGAAAAGGACGGCAGCTATACCATTGATTTTGAGGATTTTGAGAGAAAGGCCAAGGATGAGAATACGAAGTTATTCATTTTGTGCAGTCCGCATAACCCAGTGGGAAGAGTATGGACAGAAGCGGAACTTCGAAGTATTGTTGAAATCTGTCAGAAACATCATGTACTGATCTTTTCAGATGAGATTCATTCTGATCTGATTATGGAAGGTTTTAAGCATACACCGACATTGAAAATTACCGGGACGGAAAATATCATCACAGCCTATGCAGCAAGCAAGACCTTTAATCTGGCAGGTCTTCGGACATCGATTGTTGTGATACCGGATGAATCAATAAGAGCAAAATATATGGCACAGATCAGAGCGGATGAGGCCGCAGGATTGAATCTTTTTGGATTACCGGCCACGGAAGCAGCTTATACATATGGTGAGGATTATCTGCAGGAACTGCTGGCTTATATCGGTGCCAACATTCAATATGCAGCGGAGTATATCAAAGAGAATATTCCGAATGTAGCTGTCAGCCGAACAGAGGGAACTTATTTCCTTTGGATAGATTTCAGAAAGACGGGGCTGACACCGGATGAGATCAATCGAAAGCTTCTGGAGCAGGCGAAGGTGGCCGGAGATCTGGGCGGATGGTTCGGCAAGGAGGGCGAAGGATTCATCAGGCTGAATCTGGCCTGTCCGCGAAGTATTGTGGAAGAAGCATTAAAAAGAATAGAGAGCGTTTTTGGAAATTAGAGAAGATTTGGAGGATAAAAGATATGAAATTAGGAAAGTTAGCACTGGTTGGTTTAACTGTAATTCTGGCATTTGGTGCCACAGCCTGCGGCAGCAGCACAGCAAACAGCACATCATCAACGACGGCATCATCAGCAACAGCAGAATCAGCCGCCGGATCATCGGATGCAGCAGATACTTCCGCGGACAGTGCATCTGCAGGAGAAGTACAGAAAGTTTTGATCGGTATTCGACAGGATTTATATCCGACATCCTATATTAATGAACAGGGTGAACCGGCAGGATATGATATTGATGTTATTAAGAAAATTGATGAACTCCTTCCGGAATACGAATTTGAATATGAAGCGGTCTCTCAGGAAGCACTTCTGACAGGCCTTGATACTGGCAAATATAAGGCGGCAGTAGCCTGATGACAGACGTGCCAAATATCTGTTCCCTGAGGAATGCATCGGCGGCAATATTATCGGTCTGGCGGTCAGAAAGAGCGATGAAGCGGATATCAAGACACTGGAGGATGTAGCAATAAATAAGAAGTCCGTGGTTCCGATTGCACCGACATCCGGCATGTATGGGATTGTTGTTGAATATAACAACGAACATCCGGACAACCAGATCGATCTTGTGGATGCAGAATGGACCAATGCAGCGGATGAGTATAAATGGGTAGCTGACGGCAGATATGATGTGGCCGTTGCCTCCAAGAATGTTGTGGATGATACATTGCCTAAGATTGGCCTTGAAGATCAGATTCAGTTTAATTCATTTACAGCAATTAAAACATGGAGTCTTTTTAACCCGAAAGAAACAGAACTGGCAGCGGCTTATGATAAGGCATTGAAACAGTTAAAAGACGATGGTTTTATTTCAGAAAAATCAAAAGAGTATTTTGGTGAAGATATTCTTCCGTATATTACAGATACAGAGGAATAGAAGCGGAGGATACAGATGGAATTTTTTCTTACAACAGTTTTAAAACTGATCCCTTTTTTAAGAGTTACCATTTTAATTGCATTTACAAGTATGGCATTGGGACTGATCTTCGGTACATTGTTGGCGGCAATGAAGATGTGCCGTATCAAAATATTTAAGACGATTGCCAACCTGTTTACAACATTTATCAGGTGTACGCCGGTGATTGTACTGATCTTTCTCGCCTATTATGGTCTGCCGGTCCTTTTTGGACTGGCAGGCATTGATATCAATGGTGTCAGCAAAATTGTGTTTTCAATCATAGCATTGACAATGTATGCATCAGGTACATTGTCTGAAATCATACGTCCGGCTTATTTGTCTGTAGACAAAGGGCAGATGGAGGCGGCTTTGATGTCAGCTCTGACGCTGGCGCAGGCGATACGTCTGATCATTCTGCCTCAGGTGGTCTATGTGGCACTGCCGAATTTCGGCAACATGCTCATTGCCCTGATTCAGGAGTCTTCATTGGCTTATCTGATTGGTGTTGTGGATGTGATGGGACAGGCAAAGATTATTGATAATATGAGTTACGGTGCCCATATTATTGAGATTTATTTTGCGGTTTCGCTGCTTTACTGGCTGTTGTCTCTGGTTACGGGAAAATGTGTGGATCTGTTGTCAGGAAAAATGGGAAAGGTGCTTGGGTGATAGGCGATGAATTTTGATTTGAATTTTGCCATACAGAATCTGTGGATGGCCTTTTCAGGCGTACCAACAACATTGCTGATTACATTTGTGGCAGCGGTGATTGGTATTCCCCTTGCATTTTTTATTGCCCTTGCAAGAATAAGAAAAGTGCCGCTGCTGGATCAGTTTTTAACATTGTATCTGTCATTTATGAGAGGTACACCGACGATTGTACAGATTTATCTTGTTTATAATGGTATTCCGATTATCATTAAAATGATTGTGCAGGCGCTGAATCTGGATTTTGATGTTTATAGTATCCCGCCGATTTTATATGCGTTCATTGTTTATGGACTGAACAGTTCGGCAACTTATTCTGAAATGTGGAAAGCCGGGCTCAGTGCAGTCGGCAGAGGCCAGCTGGAAGCAGCTCAGACCTCCGGTCTTACAAATTTTCAGGCTTATGCTCATGTTATTATCCCGCAGGCGGTGGGCGTCTGCGCGCCGAGTTTTTGCTCTTCTACATTAAATATGCTGAAAAATACATCCCTTGTATTTTTGATGACGGTGCAGGATATTACAGCCAGGGCAAAAATCGCAGCAGGACAGCAGTACAAATATGTCGAAGGCTATTTGGATATCCTGATCACGTATATTATTGTATGTACGATACTTGAATTATTATTTAAACTTTGGGAAAAACGGACAACAAGATATAAAACAGAATCACAGAAGGTGACAGCAAAAGAAAGCGGTGTGACGGCATGATAGAGATTAAAGGTGTAAAGAAAAGCTTTGGAGAAAACCATATTCTCAAAGGTGTCGATTTGGATATCAAAGATGGCGAGGTAATTGTCATCCTTGGGCCCAGCGGCAGCGGCAAAACGACGTTTCTGCGATGCATCAGTTTCCTTGAAAAAGCAGATGAAGGCAAATGGATTGAAAATGGTGCCGAGATTGATCTGCACAGTGCAGATAAAAAACAGATCCAGCAGCTGAGGCGGAAATCAGGATTTGTTTTCCAGAATTACAATCTTTTTGCGAATAAAACAGTACTTGAAAATGTAACACTGGGGCTGACGGTTGGTGAAGGCGTACCGAAGGATGAAGCGGAGAAGAGAGCCATGGAGGCATTGAAAAAGGTCGGAATGGCTGATAGAGTCAATTTTTATCCCAATGCTCTTTCGGGCGGTCAGCAGCAGCGCGTAGGTATCGCAAGGGCTATAGCCAGAAATCCGGAGCTGATCCTTTTTGATGAGCCGACATCGGCCCTTGATCCGGAAATGGTGGGAGAGGTACTGAAAGTTATGAGCGAGCTGGCAAATGAGGGGGTGACCATGATCGTTGTCACCCATGAACTGGACTTCGCAAAGGAAGCAGCGACAAAAGTCGTCTTTATGGACGGCGGCAATGTCATCGAACAGGGACCGCCGGAGGAAATATTTGTTTCCCCAACCCAGGAGAGAACGCGACAGTTCCTTAGCCGTTATTTACCGGAATTTACTTATAATATTTAAAATGATATGAAATGCAAAGAAATCTATTTTGCAGTTGACAGAATATGGAAATTATATAAAAATAGAAGAAAAGGGGGATTTTATTATGGGTGAAGAAAAGAGAACGTTAAGCTGTACGGACTGTGGTGTGCTGAATTGTCATAAGCGCAATGCATCGTATCCGGAGTTCTGTTTGACAGAAAAGCTGACAGACGAAGACATCGCAGAAACGACAGCACTCTATGAGGATGAAGAAAATCGAAAGGTATCAGTGATCTCGGCGGAGATTGAGGGCGAATTCTATGGCAAGTATACACGTGTTGATGAAATCATTGAATTTGCAAAGCGAATGGGGTACAAGAAGATTGGCATTGCAACATGTGTCGGTCTGATTGAGGAGAGCAGGATTTTTGCAAGAATTCTTCGGAAGAATGGCTTTGATGTATACAGTGCAGTCTGTAAGGTGGGTTCTTTTAATAAAACAGATATCGGTCTGGATGAGAAGTATACATGTGTGACAGGCAATGTGATGTGTAACCCGATCCTGCAGGCGAAGCTTCTGAACAAAGCAGGCACAGATCTGAATGTAGTTATTGGCCTTTGTGTAGGACATGACAGTCTGTTTTATAAGTATTCAGAAGCGCTGTCAACAACGCTGGTTACAAAGGACCGTGTGCTCGCACATAATCCGGTTGGCGCATTGTATCAGGTTAAAGCGTACTATAAGCGATTACTGGATGATTAAGGAAAACTGAGAATGAAAAAGGACGCCTCCGTCCGGCGATGTCATTAAAAGGAAGATGACATTCGCCTGGTAGGGGCGTCTTTTTTGATGAATGCAATTTGGATTAATCAGCAGTTTTTCTGGATTCTTGCGGTCATGAACTGCTCGAATTCTTCGGCTGTTCCCTTAGTGAAGCCGTTTTTGTCCATGACGACGTAGCTGTTCTCGTAGCGGAGCAGAAAGTAGTGGGACCAGGTTTCGATGCCGGTAAATTGGAAGAGGCGGTACTCGCCGTGGCTCTTGCCTGCAGACTGGTACATGACATTCTTGTAAACTTTCATTTTGCGGGGAATCAGAAGGCTTTCACTGTAGGTGTTCTGCCTGGCTTTGATCTGATTCTTCGGCATGTTCTGGTAGTAGCTGTAGAAGGAATAGATGCAGACAGCGATCAGTGCGATGGTACACAGCAGAGTCAGCATCTGATGCGTGAGAATGCCCAGACGTCCGAAATAAACAGCAGCCAGTGCAGCCAGAATACCTACCAGCAGTGTCATCACATGATACTGTTTCGCCTTCTCAGGACGTTTATAATCCTTCTCAATAATATGATGGATGATGTCTTCATCCAATTGTGTGTGATTCTCAAAAAGCAATTCCATTGCCATAATAAAAGCCTCCGTAAAAAATGTAGATTCATACAGCAATTCCGCACAGCCTGAAGTACTTGAGGTGGAAAGTGTAAGGAATTGCTGACAGATTAATAATAATTATATCATGAAAATGGAAAAGGAAAAAGATATCAGCTGGCTTTTTTAGTGCAACCGGCGTCAGTCTATGATACAATGTTTTTATACGGCAAATACTGTTGGTGAAGTTGTTCATGTTGTGGCGGGAGGATTTTTATGAAGGTTATTGATTTTAAGAATGCAAGCTGTAAGCATTGCTATAAATGTGTTCGTTCGTGTTCTGTCAAGGCGATTAAGGTCAAAGATGCACAGGCAACGATTATGGATGATCATTGTGTCCTTTGCGGCACATGTCTGGAAGTCTGTCCGCAGAATGCCAAGACCTTTGTCAGTGATCTGGAGAAAGTCAGGGCATTCATTACAATGGGAGAGAAAACGATTGTGTCACTGGCACCGGCCTATCTCGGTATCTTTGATTATGACAAGCCGGGACAGGTTGTGGATGCGCTTTTGAGGCTTGGATTTTCTGAAGTGCGGGAGACGGCAGAGGGGGCAGCCTATGTGACGGAGGCTTATACCAGGCTCCTGGCAGAGGGGCAGATGAAGAATATCATTTCCACATGCTGTCCAAGTGTGAATGAATTGGTAGAGAAGTATTATCCGGAGCTGGTGGAATATATGGCACCGGTTGTATCTCCGATGATTGCCCATGGCAAACTGATCAAATCTATGTACGGGCCGGATGTGAAGGTTGTATTTGTGGGCCCTTGTATTGCCAAGAAGCAGGAAGCAGAGGGAGATGACCGGACAACCGGTTTTGTGGATGCGGTTCTGAATTTTGAAGAGATTGAATCATGGCTGCAGGAGCGTGATATCTCCATCAGAGAATGTGAAGAGAAGCAGCCGACCAATCCGGATCCGAAGGTCAACCGCCTGTATCCGGTGACCAGCGGTGTCATTTCATCTGTTCTGGCGAAGAAAAAGGTGGATTCATACAAGAAAATTTTTGTAGACGGTATTGAGGATTGCCGTGAAGTTTTTGAAGATATGAAAAAAGGGCTGATCGAGAACTGTTTTATTGAGGCTAATATGTGTGAGGGCGGCTGTGTGAAAGGACCTGCCGTGAATAAATTGCATATTTCCAAGTACAAGGCAACCATGGTGATCGAGGAACAGGTTGAGAAGCAAGATCCTGCATATCCACAGCTGGCAGGGAACATTGATATCAACAAGCATTTCAGATCGGAGAGGATTCAGGATGAAATGCCGACAGAGGAACAGATTACACGGATTCTCAAGGCAACCGGCAAATACAATAAGACACAGGAGTTGAACTGCGGTGCCTGCGGTTATCCGACATGCCGGGACAAAGCCATTGCCGTTTTTCAGGGCAAGGCAGAACAGGAGATGTGTCTGCCGCATGTGTATGAGAAGGCGCGTTCCATGTCCAATGTGGTGCTGGAAGCTACACCTGAAATCATTTTGATCGTAGATTCGGCTTTCCAGATCATTGAGTTTAATAAGCGGGCAGAGGATGTTTTTGGTATCAACAAATCAGAGGCTGTCAATAAGATGATCTTTGAGATTATGGATGCTTCCGATTTTGAACAGGTTCTGGAGGATCACCTGTCCATCAAACGCAAGAAGATCCATCTCAGCGGTCTGGGACTTGTTTTGTTGGAGAATATTATCTATATTGAGGAAATGGATGCTATGCTGGCTATTTTCCAGGATGTTACCGATGAGGAAGCGGAAATGGAACGGCAGCTTCAAATGCGGATGGATACGGTGGATATTGCGCAGCAGGTTATTGATAAGCAGATGACGGTAGCGCAGGAAATTGCCGGATTACTTGGTGAGACAACCGCTGAGACGAAGGTGATTTTGACCCAGTTGAGAGATTCTATGATGAAGGAAGCAGATCAGACTGATAGTCGTCGGAGGAAGATAGGATGGAAGTAAGTGTTGAAACATGCTGGAAAAGTCTGAATAAGATACATGAGGAACTGTGCGGCGACAAAGTGGAGATCCTTAAGACAGAAGATTCGGATGTGGTCATTCTGGCAGACGGTATGGGAAGCGGTGTAAAGGCCAACATTCTGGCAACGCTGACATCTAAGATCCTCCGCACGATGTTTCAGAAAGGAGCACCTATCGAGCAGGGGGTTGAGACGATCGCACGAACGCTGCCGATTTGCCAGGTGCGTCAGGTGGCTTATTCCACCTTCAGTATTTTGCAGATTTTTCATAATGGGGAAGCTTATCTTGTGGAATATGACAATCCGGGATGTATTTTTGTCCGGGACGGCAAATTGATGGATATCCCTTATACAGTCAGGGAGATTGAAGGCAAGAAGATTAGAGAATACCGTTTTCAGGTCAAATTGAAAGACTGTTTTGTCCTGATGAGCGACGGCGTGATCTATGCCGGTGTCGGAGAACTGCTGAATTTCGGCTGGACGTGGGAAAGCATGGCGGACTACACCGTGAAATGTACCAGGGATACACTTTCGGCCAAGCGTCTGGCAGCGATGCTGTCCCAGGCCTGCAACGACCTGTATATGCAGAAACCGGGAGACGATACAACAGTGGCGGTAGCAAGAGTCATTGAGCGAAAAGTGGTCAATATCTTTACGGGCCCGCCGAAGGATATGGATGATGATGAGCGGATCATGCTTGATTTCATTACAAGTCCGGGCAAACATATCGTATCCGGCGGAACAACAGCCAGCATTGCTTCAAGATATCTGAAGCAGCCGGTGACCAACAACTACGACGGCACACCGGAAGTACCGCCGACATCTAATATCAAAGGCATCGATCTTGTTACAGAAGGTGTTTTGACTATGAACAGAACTCTTTATCTTCTGCGTGAACTGGCCAAAGACGATGTGGATTTTGACATTTTCCTTCAGCTGGACGAAGACAATGGTGCGGCGAAGCTGGCCAAGATCATATCAGAAGAATGCACAGATCTGAATTTATTTGTGGGTAAAGCCAACAACACAGCCCATGAAACTCTGCTCTTTGATGTCAGTGTCCGGCATAACCTTGTCGAGCAGCTCAAAGAAGCAGCAGAAAAGCTTGGCAAAAACGTCACCATACGGTATTATTAAAGCAGACACTAAAATACCGCAATTTTGTTGACAAATCAAGGATAATTGGGTAAAATTTGTTATTCTTGAAAATCCATATAAAAGACAACAGATTCATGGACAGGTGCTTCTGTCACGGCTGGCACTTAGCTGCTGTTTTTTAGCAGCTTATGTGCCGCTGCCAGTGACAGGCAGCGAGAGCGGCCTGCCATGAACTGTTGACTTTTATATGGATTCAGGAAATAGAGAAAATTTACCCAATTATCCGCATTTACGACAGGAGGGATGCAGGTGTATACCTATTCGATGACACAATGGCTGGCATTTTTCTTCATCTATTGTTTTTTTGGGTGGTGTTTTGAATCGGTATATGTTTCAGTTCATGAACACAGATGGGTCAATCGAGGATTTATGACAGGCCCCTATATTCCACTGTACGGATCAGGCGCGGTTCTGATGCTTTTTCTCACGATACCGGTAAGAGGTAATTATCTGTTGATGTATATTGTGGGTGCCATCGGAGCAACGGTGCTTGAATACATAACAGGAACAGTGATGGAGAACCTTTTTGGGGTCCGTTATTGGGATTATACAGACAAGAAGTTCAATTTCCGCGGCAGAATCTGTCTTGAAGCGACAGTTCTGTGGGGATTTTTTACCCTTGTCATGGTGGAAGTGATTCAGCCGCCGGTCGAGCATATGGTGATGATGATCAATGACAGAGTGTTGTATTATATGACCTGGGGGATCACGGTTGTATTTACATTTGATTTTGCATCATCCTTCAGAACAGCCATCGACCTGAAAGAAGTGCTTATTCAGGCAGAGCGCGCCAAAGAAGAAGTTCAGCGTATGCAGAAACGAGTTGAAGTACTTGAAGCTGTGGTGAATGATTCACTTGAAAGTGCGAAGGATGGAATGGAAGTCCGCTGGGATGAACAGAAGCAGAGAATGGCACTTTTGACAGAAGAGAGAATGACAGAGCTTGCGAGACATATGGATGCACTTCGTAAGCGCCTGGAGAACTCAGAGAGTATCGAAAGAATCCGTGAAGCGGTGGAAACATCGGGAGCCGGTGAGAAGCTTGAAGATATTCAGAATGAAATGCGTCAGATGCGCGGCAGAATTGAGGCGATGAGAATGCGTGCACGCACAAAGATGCATCCGAGACAGCTGCATATGATGCTTCGAAATCCTTCTGCAAGATCTTTCAAGTACCAGGAAGGATGGCGGTATCTGAAGAATAAGATGTCCGCGGTGAGGACAATGAAAAGAAATAAATGCGCAGGAATTTCTTTGCGCGTATTGAAAGAGAAAATAAAGTGATCTAGGGAGGTTGACAAATGAAAATTGCATTATGTCAGACAACAGTTCATAAGGATTGGCATAAGAATCTCAGAAATGCAGAGCGCGTGATCGCAGATGCTGTCAAGTCAAAAGCAGATATGGTTGTTCTGCCTGAGATGTTTATCTGTCCATACAACAAGAAAGCTATTTCGGCAGCGGCCCAGCCGGAAGGCGGGGAAGCATGGCAGGCGATGTCAGAGGCGGCTGCAAAGAATCATGTTTATCTTGTGGCGGGAAGTATACCGGAGAGCGCGGATGGACATATTTACAGTACAGCCTATACTTTTGACAGGGAAGGCAGACAGATTGGCAAGTATCGCAAGATGCATATGTTTGATATTGATGTGGAAGGTGGACAGTATTACAGTGAGTCCAGCGTCATTACGGCCGGAGATGAAGTGTGTGTTGTCGAAACAGAATTTGGTCCGATTGGTGTAGCTATCTGCTATGATGTGAGATTTCCTGAGTTGTTCCGGCTTCTTGCGAAGCGAGGGGCAAAGGCGGTTGTTATGCCGGCATCCTTCAACAGAACAACAGGACCGGCACATTGGGAGCTGCTGATGCGGGCACGTGCCCTTGATCAGGAGATGTACGTTCTTGGATGTGCGGCAGCAGGTGACCTGGCAGGTTCTTATAACGGATGGGGACATTCCATTGCAGTGGATCCATGGGGATCGATCATGGAGGAACTGGGCGAGGGTCCGGGCATGCTGATGGCTGCAGTAGACTTCGCAAAGGCGGATGAAGTACGCAGTCAGATTCCTGTTTTGCAGCAGTTAAGGACCGATATTTATGAAGTTTGTGAAAAGACTGTCGGATAAACAGAAAAAGCCTTGACAAAAGGACCAGAAACGTATATAAATAGATTTGTCAACATTGAAGCGTATGGCCGAAAGAGCGGTAAATGCAAGGGTTTCCGCCAGTTTCATTTGCAGAAGATGACTGCGTACGCTTATGATAATTGAGGAGGAATTATAATGAATAAAGCAGAATTAGTTGCAGCAATGGCTGAGAAAACAGGCATGAAGAAGAATGATGCTGAAAAAGCTTTAAAGGCATTTGTAGATGTTGTTACAGACGAACTTGTAAAAGGTGAGAAGATTCAGCTTGTAGGCTTTGGTACATTTGAAGTGTCTGAAAGACCTGAAAGAGAAGGAAGAAATCCTAGAACAGGTGAGACAATGAAGATCGCTGCTTCTAAAGCGCCTAAATTCAAAGCAGGTAAGGCATTAAAGGATATGATCAACGCCTAATCGAAGATAACACAAGAAGGATTCCCGCTCAGCATTTATCTGGTGAAAGGGAATCCTTTTCTTTTTGTAAAGGAGAAATAAAATGAGACTTGATAAATATTTAAAGGTTTCCAGACTGATCAAGAGAAGGACGGTAGCTAATGAAGCCTGCGATGCCGGTCGTGTGATGATTAACGGCAAAACAGCGAAGGCAGGTACAGATGTGAAAGTCGGCGATGTGATTGAAATCGGATTTGGTACAAGAAATGTCAAGGTAGAAGTATTGGATGTACAGGAAACAACCCGAAAAGAGGATGCGAAAGAGCTGTTCCGTTATTTATAAAAAAGGTCATGAAACGGCAGGCTGTCTCATATACTAGGAGCAATAGCAGATGCTGGCGGTGAAGTCTATGTATATGGAAGAACAGCCTGTGGTGAAGCCTCACAGACTGACAATGCAGAACCGGTCGACGATTCAGGTGACGGGGGTTTCGGATGTGATCGCCTATGATCCCGGAGAGATCATTCTTGAGACATCAGCGGGCCTTTTGCTGATCAAAGGGGCGGAACTTCACATGAATCATTTGTCCCTTGAAAAAGGAGAGACCGGGATAGACGGCAGAGTGGATAGTTTGACATATTCCGAAGCCAATGGCGGTGCAAGGCAGGCCGGAAGCTTTTTCGGGCGGCTTTTTAAATAACCATGAGTCAGGATGTGGTGTTTCAGGCAAGGCTTTTTGGAATGGCTGTTCTGTGGGGTTCGGGATTGATGCTGGCTTATGATTGCCTGCGGATGCTCAGAATGATGATCAGGCAGCGTAAAGGCATACAGGCGGCAGAAGAAGCTGTATTCTGGCTGATGGCGGCCGGTTGTCTTTTTGGGTTGCTGTACCGTTTTAATAACGGTGCAGTACGCAATTATATTGTATGCGGAATGGGGACAGGCATGGTGCTCTACAGATGGCTGCTGTCATCCATGGTTGTTCGTTGGATGCTGGCGGTATTGCGTCCGATAAGACAAATAGTTCGAATTTTTAAAACTTTTATGAAGAATGCAGGAAATACATTGCAATCTGCCGCTGCAAAGCGTACAATTAAAGGTAGAAAGTTACAACAAAGACAGGGGGAGCATGATGACAGCTAACAGGCGGTCTGTCAGAAAACGCAGATCGAAGCATAAAGGCAGTATGAAGATCATTACGTTGATCGTGTTGGTGTTATGCGGAGTGTTTGGCGTTTTTACATGGCAGAATACACAGAAGAGTGAACAGTATGCTTTAGTACAGGAGAATCTGCAGCAGCAGATTGACGATGAAGAAGAGAACCAGAAAGCGATTGAAGAGCAGGCTGAATACCAGAAGACGGATGCTTATATTGAGGATCTGGCCAGGGAGAAGCTGGGATTGGTTCATGAAGATGAGATTATTTTCAAGAAGAAGTAATAGAGAATAGAACGACAGAGGAATCAAAATGGCTGATTTATTATATTATATTGTAGAGAAAATGGCCGGGATTCATGATGTGCTTATGACGTTGAATGATTCTTATGAGACGATGTTTTCTGATAAGGAATTGCATTTTATTGTCATTGGTGTGCTGGGAATGGCATTGCTTTTTGTCATTTTTCCGCTGTTCAAAGCGCTCAGCAGGCATCATGTTCTGGTGATTGCATGGATTTATGTATTTACGGTCATGATCGTTGTGACCTTTGCAATAGAGATCGGTCAGGGCATCACGAATACCGGGAATATGGAAATGGAAGATATCGTAAGCGGTCTGGCTGGATTTATGTTCCTGTTTATCATATTTGCGGTGCTGAGGGCGATTGTTCTTGGCATTGTACATCTGGTCAGAGGTATTATGGGCCGGGATGATGACGACGATGACGATGATGATGAATAGAAAACAGACGGATAGGAGATGAGACTCTTATCCGTCTGTTTTGTTTGCGCGCCATGGGCGCGCTCTAACGGGTGAAAGTCCCGAACATACCCG
>ENA-UONZ01002361-UONZ01002361.1-human-gut-metagenome-genome-assembly--contig:-C93old-NODE-2361-length-15102-cov-14.579185_pt1 | contig 15102 bp, 15 predicted proteins | sample MGYA00242468_ERZ724015 | MGnify/ENA metagenome assembly ERZ724015
TAGCTCAGCTGGGAGAGCGTTCGGTTCGCATCCGAGAGGTCGAGGGTTCGAATCCCTTCGGGTCCACCATTGGACGCATATCCGAACCCTACATTGTGTGGGGTGTGGTTTTCGTCCAAACCAAAAGACACTCTTTACCTTAATCGGTAGAGGGTGCCTTTTTTTGCGTTTAGGTGATAAAGGTGAGTAATCGGGCGTTTTTCCTATAAACTCCCTCTTATATGCGCGTACTATAGAGAAGTTATAGGGATTTTGACCCGATTACTCACCTAACTCACCTTATTTCAGCAGGAAATTCCAGCTGGCGGAGCCGAGGATGCCGTCAGCGCCCAGGCCGTTTGCCTTCTGCATCTTCACAAGACCCTGCTCCATCTTCAGGCCGAAGGTATGATCGCCGGGATCGTTTATTTTTCCGGAAACGGTCTTCACCACGCACCGGACTATATGGCCCTTCTGGCCTTGGCCAGCGTGCTGCTGGGGGTCGCCTACATCATCTATCTGAACAGGATACACGAAAAAGAGATCGCCACAAGGCTGCAAAAAATCTCAGCTTTGGTCTGGCGGTCTATGCCGGGCTGGCCGGGGCCGTCATAGGCATATGGCAGATGGCCCTATATGCAGGCGCATCCCCGGCGCTGGTGTGGCTGGTGATAGGCGGATCTTTAAACTTTGCTTCGGGATTGCCTGTAGGATATGTCTTGTGCTATACTCTTGCTCACGAGGGATATGGTCTCCTTTCGGTAAGTTGTTGTGTGGTAACTCAACTTTAGCACATGAGACTCTATTCCTCATATCTTTTTATTTGCTTGTCCAAGATGTATTCTAGTCCTACAAAAATTATTCCCGTTTTTTCAAAATCATGCTTTACAAGTCGCGGTAAGTGTGGTATTTTTATAAGAGTACGCGCAGTGCGTACACGCTACCCCTGCCTTAGTCCCGCGGATGCTTCACCCGTCCCGGCACTCAGACAGCGGGCAGACATAAAAGAAAGGTGGAACACAACCATGATGCTGAAAGACCAGAAGACCTCTATCATCGAGGCCAACCGTACCCACGAGAACGACACCGGCTCCCCTGAGGTGCAGGTGGCTATCCTCACCGAGCGTATCAGCCAGCTCACCGCCCATCTGAAGGTGCATCCCCACGACTTCCACAGCCGCCGCGGTATGCAGATGATGATCGGTAAGCGCCGTCGTCTGTTGGACTATCTGGCCAAGAAGGACATTGAGCGCTATCGTGCTCTGATCGCCAAGCTGGGTCTGCGTCGATAATTTCAGGAACCCGGGTGGTGCAGGCTCTCCTGCGCCACCCTGTTTTCGCATTTACCCATCCCGTCATCCCATCCGCCGGAGAAAACGGCACCTTTAGCGTTTGAAACTGCGCCCCGGTCGGGGACGCGCTTTCAAGTGCTAAAGGGTTTGTCTCCGGAGGGAAATCCAATTTAAAAAGGAGATAAAACCATGTCAACGATCATTACCAAGCGCCAGTTCCCCGGCTATCACAAGTATGAGCTGGATCTGGCCGGCCGCCCCCTGACGCTGGAGGTTGGCAAGCTGGCCGAGCTTGCCAACGCCGCCGTGATGGTGGGCTACGGCGACACCCGGGTGCTCTGCTGCGTCACCGCCGCCCCCCGTCCCCGGGACGGCATCGACTTCTTCCCCCTGAGCGTGGACTTTGAGGAGAAGATGTACTCCGTGGGCCGGATCCCCGGCAGCTTTAACCGCCGCGAGGGCCGCCCCGGCGAGAAGGGTATCCTCACCAGCCGCGTCATCGACCGGCCCATCCGCCCCCTGTTCCCCTCCGATTTCCGCAACGATGTGTCCGTGATGTGCACCGTGATGGCGGTGGATCACGACTGCTCCCCCGAGGTAGCCGCCCTCATTGGCACCTCCGCCGCCCTGGCCATTTCCGACATTCCCTGGAATGGGCCTGTGGCCGCCCTGAAGGTGGGCCTGGTGGACGGCAAGCTGGTCTTTAATCCCACCAGCGAGCAGCGCAAGGTCTCTGACCTGGACGTAACCGTGGTGTCCACGGGCAAGAAGGTGGTCATGATCGAGGCCGGCGCTAATGAGGTGCCCAACGACGTGATGTTCGAGGCCATCCGCATGGCCCACGAGGAGAATCAGAAGCAGATCGCCCTCATCAATCAGATGGTCGCCGAGATCGGCAAGCCCAAGTTCGACTATCCCCACGCCGACTTTAACCAGGAGCTGTTTGACAAGATCGTTGCCGACTTCATGGACGAGGCCAAGGCCGCCATGGACACCGACGACAAGAATATCCGCGAGGCCCGCTGGAACGAGATGATCGAGCACTGGCACGAGAAGTATCTGGAGGAGTATCCGGATATGGACCAGTACCTGGAGGAGTTTACCTACAAGTTCCAGAAGAAGATCGTGAAGGCCTGGCTGCTGGCAGGTCACCGTGTGGATGGCCGCCAGAAGAACGAGATTCGTCCCCTGGACGCCGAGGTGGCCGTGCTGCCCCGTGTCCACGGCTCGGGCCTGTTTACCCGGGGCCAAACCCAGGTGCTGAGCGTATGCACCCTGGATACCCTCTCCGCCAACCAGAAGCTGGACACCATCTGGGAAGAGACCGAGAAGCGCTACATGCACCACTATAACTTCCCCGGCTACTCCGTGGGCGAGGCCAAGCCTGCCCGCTCTCCCGGCCGCCGCGAGATCGGTCACGGCGCTCTGGCCGAGCGCGCCCTGCTGCCCGTGATTCCCCCGGTGGAGGAGTTCCCCTATGCCATTCGCGTTGTATCGGAGGTCGTATCCTCCAACGGCTCTACCTCCCAGGGCTCCATCTGCGGCTCTACTCTGGCGCTGATGGATGCTGGCGTGCCCATCAAGGCCCCGGTGGCCGGTATCTCCTGCGGCCTGATCCAGGACGATGACGGATCCTTCACCACCTTTATCGATATCCAGGGCGTGGAGGACTTCCACGGCGAGATGGACTTCAAGGTGGCCGGCACCAAGAAGGGTATCACCGCCATCCAGATGGACCTGAAAAACGATGGCCTGACTATGGAGATCATCAAGAACGCTCTGGACATCACCTATGATGCCCGGGTGCAGATCCTGGACCAGGTGATGCTGCCCTGTATCGCCGAGCCCCGGCCCGAGGTCAGCAAGTACGCCCCCAAGATGGTCACCCTGCACATTGATCCGGACAAGATCCGCGAGGTCATCGGCAAGGGCGGCAGCGTGATCCAGAAGATTGTGGCAGAGTCCGGCGCCAAAATTGACATCGATGACGACGGCACCATCCACATCGCCTCCCCCGATGCCGAGAGCTGCGCCATCGCCAAGAAGTGCATTGACGACATCGTGTTCGTGCCCGAGGTGGGCGCCCTGTACTATGGCCGCGTGGTGCGCCTGATGACCTTCGGCGCTTTCGTGGAGCTGGCTCCCGGTAAGGACGGCCTGGTGCACATCTCCAAGCTGGCCGACCACCGCATTGAGAAGGTGGAGGATGCCTGCAAGGTGGGCGACATGATGTGGGTCAAGGTCACGGAGATCGACGAAAAGGGTCGCGTGAACCTGAGCCACAAGGACGCCATGAAGGAGATCAAGGCCAAGGAGGCCGCCGGCGAGCCCATCAAGTAATCCCAAGCTGAATCGTAATCAAGCCCCTGCCTTCGGTTTATATCTGAAGGCAGGGGCTTTTTGCGCGGAGAATCCAGTGCCGCAGATTTTTTAAGGATTTCCCGACAGGTTTCCCATGTTTTTTTCGCCTCTTTCTGTTATATTCGGAAAAAAGGAGGCGTTCTGTGTGAAAAATATTCTGAAAAGTGATTTCCTCTCCAGCCGTGTGCGATACATACCCTTAGAGCGCATCGTACCCAATCCCCACCAGCCCCGCCGGGTGTTCGAGCCGGAGTCGCTGTCGGAGCTGGCGGACAGCATCCGGCAGTACGGGATCCTGCAGCCTGCCACGGTGCGCACCCGGGGCAAGGACTATGAGCTGGTGGCAGGGGAGCGACGCTTTCGGGCGGCCAAAATGGCGGGTCTGAAGGAGCTGCCGTGCCTCATCGCCCAGGTGGGGGAGGAGGATTCAGCCCTGCTGGCACTGATGGAGAATCTCCAGCGCCGGGACCTGAACTACATGGAGGAGGCGGCGGCCATTGCCCAGCTGATACAGCGCTGGGGCCTGAGCCAGGAGGAGGCCGCCCGCAAGCTGGGCAAATCCCAGTCCGCCGTGGCCAATAAGCTGCGTCTTCTGCGCCTGCCGCCGTCGGTGGTGGAGCTGCTGGGCCAGGGCGATCTATCCGAGCGCCACGCCCGGGCGCTGCTGCGCCTGGCCGACGAGGAGGAGCAGATCGCCGCGGCCAAGACCATCATCCAGCGGCATATGAACGTGGCCCAGGCGGAGGAGTACATAGAGTCGCTGCTGCGGGAGATCCAGGCAACGCCGCCCCGCCGGCGGCCCACCTTCATCCTCAAGGATGTGCGGCTGTTTCTCAATAGTTTGGATCGATCCCTGACGCTCATGCGCTCTGCAGGAGTAGATGCCGCCTGCGGCCGCCAGGACACGGAGGACGAAATCCTGCTCACCATCCGGATACCTAAGGCAAGGAGGGTAGGGTGAAAAATCAGGAGCGGACTGAATTCAGTCCGCTCCTGGGGTTGTTCAATTGATGCTGTCGATGTTCATCGAGAATCCAAGAACCTCTCCAACACTGATGATCTTTCCGCGCACAGTAATGGGGGATTCCGTGCCGATCTCCATGATCTGCTGCTTTTGCGTGTCATCTTTTATATAGCACTGCACATTCTGGAGAATATAGTTGTAATCATTCGGAGCTGCACCTACGCCAATGTACTTCCCATCGCTGTCCACAACATCCAGGTAACCCTCAATTTCCACGTACTGATCCTTGAAATCGGATTGTGCCTTCATGGCGTTGTTCTTCAGCGCATCGAATAGTTCTGTAACATTATAATGCGTGTAGGAAATGGGCTGCTCTGTGCCGCTGGACTGCTTCGCGTCACCGCCATTACCGGAGCCGCTGGATGCTCCACCAATGATACCTGCTGCTACAATGACGATCAGCACCCAAAACCACCATTTTTTTGTAATGGGACGCTTTATCTTCGCGCCGCATTGAGGGCAGGCTTTTGCGGAGGTGGCGATCTCAGCTCCGCAGGATGTGCAGTTTGTTAGCTTATTATGCATGGTTTTCTCCTCCTGTTTTTGCGGATATTTGGTATATGCACTCCAATAATAGTAAAAATATTTACTAAAGTCAATAGTAAATATTTTTACTTGCGTATACTACCTCACAGAAAGGTGGGAGAAGATATGAATGCGTATACCATTAATCTGCGAAATCTCCGGGAGGATCACGACCTGACCCAGCAGCAGGTGGCGGAGTATTTGGGGACATCGCAGACCATGGTGGCCCGGTATGAGCGGGAGGCCAGCGAGCTGCCCTTGCGGCATTTTATCCGCCTTTGCCAGCTCTATCAGGTGTCTGCTGATGAGGTGTTGGGGCTGCGGCGCAGAAAATAAAAAACACGAGGGACAGGCGATGCGCCTGTCCCTCTGTATGCTATAAATATTATTTCTTTTTCTTTGTCCGCTCCTCAATTTTCTTGCCCGCCCATTTGGCCAGGTTTACGCAGGCGGCAGCGGTGACCGCCAGCAGCACGGTGCCCAGGGCAAGCTGTTTTTTCGGCTTCATATCAGTACACCAGCTTTTCGACCAGGTAGGCCTTCAGCTGGCTGACAGGCACGCGCACCTGCTCCATGCTGTCCCGCTCCCGGACGGTGACGCAGTTGTCCCCGGCCTTTTCGCCGTCGCCCACGGTATCAAAGTCCACTGTAATGCAGAAGGGGGTGCCGATCTCGTCCTCCCGGCGGTAGCGCTTACCGATGGAGCCGGTCTCGTCGAAGTCGATCATCCACTCCTTGCACAGTTCGTCGTAAATTTTCCGGGCCGGCTCGGACAGCTTCTTGCTCAGGGGCAGGATGGCTGCCTTGTAGGGGGCCAGAGCCGGGTGCAAATGCAGCACCACGCGCACATCGTTCTTGCTCTCGTCCACCGTTTCCTCGTCATAGGCGTCGCACAGCACCGCCAGCACGCTGCGCTCCACGCCCAGGGACGGCTCCACCACATAGGGGATGTAGCGCTGGTTGGTCTCGGGGTCAAAGTAGGTCAGGTCCTTGCCGGAGGTGTTCTGGTGCTGGGTCAGGTCATAGTCGGTGCGGTCCGCCACGCCCCACAGCTCACCCCAGCCGAAGGGGAACAGGAACTCAAAGTCCGTGGTGGCCTTGGAGTAGAAGCACAGCTCCTCCGGGTCGTGATCCCGCAGGCGCAGGTTCTCGTCCTTCAGGCCGATGCCCAGCAGCCAGTTGTGGCAGAAGCTGCGCCAATACTGGAACCACTCCAGATCGGTGCCGGGCTTGCAGAAGAACTCCAGCTCCATCTGCTCAAACTCCCGGACACGGAAGATGAAGTTGCCCGGGGTGATCTCATTGCGGAAGGACTTACCGATCTGGCACACACCGAAGGGCAGCTTGCGCCGGGTAGTGCGCTGGGTGTTGACGAAGTTGGTGAAGATACCCTGGGCGGTCTCGGGCCGCAGGTACACGGTGTTCTTGGCGTCCTCGGTGACGCCCTGGAAGGTCTTGAACATCAGGTTGAACTGCCGGATGTCGGTGAAATTGTGCTTGCCGCAGGAGGGGCAGGGGATGGCCTTGTCATCAATGTACTCCTTCATTTCCTGCTGGGAAAAGGCGTCGATGGGCTTGGGCAGCTCCACGCCGCTTTCGTGGCACCAGTCCTCAATGAGCTTGTCGGCCCGGAAGCGCTCCTTGCACTCCTTGCAGTCCATCAACGGATCGGAGAAGCCCGCCAGATGGCCGCTGGCCACCCAGGTCTGGGGATTCATCAGAATGGCCGCATCCTGGCCCACATTGTAGGGATTCTCCTGGACGAACTTCTTCCACCAGGCCTTTTTGATGTTGTTTTTCAGCTCCACGCCCAGGGGTCCGTAGTCCCAGGTGTTGGCGAGGCCGCCGTAAATTTCGGAGCCTGCGAAAATGAAGCCGCGGTTTTTACACAGGGCAACGATTTTGTCCATGGTTTTCTCAGTATTTTTCATAGCGATTCTCCTTTATGGTAAAATTTTTTAGTTCGGAAGAAATAAAAAAACGCCCTGAACTGCCTACGCAGCTCAGGGCGAACTAAATCATAGTCCGTGGTTCCACCTGAATTCGGAAAGCTTCCGCACTCAACGGCTGTAACGGTGCCAACCGGCGGGCATTTCCTCCCGCAGCTCCGGGCCGCCACGCCCATCATTGCCTGTAATGCGTTAAGGGTATCACTTTTTGCCCCGGGAGTCAAGAGAAAATTTTCATTCGCTGACGCAATAAGGTGGAGTGTGTCCAGATGGACAACGGCTTTGGGTTTACCAGCCGTTTTTCCGGCAGTAAACGTGACTTGCCGACGCTGGCTTTCTCCTATCGAGTTCGCTTTTTGAAAAAACGGGAATAATTTTATTGGACGGCGATGGCATCTGTGGGGCAGCCCTCGGCCGCCGCCTGGGCGCTGATCTGTAGATCCACGGGAATGTCCTCCGTCTGGGCCTGGGCGGGCTGCCCCGGCAGCAGGGTGAACACCTCCGGGCAGACCGACGCGCACAGTCCGCACTGGATGCAGCTCTTCTGATAGACCATGACCTTCATATTCGTTCCTCCTTATTGTAAATATGTAGGAAGCGAATTATGCGGTTGCCCGTGTGTGGGGCACAGGGCGTCGGGGACGCCGCCCCCTACGGCTTTTTACCGGTAAACGGTGCGTAGGGGTTGGCCTACCGGACGACCCGCACCGGGCCTGCACCGCAGCCTCCCGGCAGGGCACGCGGGCCCCGCCCTACACGCCATTCCGTAGGGGCGACCCTTGCGGTCGCCCGTGGGCGAGGCAGAGATTCGCCCCTACGCACCACACGTAAACACCCCCGCAGCGGGCGGGTGCAATGGCCGCCCCTCTTCCGTCTTCACTTTTCCCTTAAATTACCCGTCCCCATTAAAAAATATTCCCATTTTCCCCCCTTGACACAGGTTTCCGCCCATGATATATTAATCGTACTAATACGACTAATACACTAAAAACACTCGGGAGGAGGGAGCATTGTGCTGCATTTGGACTATCGGGACAGCCGTCCCATCCACCAGCAGGTACGGGACGGACTGCGGCGGCTGATGGTGACGGGCGTTCTGCAGCCGGGGGATCAGCTGCCCTCCGTGCGCAAGCTGGCCACAGAGCTGGCCATCAATCCCAACACCATCCAGCGGGCCATCGCCCAGCTGGAGGCAGAGGGCTTTGTATACACCGTGTCCGGCCGGGGCAGTTTTGTGGCCGAGGAGGGCGACCAGAACCGCCGCCGCATGGCTGAGCTTACAGAGAGTCTGCGGGACACCGTGGAGGAGCTGCGGCAGCTGGGCATGACAGAGCAGCAGTGGCTGGATCTGTGGAGAGAGGAGGAAGAAAAATGATCGAAGTAAAAAAATTGGTAAAAACCTTTGACGGCTTCACAGCTCTGGACAGCGCCACCCTCACCGTGCCCAAGAGGGCGGTGTACGGTCTGGTGGGCCCCAACGGCGCGGGCAAGTCCACACTCCTGCGCCACATCACCGGGGTCTACAAGCAGGACAGCGGCCAGGTGCTGATAAACGGCGTGCCTGTCTTTGAAAACCGCCACGCCAAGGAGCGGGTGGTGTCCATCCCCGACGACTGGTTCTTCTATAACCAATCCACCATCCGGGAGATGGCCAAGCTCTACGCGGGCATGTACCCCAGGTTCGACTGGGGGCGCTTCGAAAAGCTCCGGGGACTGTTCTGCCTGCCGGAAAAGAAAGCCATCCGCCGCATGAGCAAGGGCATGCAGCGCCAGGCGGCCTTCTGGATCACCATGAGCTGCATGCCGGAGTACCTGGTGCTGGATGAGCCGGTGGACGGCCTGGACCCGGTGATGCGCCGCCAGGTGTGGCAGGTGCTGCTGGACGATGTGGCTGCCCGGGGCACTACGGTGCTCCTCTCCAGCCACAACCTCCGGGAGCTGGAGGATGTGTGCGACCATGTGGGCATCATGGATCAGGGCAAGGTGCTCCTGGAGCGCACCCTCTCCGACCTGCAGGACAGCACCGTGAAAATTCAGGTGGCCTACCCCACGCCCCAGGAGCCTGCCCTCCCCGCGGAACTGCAAGTGCTCCATCATTCTCAGGTGGGCCGGGTCCACACCTACATCATGCGCGGCAGCAGCGAGGAGATTTGCCGCCGCATGCAGATCACAAGCCCCCTGCTGCTGGAGGCCATTCCCCTGACCCTGGAGGAAATCTTCATCTATGAATTAGGAGGTGCGGACGATGCTGCTCACAAGATCCTTCTTTAACCGATCCCTGCTGCGCAGCGATCTGCGCCGCTGCTGGCCGCTCTTTGCCGGGTACACATTCCTGTGGTTCCTGATCCTGCCTCTGCGGCTGTGGAACGGCATCCCCGCAGGCACACTGGCAGGAGATGTGGGCGCCGCTAAGCGCGTGACCCTGGAGACCATCGGCACGGCCACCTCCTGTGCCATCTGGCTCAACCTCATTTTCGGCATCGTGCTGGCCATGGCGCTGTTTTCCTACCTGTCCAGCTCCCGGGCCACCTATGGCATGCACAGCTTTCCTGCAAGCCGTGCATGCCAGTTCGGCACCCATGTGCTGTGTGGCACAGGCGGCGCAGTCTGCTGCAGCGCAATCATTTTCCTGCTCACGATGCTTCCCCAGAGCGCAGCGGTCTGCTGGGGCCCCACCCTGTCGTGGCTGGCATTCAACCTGGTGACCTTCCTGCTGTTTTTCGCCCTGGGCATCGTCTGCTGCATGCTGTGTGCCTGGCTGCCGGCCATGGCTGTGGCCTTCGGTGCGCTGAACTGCACTGCCGTCCTCTGCCGCATCCTGATGGACACCATGTGCAGTCTCTTTTATCTCAGCTATAAAGACAATGTATTCTCCATGGGCCGGGACAACATCGTGGTCTGGCTCACCCCGGCCCTGCGCCTGACCCTGGATCTGAAGGAAACATACGCAGACGGAAGCGACGCGCTCCTGACTCACGCCGCCTGGAGGAGCCTGCTGGTATACGGCATCGCGGCTCTGGTGCTGCTGGCGGCCAGCCGGCTGCTCTACGGCATCCGCCGCAGCGAAGCCTCCGGCGACACCCTGGCCTTCCGGCCCCTGCGCCCGGTGGTGCGGTGGGTAGTGGGCCTGCTGGGTGGCCTGGGCCTGGGCCTGCTGCTGGCGCTGATCCTCAGCTGCACCAGCAACACCGTGGCGCTGCTGGCCTGCATCATCGTCCTGGGCATGGCGTGCATGATCGGCTCCCAGATGCTCATCGCCCGCACGCCCCGGGTTTTCGGCAAGCTCTGGCCGGAGCTGCTGGCCCTGTGCGCGGTGCTCATCGCCCTGTGCCTGTGTGTCAAGGCCGACCTCTTCGGCTTTGAGCGGCGGGTCCCCCAGGCGGATCAGGTGGAGTCGGCAGAGATTGTCTGCGGTGCCCTGGCCCACCGCCCCGCCCAGTTCGATTCCCCCGATGAGATCGACACCATTCTCCTGGCTCATCACGCTCTGGCTGACCGCACCATTCCCAAGGGCGGCTACACCGAGTATGGCCGCAGCTTCCTCATCACCTACAACCTGAAAGACGGCGGAAGGCTCTCCCGCCAATACTATCTCCCCACGTCGGACATGACCATCGTGCAGCCCCTGCTGGAGACGGACACCTTCCGCCGCAGTCTGGTGCTGGATTCCGCCGGCACTGTGTCCGCCGAAAGCCTCCGCTACGGTTGGGTATCCATCCCCACGGCAGAGGTTTCCCGGGAGCTGACGGCCCAGCAGTGCAATGCGCTGTATAAGGCCACTCTGGAGGACATCGCGGCCATGGACATGACCGACACCAGCCTCTACAGCAACCAGAACTGCCTGGTGCAGATCACCCTGGATGACACGGTACATGACCGGGAATTCTCCATTTATCTCAACCGCCAGTGCACCCGCACTCTGGCGCTGCTGCAGGAGTGGGACATCATCCAGACCCCGGAGGACGCTTTCGGCATAGATGATATGGGCGACTACGCAGACACCATCGAATACCCCGGCATTACTGTGCCCTACAGCGCATGAGCAAGAAAGCCCCACCGGCGGTGGGGCTTTCTTGCTGCGGTCACAGGGCGGCACCGCCGCGGGGGTACTGCCCATGTCCCTCAAAAGGCCTTCCCGCCTCGCTTTTCAGCCCTCCTCCCCCTTTCTCTCTGGCTTTTCACGGAAAAAATCGCACCAAATACCCAAAATTTATACTATCCTCGTATTGAAAATCAATTACCGCCGCTTTATAATGGTAAAAAAGCTCCCGGGAGGAGAGACCATGAACGAGATTTTTGTAACCGGCCACCGCAATCCGGATACGGATTCCATTGTGGCGGCCATGTCCTATGCCGCCTTGCGCAACGCCCTGGGCGACCGGCAGTATGTTGCGGCGCACCTGGGACACATCAGCGATGAAACAAACCGTATGCTCAAGCATTTTGGCTTTAACGAGCCCATGGCCATCCGCACGGTCCGCACCCAGGTCCGGGACCTGGAGTATGACACGCCCCCCTGCCTCAGCTCCTCCGTCACCATGGACCGGGCCTGGCATGTGATGCGCGACCAGCGCATCTCCGCCGTCCCTGTGGTGAATGACGACGGGACCCTCTATGGCATGCTCTCCGCCGGCGACATCGCCACCTTCAGCATGGAGACCTTGGTGGACAGCCAGGTGGAGGAGCTGCCGGTGTTTAACCTGGTCAGCGTACTGGAGGGGCGCATCGTCAACGAGGGCGGCAGCGTGCCCACCAACATCAGCGGCAGCGTTGTGGTGGCTATGCCCCAGGCCGCGGAGAACCTGCGTTTTTCCGGCAGAAACAATATTGTCCTGGTGGCCAGCCAGCCGGATATGATCCAGCGGGCCCTGGATCAGCATGTCAGCTGCCTGATCATCTGCCGTGCGGATGTTGATCCCGCGTTGGAGGATTATGCCGGCAATACCTGCATCATATCCACGCCCTTTACTGCCGGCCGCGCCTGCCGCCTGATCTACCAGGCCATTCCCATCTCCCGGCCCTGCCAGCGGGGCGAGATCGTGTGCTTCCATCTGAACGACTATATCGATGATGTCCGGGAGGTGGTGCTCAAGAGCCGCTACCGCAGCTACCCGGTGTTGGATGAAAACGAAAAAGTCGTGGGTACCCTGTCCCGCTATCACCTGCTCCGTCCCCGGCGCAAGCAGGTGGTGCTGGTGGATCACAACGAGTTTGCCCAGTCTGTGCCGGGCCTGGACCAGGCGGAGATCCTGGAGATCATCGACCACCACCGTCTGGCGGATATCCAGACCGGCCAGCCCATCTATGTGCGCAACGAGCCCGTGGGCAGCACCAATACCATCATCGCCTCCATGTACCAGGAGCACGGGGTCATCCCCTCCGGGCCTATGGCGGGCCTCATGGCGGCGGCCATATTGTCGGATACGGTGATGTTCAAGTCCCCCACCTGCACCAAGCGGGATATTTCCATGGCCGAGCGCCTGGCCCGCATCGCCAATATCAAGCTGGATGACCTGGGCAAGGAGTTGTTCTCCTCCGTCAGCCCGGATAAGCCCGTGCAGGAGCTCATCGCCTCGGATTTCAAGGAGTTCCACATTGCCGAGCAGATGCTGGGCGTGGGGCAGATCACCTGCCTGGACTCCCTGGATATCATGAGCCGCAAGGACGAGCTGCTGAAGGAAATGACCCGCCTGCGGGACGAGCACCACTACGACATGGTGATCCTCATGCTGACGGATGTGCTGCTGGAGGGTACGCAGCTGCTGTATGTGGGCAGCGACGACGCCATCCGCAACGCTTTCTCTGTGGAGCCCAAGGACAACACCCTCTTCCTCCCCGGCGTCATGAGCCGTAAAAAGCAGATCATCCCCATGCTCACCGCCCTGTGGGGATAAAATTTCCTGGCGAAAAATCTTCGTTTTTCTGCCGTATGCGGGCGGCAAACTCTACGAGGCTTTTTTACAAACTAAAAACTCCCGGAATCCGTTTCCGGGAGTTTTTTCCGGTTCCTGTAAGAAACACGCCCCGATGGTGTCTATAAAAGTGAAAGGCCAAAGGAAAGGAGGGGAGAGGACTATGGATGATGCCACCATCGTGGCGCTGTTTTGGGCCCGGGATGAGCGCGCCATCCCGGCTGCGGCGGAAAAATACGGTGCCTACTGCGCCGGCATCGCCGGAAGCATCCTGCCCGACCGGCGGGACGCGGAGGAATGCGTCAGCGACACCTATCTCCGGGCGTGGAGCGCCATGCCGCCCCACAGACCTGCGATGCTTGCGGTATTTTTGGGCCGGATCACCCGGAACCTGGCCCTGAACCGGCTGCGCAGCGCCGCCGCGCAGAAGCGGGGCGGCGGAGGAGCGGAGGCGGTTTTTGAGGAGCTTCAGCACATCGTCTCCGACCGGGACACCCCCGAGATAGCTCTGGACCGCCGGGAGCTGGTGGCCGCTATCAACGACTTTCTCGCCGCCCTCCCGGAGACCAAGCGCCGCATTTTTGTCTGCCGCTACTGGTATTTTGACAGCGTGGCCGACATTGCCAAGCGTTTCTCCCTCTCGGAAAATCATGTCTATGTCACTCTCCACCGCCTGCGCACGCAGCTGCGCCGGTGCCTTTCGGAAAGGGGCTTTATGCTATGAAAAAAGAAGATTTTTCCCTGGTCCTGGGGGACATCCGGGACGACTTTATTGCCCAGGCCCACCAGCCCGCCCGAGCCTGCAGATCCGCCGCCCCCGTTTGGCGGCGCTGGTGCGCCGCCGCCTGCCTGTGTCTGGTCACGGCCACCGCCGTGCTGCTGACGGCCCGCTACCTGCCGCTGAAAGATTATAAGGACGGAGACACGAACTATTCCCCCAGCCAGCCCATCACAAACTACCAAATCGGCGTCGAAGCCTGCTACAAGGCCCCGGACCCCGGCGAGTATTTCTGCTTTGTGGAGGTCAACGCCGCCCGAAAGCAGTACGCAGGCCGGAATGTAAAGTTCCTTTTAGAAATGGATGTATTCCAAAATGGGGAACAGGTAGCCGCCGGAAGCCTGGGCGGTGAATTTAAGCGTTTGGCCGCCCTGGGCTATGACCTCCGCCTGGTGAATTTGCAGGAACAGGACGACGACCTGATCATCACCTGGCCCATCGCAGTGGGCCTGTTCACCGAGGAGCAGATTCGAAATTTTCCCGTAAATTCCGAGTATGGCTACGCTCTCTGCTTCCCCACCAACCCCGACGGCACCCCCGTTCAAATAGAGGAACCCAATCTCATTACCGCCGCCGATGTCTCATCATTGCCGCCCACCGGCACCCTGTCCACGCCATAAGAGCAGGCACCCCCCGCACCCAGCGGCCATGCTTAGGGGCGGAGTTCTGCCCCGCCCGATAACCGGCGCACTTCTTGTTCCCCTCCGTAGGGGGCGGCGTCCTCGACGCCCCGCTTTACCGCGCTTCTTGTTCCCGTCCGTAGGGGCGACCCTCGCGGTCGCCCGCGGGAGGGGAAATCGGCGAAGCGCCGCCAGTGGCGGATGAAGCGAGCCGGTTTCGAGGAAGTGCCCCGATTGGCGGCCACAACAGTGCCCGTCAGTCGGTTGGCACGACGGTGGGCAAGAGAGCCCCTCCCCTACGCACCACAAGGAACACACCGAGCCGGGCGGACAGAGTCGTCCGCCTCTACAAAATAATGCCGTGTAGGGCGGGACCCATGTGTCCCGCCGTCTCACCGTACCCCTTGCAAAAGTCCGTCATTGCGAGACCAGTGCGAACGCTGGTCGCGGCAATCCGCACTCCTAAAAGGCTCCCCTACGCCCCGCTTTACCGCGCTTCTTGTTCCCGTCCGTAGGAGCGACCCTCGCGGTCGCCCGCGGGAGGGGAAATCGGCGAAGCGCCGCCAGTGGCGGATGAAGCGAGCCGGTTTCGAGGAAGTGCCCCGATTGGCGGCCACAACAGTGCCCGTCAGTCGGTTGGCACGACGGTGGGCAAGAGAGCC
>ENA-UONZ01002376-UONZ01002376.1-human-gut-metagenome-genome-assembly--contig:-C93old-NODE-2376-length-14997-cov-9.137331_pt1 | contig 14997 bp, 16 predicted proteins | sample MGYA00242468_ERZ724015 | MGnify/ENA metagenome assembly ERZ724015
TTTAGTAAAAAAGCTGTTACGTCTATTGGAAAAGTCTTGTCAGAGCTCCAATGTGGCGGGTCAAGCGGCTACGCTTGTGGGGGGGGGGCAACCATTTAAGCTCCCGTAGTAATGGTTTTACGCTTGCCGAGGTTTTGGTAACACTTGGCATTATCGGCGTTGTTTCTGCTATGACCGTACCTTCTTTGATGCAAAATTATCAACGTCAAAGCTATGTAACACAGCTGCACAAATTTTATAATATATTATCTCAAGGTTTAGTTCAAGTTATGGCTGACAAAAATGCTGTGAATTTAAAAGAAGCAGGATTAACAACATTAAGCGAATGGAATAGTTTCTTTAACACTTATTATAAAATTATACAAGATTGTAAAGAAACGCAAACACCTTGTATGGCTTCGTCTTATAAAAAGATTTCAGGTCAATTTATATCAGGTAACACATCACGTTATATTACACTTGCTGATGGAACTTCGCTGGGGTATTTAAATATTAATGACCCTGATGCAAGTCTCATTGCAGTGTTATACGTTGATGTTAACGGAGCTAAAGGTCCTAATCTTGTAGGACGTGATTTGTTTGCCATTTATGTATATAATAATGGCATTGTTGACGATTATTCAACTTCTTTGCCGCCGATATCAAAGGAAAAACGTGAAGAGATGTTTAATACTTCTTGTATTAATAATAATGGCACCTGGAACGGATGTTTTGGTAAAATTTTGAACGATAACTGGGAAATGACATATTAAAAAAATAATACCCGTAAAGGGTATTATTTTTGTTTTTTTTTTGCGGGAGGCATTATTCACCAAGTTGTCCTATTTTGTGGATTTTGATGAAGTTTGTTCCGCCAACCATAAGTTCAGGAACTGAACCTGTGATAACAACCATATCGCCGTCTTCAAGACCCATTGTTTTCTTCAGGAATTTATCCATTTGTCTTAAAGAGTTTTTATCGATTGAAGCTTCAAAATCTACTACAAAAGGACATACGCCTCTATATAGTTTAATGTCACGGCAAATATTTTTGCTCGGACAGCAGGCAAAAATAGGAACGCTTAATCTTCCTTCAGATAAGAAAGAAGCTGTAAAACCGCTTCCTGTCAAAGCAATAACGCCTTTAACATTCATTTTTTTTGCCATATCAGCGATTGACATACCGATAGCCATTGCCTGAGAATCTTTTTCTTCCTCAACCATTTTTCTTGGGAATTTATTTTTTCTCATAAACGGAGATTCTTCAACAGTGTCAGCAATTTTTTTCATCATTGCAACAGCTTCTACAGGATAAGCACCTGCTGCGGTTTCTCCTGAAAGCATAATTGCATCGGTACCGTCAAGAATAGCGTTTGCTACGTCAGAAGTTTCCGCACGTGTCGGGATCGGGTTTTCAATCATACTGTCAAGCATTTGTGTTGCTACGATTACAACCTTTCTTTTTGCATTAGCTTTTCTGATAATAGTTTTTTGTACAATAGGTACTTTTTCTGTTGAAATTTCAATACCTAAATCGCCTCTTGCAACCATTATACCGTCAGAAACTTCAATAATGCTGTCTATATTATTCACAGCCTGTGGTTTTTCAATTTTAGAAATTATTTTAGCTGTGGTATTTCCGTGTCCTTCCAATAATTCTCTAAGTTTAACAACGTCAGAAGCTTCTCTTACAAATGATAAACCAAGATAGTCAATGTCGTTATGTGCTGCAAATTCAACGAAAGTTAAATCTCTTGCTGTTAAAACATCGAGGCTTCCTTGTGAACCCGGTATATTTATACCTTTTCTTTGTTTCAAAAGACCGTCTGTTAAGACTTCTGCAAAAATTACGTTGTCCTCTGTTTTCTGAACTTGTAACTGGATTTTACCGTCATCAATCAAAATCATCTCACCCGGTGTAACATCATTTGCCATACCTTTATAGTCGACTGGAAGAATGTCGCCTGTAACTTCAGACTGGTGGCGGAATTTTAAAATTTGTCCTTTTTTAATTTCAATAGATTCCGGTAAATTTCCTATTCTGATTTTGGGACCTTGAAGGTCAAGAAGAACAGGAATTAAAGTTTTTTCTTCTTTTTCAATTTCTCTTATGAAAGTCAAATTTTGTTTATGCATGTCAACATCGCCATGTGAAGAATTTAATCTGAACATGGTTACTCCGGCTTTCAATAACTCTCTGATTTTTTCTTTTGTAGATGTTGCAGGACCAAGTGTCGCAACAATTTTCGTCATAGTGTAACTACTCATGGTTTTCCTTTCTTTTCGGGTAAATTTTATAATAAAAATTCAAACATGTTTACAAGTTTCAATGTTTACGATATAATAATACACGAAAAAGGTTTACTAGTAAATATGAGGAAGTAAAAATGAAGAAAATTGTTTCTGGGCTAATGGCATTGGGGTTATTAGCAATGAATGCTGTTCCTGCATTAGCTGCAACTGCCATAGCAGATGTAAGCCAAAATTATTGGGCTAAAAAAGAAATTGTTGAAGTTGTAGATGAAAACATTATGTGTTTAACAGGTAATCGTTTTAATCCTGAAGGTAATATGACAAGAATAGAGTTTGTTAATGCTTTACTGAAAGTTTTATCAAATGATAACTTAAATGTTAATATTACTAACAAGTTTTCAGATGTAAGCAAGGATACACCTAATTATGATAATATCCTGCGTTCTCAACAATTAGGTCTTGTTTACGGTTATCCTGACGGAACTTTCCAACCTAACAGAGTTGTTTTGCGTTCTGAAGCTCAATCTGTAATCAGTCATATTACAAAAGATATGAACCCTGATACTGCTGTATTAGAGCAATTTAAAGATGCAGCTGCAATTCCTGCCTGGGCAAAAAAAGTTTATGCTAAAACCATTAACTATGGTATTTACGTAAACTATCCGGATTCAAGAGAATTGAGACCAAATGATAATTTATCAAGAGCAGAAGCTGCTGTTCTTCTTGCAAGATTAAAAGCTAAATTGGATTTGGTTAAACAGGAATACATAGGTACTACAACTATTGAACACCTTAATGTTACTAAAAAAGCTCCTTCTAACGAAGTTAAAGTTAATAATATTCAAAGCGTGATAACTGAAGGTAACGTTTTGGCTGTTGCTTTTGAATCTAAATTTAAATCAGAAGAACACAAAGCAGGCGACATTGTTTATTTTGTAAATGATGAAAATATTGTTACTAAGGAAGGTACTGTTGTTATTCCTGCGGGATCTAAATTTATTGCAAAAATTAATGAAATTAAAGATCCGAAATTATTTAACAAAAATGCAAGAGTTTATCCGCAACTTACTAAAATCGTTTTACCTGACGGAAAAGAATTGGCTTTCAATGCTAAACCGTTCTCAAAAGATTACTCTTTAAAAGAAGGTCCTTGGATGACTACAGGTAAATTACTGTTATGCACAGCTACTGGCGGTGCTGTTGGTATTGGTGCAGGTGTTGGCTTTGCATTCATACCGGATCCTACTAAAATCGGTACTGGTATTGCAATCGGTGCTCCTGTAGGTGCGGCTGTTGGTTTAGTTACAGGTTTGGTAACTCCAGGCTTGGAATATCACGCTAAAGCAGGTGAAGAAGTTTATGTAATCTTACTTGACGAAGCTTCTATTCCAAAAGCAAATGTAGCATTATAATTTTTATAATCTTTATTTAAAAAGGGTTGGATTATTCCAATCCTTTTTTTATTTTATACTTTTTGCCCGCTACAAAAGTTTAATCTCTATTAATCATATGGTTATGGTAAATACTTTCACAGAGTTTAAAATGATAATGTAAATGAAAATTTTATACATTATTAAATTTTATGGGAGTATTTTATGAAAAATTTATGTATTTCTTTAGCACTTATAGGTGCAATTGCTTTATCAACTAACGGTGCTTTTGCAGCCTGGGAAGGTGTTCAAACCCTCAATCCGGTGCCTTACCTGTCTTATTTGAACCCTCTGCCTTACTTTGGTATTGGTGAAAATAAAACTAACTTCAGCTTAAATCCGTTTACAGGATTCAAAAACTGCAACAAGTGTAAAGTAAAAAAATGTGACGAGTGTACAAAGGTTAAAATTAATCCTTGTCCTACTTGCAGAAAAGCTTTTGCCGAGCCTACCTGCAATTCCTGCGACAGAATTTATGTTCAGCCTGTGCAGCCAAAATGTCCTTGTATGATTAAACATTAGAGGAAAAAAGAACCGGATGATTTATTCCGGTTCTTTTTATTTTAATATTCAATACTTTGTAATGTTTTAAATATTCTGTCCGTAATATCCTGAATATATTCTTGTGAAACCATACCATTGATAACAGCATCTGATATTTGATAAGCAGGGCGTATATATTGCTGCGCTGTTCTGTTTACATCCTGAAATTGTAAATCAGCCGCAGTTCCTGTTTTACCCCGAAGAGCTGCACGTTTGTACCAGCGCTCTTTTATAACTTCCAGCGGTGTATAAACATAAACTTTTACATCCATAACATCTCTGACACCTTCATTAAGAACATACAAACCTTCCGTTAGAATAACTTTTGCAGGTTCTTTAACATCGCCGTTAGGATCTGAAACGCAGGTTACGAAATCATATTTAGGAGAAACTATTTTTCTTCCTCGTTTTAATTCCATTAAGTGTTCTGTCATTAATTTTAAATCAATAACGTCAGGGGTATCGAAACTGAAACCTGTTTTAAAGAGTTCTTCGTAGCTGCCTGCTTCCTGTAATTCTTTTGATGTGTCTTTGTAATAGTCATCACATCTTATAACAGTATAAATGCCTGATTTTTTATCTTTAACACAGGCTTTAATTGTATTGTCTACAAAAACTGTTTTTCCCGAAGCGCTTTCACCTGTTATACCTATAAGAAAAGTTTTTTTCTTTTCTTGAACAACTTTTCTTGCAATATTTAAAATAAGATTATCAGAAGTTTTTAAAAATAACGGTTGGGCTTCTCTTTTATCTTCTTCCAGAATTTTTTTCAAAGATTCAACAATATGTGATATTATTTCCATATCGCTTCTGCTTGAGTAATAATCATAATTTGTCAATTGAAAATCAGTCATCATACTTCGTTTCCCCTATTCTATATATTCTACATTAAATTTTTTTTATTTTGTAAAAATAATAAATTTTGTAACAATATTGATTAATTTCTTAAAGAAAAGCTCAAAAACTGCCGTTCTGGGAATATGTGAAGTAGTCTTTGCCGTTTACGGTAAAGGTAACAAAAGAGGAGTATGTCATGTATCACGACGAAATTTTTGAAAATGCCTTGAGAGAAGTCAAGGAAGAAAGCTACAATGCTTTGAAAGAAGAAATCAGCACAATGGAAATGGCTATTGAAAAGTTTCTTCGAAATGTCCTTGAATGTACATCGAGTGTTTCTGAAAGGGATTTTCACGTAACAACTCTTTAGAGCAGAAAAAAGACCGTTATGAAACGGTCTTTTTTTTTATTATGCATATAATCCGAAATTTAAGTTTTGCATAAGCGGATTGTACATCATATTTGAGTTAAATATGTTATTGTATGAGCTGTAATAAGGATTGAATGTATTATTAAATGACGGTGTCAGAATATTATTTGTGTATATTGTATTTGGTGAATATACAGGCATTTGATAATTTGCTAATCCGCTTAAAAGATTATATAAGCTGCTGTAATCACTTGATAGTCTTGATTTATCGGATGTCTTTTTGGATTTTTTAATTTCAGTATTTTTATCATTTACTATTTTTCTATAAGCTTCAATAACTTCTTCGTCCGTACAGCCTTCAAGATTTGCTCTTTCTTCGGCTTTTGCTAAAAGTTCTTCTTTGCCTTCATTGTTTTTTTGAGCATTTTCTGCTAATTTCTTTGCTTCTTCTTCATTTATTTTTTGAAGTTCTGATTTACCGGCAAGTGCTCTTGCTCCTTTGCCTGCAAGCCAGCTGCCTAAGATACCGCAGCCTACGCCTACAATAGCACCTACAGCTCCGCCGACAGCTGTTCCTACGGGTCCGCCGATACAAGTACCTATTGTTGCACCGATTTTAGCACCAGCAATTGCTCCGACTTTAGCTCCTACTGCAAAGCCTACGCCTTCGGCTGCCGCTATGCCTGCGCTTTTTGCAAGTTGTTTTGTTCCCTTACCTGCTCCGCCTTTTTTATATGTTTCTATAATGTCAGGTGTTTCACAAGCTAAGCCAATTGCTGCTGTTGCAAGACCGCCGCCTTTTGCACCTTTGGCAATTCCTCTGACAACTTTTGATGAACTTGTTGCCCCTTTTTTCATAGCGCCGTCAACTGCATTATAGCCTGAGTATTTTTTAACTCCTGCCCAGGCTTTGCCACGTTTTGTGACTGCTTTAATTTCTCCTGAAACAACGGCTTTGTGAACTGCTAAGTCAGCTTTTGCTATTGATTCTTCAATTAATTTTACTTGAGCTTTGAGTTCTTTTCCTGTTAATTTTTTTGTTTTTGCCTCTTCGATAAGTCTTTTAGCTTCTTCATAGAATTTAGCTTTTTGTCCTTGATTGAAAAACTTTCTTCTTGCTGTTTCTGTTTTTAATTTAGACCAATCTCTGTAGTCAGGAGCTGTTTTTAAGTTTTTTTCAAGTTCTGTTAATTGATTGAAGTGGCTTCTGTTGTTTATGGTTTCAAATATATTTTTACCTTTTAAGTGTTCAACGGATTTTTTGGCAGCTTCGTTATTAGCTTTGATTTGCTGCCAGGCAGATGTATAATCTCCTTTGTTTTGCCAGACCCACCTGGGAGCATCCCATACTGCACCTTTAGTTAATTTATACGCAGTTGGAGCAAGCATTAATCCGCCTGTAACTAAAAGCTGTGATTGCAAATCTGCCTGTGTATTATGGTTGATGTTTGCCGCCGCAGCATAACTTGCTAATTTATAATAATCATTACTGATTGGATTTGGCATAAATCCATGTTCCCCTGTAATTAATTCCCCGTATAATAATAAACGTAATTTATTTTTTGAAATTGCTTATTTGTAAAGATTTATTAATATAAAAAAAACGGTGATATTTAATCACCGTTGGTTATTAGCATTGATAGTTAAGTCTGTTTATTCCGGAAGTCATTGCCATAAAGTCTTGATCCATCGGATTTCCTGCACCTTGGCTGTATAATGCTCTTTGCATAGCCATTAATTCTTGTGCACTTACTGTCGGCTGAGGGATACTGAATTGATTAGCAGCTGCCTGATTTGCCATTTGAGGCATTGCATAAGGATTTGTTCCGTATTGATTCATCATTTGTTGTTGGCTGGCTAGTTGTGCCTGTTCGGCTTCGGCTTTCTTTTCAGAGTGGCTTTTGCCTGTAAACTTACTCATTAACCAGTCACCTGCAATGTAGCCTACAAGTCCGCCTACAATAGGTATCGGTATTAATGCCTGACCTATTGCAGCACCTGCCATACCTGCGCCGAGTCTTAATCCTGCTTTTCCTGTTTCAGCTATGCCTCCTGCAAGTCCTTTATCTTTGAATGCTGAAAATATATTCGGAAGTTCTGTTACAGCAATTAAAAGAGTACCTATAAGAGGCATTCTTTTGCCGATGCCGCTTAGTGAACCTTTAAATTGTGACCAGAATTTTGAAAAACCTGTTTTACCTGCTTTATCTGCAAGTTTTCCGCCAACACGCCATCCTTGTTTTACTTTTCCGGGGAATGACTTTAAGGCAGCCCAGTTGCTTTTCCAGAAACCTCCGTGGCGTTTTATCATTGTATTATTATGTGCTTCGGCAGCTTGAACGCCTTTTTTAGTTCCTGACCATACAGCCTGAAAATAATTTTGATTGGCAGCAGCACGATTTCTTACCGTATTACGCATTGCATTTGTAAAAGCTTCATTCCCTGTACCGAGTACGAAATCCGGATACAGTCTGCCTGCTCTTTGAATATATTTCCATCCTGAAGATGCAATAGATCCAACGTTCATTTTTAACCTACCTAAATTTTAAATAACCTTACCTTACATATATAAAAAAAATTTGTTTTCTATAATTGCTTTTGATTATATAGTTTATTAAGATATGTTAAGATGACTGATGACACAAGGCAAAATAATAAGCATAATTCAGGTATGGAAAAACGTGATGATGTATATAAAAACAGAGGTTTGCATGAATACGGCGATGTAAAATTTGCCGATCCTGTGAACGATAAATATCCTATTGATACCGAAGAACATATTCGTGCGGCTTGGAGTTATATTCATATGCCAAGAAACTACGAAAAATATGATGCAAATGATGTTAAAACAATCAAAGAGCGTATTATAAAAGCCTGGAAGGAAAAAATTAATCCACAAGGACCGCCGGAAGCGGAAAAATAATATTTTATTTACAAACATCCGTCAAAGTTGTATAATTCATATATGTATTGCAATGACGGTAAAATATTTATTGAAGAAGATGACCAGTGTCTTGATTGTGCAAACTATACAAAAGGACTTTCCTGTCCGCTTTTAACAGCACTGGGGCTTGGTGTTGTATCTTTGGAAGATAATCTTACTGTCACAAATTGCGGATTTTTTAAGAAGTTTAAAAGAACTTTGCATATTGTGAGGAATAATGACACGGATAACATTGATTAACGGGGACGGTATAGGACCAGAAATTTCTGATGCAGTTGTTAAGATTATTGATGCTGCAGGGGTAAAAATAGATTGGGATGTGCAAACAGCAGGTGCTGATGTTATTGATAAAGAAGGGGTGCCTTTGCCTGAAAGAGTTTTGAATTCGGTTAAGGCTAACAAAGTGGCATTAAAAGCTCCTGTTACAACACCTATTGGAAAAGGTTTCCGTTCTGTAAACGTTCAGTTGAGAAAAGAACTTGATTTGTATGCAAATTTAAGACCTTGCAAAAATTTTCCTAATGTAAAAACAAGATTTGATAATGTTGATATAGTTGTTGTAAGAGAGAATACAGAAGATTTATATGCAGGAATTGAACGGCAGGTTGATGAAAATACTGCTGAAAGTATAAAAGTTATTACTAGAAAAGCTTCTGAAAGAATTGCAAAATTTGCTTTTGATTACGCCGTAAAAAACGATCGCAAAGAAGTTTGTGTAGTTACAAAAGCTAACATTATGAAACTTTCTGACGGGTTATTTTTAGAAAGTTTTCGGAATGTAGCGCAAACTTATCCTGAAATAAGTACAAAAGAAATTCTTGTAGATAATTTGTGCATGCAGCTTGTACAAAATCCAAACCGATTTGATGTGCTTGTTTTGCCAAACCTTTACGGTGATATAGTTTCTGATTTGTGTGCAGGTTTAATCGGAGGGCTCGGGGTTGCACAGGGGGCAAATATCGGTCTTGATTATGCGGTATTTGAACCTGTCCATGGCTCTGCACCTGATATAAAAGGGCAAAATAAAGCAAATCCGACAGCATTATTGATGTCTGCAACAGAAATGCTCAAATATATCGGTGAAGCTTCATATGCAGCCAAAATTGAAAAAGCATTATTTAAAACCCTTGAAAAAGGTATTTGTACTCAAGACTTAGGCGGCAATGCATCTACAACAGAATTTACGGATGCAGTTATTCGGGAATTATAATTTTCTTCTTTTTCTTAAGGCTTAAAATTGTAAAGATACCAACAATTATGAGAGGTATAGCGATTTCCGGACGGAAAAGCAGCCAGCCGGATGCAATTGTTATTGTCCCGAGTGCAATAGTTAATATAAATGTTGATAATGTTGCGGCGAATTTTGTGATTTGACCTAATACAGGTATCATTCCTCCAATGTTTGCAATAGGCATAATCATCATATTTAGCCCGACAAGCATCAATAAAAGTCCAATTCCCCTAAAAATCCAGGTTTTATTGGAACTGTCATTTCTGTATTCTGTGAGCATATCTTTTAAATTTTTAGTGCCGCTTGATACAATTGTAAAATTACCGAACTTGCTGTTCATACTTTCAAGCCTGTTTCCTGACTGTTTAGCGATAATTGAAAGCTTTATGCCTGACGGAATATATGAATATGCAAGTTTTTGATCGCCTATAGCAGGGTTATCATAGTTTTGTCCGGTAAAATAAAATCCGTTATAAACTTTAAACTTGTTACTGTATGGCAGCTGCAATATTTTGCTGCGGGAGTTAATATTTTCTATAATATTGTCAGACAGGTAAAACTTGCCAAATCCTACATTCTGTGCATATAAATCAAGTTCTTTATATTTCATATTTGTCGGATTTGTGTAAGATTTGTTTTGAAATTCGGATGAATTTATTAAAAACTTACTCCAAACTTTTCTGTATTCATATTGTGTGCTGTTGTCCTCATTCTGTTTTTTTAATTCTTTCCACTGATACATTTCGGTATCTCTGAAAAGTGCAATTGCATTTGGAATACTGATAACGGAATCTGTAAGTGTTTCTTGCGAGTACGCCTGACCTGTGAGGTGAACAAGTTTGTTTTCGTTTGCAGGGGATATGCTGTTTGATGAGGTAACAACAGCATTTTTTTCTGCAAAATCAGCGATTTTTAAAGAGTTTACGTATATAAATTCATTTATAAAAAGCACAAAAAATGAAACTATAAATAAAATTATTCCTATAAATATACTTCCTAGAAAACTGTTTCCTCTAGCCACTTCCAACTCCTTAGTTCTGTTAATCTATAAGTCCCAAATCTCTTAAAAACCTTGAATTATCAGAGAGCTCAAGCAGTTTTTCATCGTCTGATGCATCAATAATCCCCTTAGAAAAAAGTTCATCCATAATTTTATTATGTGAGTCATTTTCAGGATCAGAGAGTACTAATTTTGAAAAGTTTTTGATGTCGCATTTACGTTCATACATATTAACAGCAGTTCTTGTCAATTTGTCAAGAAACACGCTTTTTCTATCGTCAAAATCTACCTCTAGCGGATTGATTGCTGCGCTGCTTAGTTTTTGTCTGTCTTTATTAAGTTTTTGAGCTAATTTTTTGAACATCATAAACACATACCCTCTGATTACATTATACACCCCTTGTCAAGAAAATCCACAATTCTTTACATAATTGTGAGAATAAATTAAATCTTGATTATAACTTTTATTTAAACTACAATATAGCCATAAATATAACTGAAAAGAATAATATACAAAGGTGGTAAAAAGATGCTTGATATCAAATTGATAAGAGAATGTCCTGATAAGGTTAATGAGCTTTTAAAACGCAGAAATCCCGAACTTTCTATTGATGAAGTTTTGGAAATTGATGTTGAAAGAAGAAAAGTTCAAACTCAGGCAGATGAATTGCGTGCAAAAAGAAAAGCTGATTCTCAGAAAATCGGCATGATGAAGAAAAACGGTGAAAATACCGATGCTATACAGGAAGAAGTTCGCAAACTCGGTGATGATATCAAAGCATTGGAAGAAAAACAAACTGAATTAGATAATAAGCAGAGAGATATTCTTCTGCATACTCCAAATATTCCTGATGAAACAACTCCAATAGGTTTATCGGAAGATGATAATGTTGAAGTATATAAATGGGGTGAGCCCAGAAAATTTGATTTTGAACACAAAGCTCACTGGGATTTGTGTGAAGAAAAAGGGCTTGTTGATTTTGAACGTGGCGTAAAAATATCTCAAAGCAGATTTATTTTATACAGAGGTAAAGGTGCAAAATTAGAACGTGCAATTATTAATTTCTTCCTTGACTACCACACAGGAGAACAGGGGTATGAAGAAATTTTGCCTCCGTTTATGGCAAACTCTGCTACAATGACAGGTACAGGTCAGCTTCCTAAGTTTAAAGAAGATATGTATAAATGCGAAGAAGAAGATTTGTTCTTAATTCCGACAGCAGAAGTTCCGGTTACAAATATTTATTCGGGTGAAATCCTGTCAGAAGACGACCTGCCTAAATATATGACAGCATATACTCCTTGTTTCAGACGTGAATCAGGTTCTGCCGGTAAAGATACAAGAGGCTTAATTCGTGTACACCAATTTAATAAAGTTGAACTTGTTAAACTTTGTACACCGCAAACAAGTAAAGAGGAGCATGAAAAACTTACCGAAGATGCTGAAAAGATGCTTCAATTGCTTGAACTTCCATACAGACGAGAAGCTCTCTCAACAGGTGATATCGGATTTTCAGCAAATAAGTGCTGGGATTTGGAAGTATGGATGCCGTCTTACGGAGCTTATAAAGAAATTTCAAGCTGTTCTAACTTCGGAGATTATCAGGCAAGACGTGCAAACATAAGATATCGTGAAAAAGAAACCGGAAAGATAAATTTTGTTCATACTATTAATGGTTCAGGTCTTGCGGTTGGCAGAACATTTGCGGCAATCGTTGAAAATTACCAGCAAGAAGACGGTTCTATTGTAATTCCTGAGGTGCTAAGAAAATACACGGGCTTTGATAAGATATAATATAAAAGACCTTATAAATTTTTATAAGGTCTTTTATTTGATGTTTTACAATTACTCATTTTTAGGGCATAATGTAATTAGATAGCCAAAGGAGTTTTGATGTACGATTTTCCATTTGAGTTGGATGAGTTTCAAAAAGATGCCTGTGAATGTATTAATTCAGGTAAAAGCGTTGTAGTCTGTGCGCCTACCGGTGCAGGTAAAACTGTAATAGCACAGCATGCTATTCATAGAGCATTAGAGGATGGAAAAAGAATTTTTTACACTACTCCTTTAAAGGCATTGTCAAATCAGAAATATTACGATTTTGGCGAAAAATACGGGCAGGATAAAGTAGGTTTATTAACAGGTGATACTTCAATTAACCGTAATGCCCAAATCGTTGTTATGACAACGGAAGTTTTCAGAAATATGCTTTACGGAACCAATTTCGGCTCTGTAACCGATAATATGAAAGATGTTAAATATGTTGTTCTGGATGAAGTTCACTATATGAACGATGAGCAGCGTGGAACTGTTTGGGAAGAAAGTATTATTTATTGTCCTACAAATGTTCAAATTATTGCCCTTTCGGCAACTGTGGCAAATGCTGACGAGCTTACGGATTGGATTAATACTGTTCATTCAAAAACAGAACTTGTAAATACCGACTTCAGACCTGTACCTTTAAGGTTTTATTATTTTGACAGCTCTCAGCCTAGTAAGCTTTTGCCGCTTCTTACTCCAAGCGGTCAGTTGAATAAAAAAATTAAGCCTGAAAAACGTGTGTTTGGTAAAAAACTTCAGAATAAACGTTCTTACGTAAAAGATATTATTAGAAATCTGCAAGAGAATGATATGCTTCCTGCTATATATTTTACATTCTCAAGAAAAAAATGTGATGAACAAATGGAAAAGTGTTCATCTCTGGAACTTGTAACAAAAGGCGAGCAGGCGCAAATTAGACAGTTTATTGATGAGTATATTGCTGAAAACCCTCATCTTTATAACAATAAACATATTGAATATCTTTTACAGGGTGTTGCATCTCACCATGCCGGACTTTTACCGGCGTGGAAAAACCTTGTTGAAAAACTTTTCCAAAAAGGTTTGATAAAAGTTGTTTTTGCTACAGAAACTCTTGCAGCAGGTATAAATATGCCTGCACGTTCAACCGTAATAAGCTCTACAAGCAAACGTACTGATAGCGGTCACAGAATGCTTACGGCAAGCGAATTCCTCCAAATGTCAGGCAGAGCAGGAAGACGTGGAATGGATGAAGTAGGGTATGTTACTATTGTAGGTACGCAGTTCCAATCTCCCGAAGAAGTTGCAGAGCTTGTTTTAAGTGATGCCAACCCGTTAGAAAGCCGTTTTTCACCGAGCTATTCTATGGTGTTGAACCTTTTACAAAGATTTAGTCTTGAAGAAGCTAAAGAACTTATATTAAAAAGTTTCGGATATTTTTCCTCAGGCTCACGTTTGCAGCCTCTGTTGAAAGCACAGGAACAAATTGATAATGAATTAAAATCAAGAGAATTTGTTTGTCCTTATAAGTTATGTGACACTGAACTGTATGAATACGATAAACTTCGCCATATCTATGTACAAAACAGGCAAACCTACAAAAGAATTTGCAAGCAGGAAAAGTCTAAAAACAGACCTTTATCTCCCGAAGCTGTCGAATTTGGAAGACAGACTAAAGCTATGCTTGAGAAGATGCATGGTTTTCACTGTGATACTTGCAAATTTTACAAAAAACATTCAAAAAATCTTGAAGTTCTCGAACGTTTTTCTGTTCGCAAAAACAAACTTGAAAAGGAAATTGAAAAGCAGCGTGATATTTTCTGGAATAAATTCCTTGCTCACAGAAGCGTATTAATTGATATGGGGTACCTGAGGGATGATTACCCGACAGAACGTGGCGTAACAACTTCACAAATTCGTTCTGAAAATGAATTATTTATTGCAGAGATTATTTTTTCTAATGTTCTGGATAATCTTTCGCCGTCACAACTTGCTGCTGTAGTTTGTGCACTGACTACAGAAGATTTGAGAATTGATATACCTTATCTGCCTATATCAGAACCTGTAAGAAAAACTTTGAATTTGATTAGAAACATAAGACGTAAGCTTGAAAAGGTTCAAAGCAGGTATTCTGTAGAAGCTCCGATGTATATTAACCCTTATTTCTCATCTTTGATTGAATTGTGGGTTGAAGGTGCTGAATGGGAAACAATTACAGAGCAGATTGATATGGGTGAAGGTGATATTGTGCGTTCTTTCAAGCGTGTTGTTGATGTTTTAAGACAGTTTACAACCATCGCAAATGTTCCGGAAGCCCTTGTGTTTACTGCACGTGAAGCAATTGAAAAAATTCAGCGTGAGCCTGTTGATATTGATTAGCGATAATTAATTTGTTATAATAAAAAGGTATATATTGTTGAAAGGAGCAATTAATGAAAAAGTTTAGTAAAAAAGCTGTTACGTCTATTGGAAAAGTCTTGTCAGAGCTCCAATGTGGCGGGTCAAGCGGCTACGCTTGTGGGGGGGGGGCAACCATTTAAGCTCCCGTAGTAATGGTTTTACGCTTGCCGAGGTTTTGGTAACACTTGGCATTATCGGCGTTGTTTCTG
>ENA-UONZ01002379-UONZ01002379.1-human-gut-metagenome-genome-assembly--contig:-C93old-NODE-2379-length-14952-cov-9.944687_pt1 | contig 14952 bp, 11 predicted proteins | sample MGYA00242468_ERZ724015 | MGnify/ENA metagenome assembly ERZ724015
CTATGACATCTGTACCATTCTTCCGACAGGCTGGTCACAGACAATCCAGACGGTCCGATTAACAGGAAAACAGATTCAGGATTTATATAAAGAAGGATACGATGCAGTCGGTACAGGAAACAATTACCCTTATGTGCTGGTAAGCCCAGTGGAACTGGAAGACGATAAGACTTACCAGGTGGCAGTTTCTGGAATCAGTGAAAAACTGGCATCAGAAGCGGAAGTGACAGACAGCGGAATTGTAGGTATGGATGCGGCAAAAGAGTTTTTTGGACAATTTGAGACTTTAAGTGAAGCGGACGCTGAATGGAAATAATAATGGAAATAATCGAGGGAGAAGAATGCAGAAGAGAAATAATTACCGGAATTTAATATTGGGGTGTTGTATGACTGGTATAGCGATGCTTTTTGCATTCTTTTTCCTGTATCAGACTTATATCCAGGATATTATCTATGAGGAACGGTTAAACCAGATGGAAGAAATTACCCGTCAGATGTTTCAAAATCTGGAGGATGTGATCGATTCCCACTGGGACCGGGTGACGGAAGAATGTAATTATCTGAGAAATGCAAACATACAGACTACAGACGAACTCTGCAGATATATGGAAAAGAAATATGAATTATCAGCATATGCAGATCATAAGATCACGTTGATGGCAGTGGATTCAGAAGGCGGATATTATACAGAATCCGGAAACAGAGGACTTTTCCGTGAGCTGGATTATTTTGAAGACAATCCCGAACGGATCAGTTTTGTTTTTGATTCCATGACGGATAACCAGTCAGAGATGGTATTTCTGAATCATCTGCCAGAGCCAATAGAGCTTCAGAATGGAGAAAAGAAAACAATAATCCGTTATTTTGGAATTGCCCAGGATATGGAACAGCTGAATCCTTATTTTAACTGCGATGCATATGATGGGAACAACAGTGTGTATGTGCTGAATGACAATGGATTTAAACTGTTCAACAGCAATCAGGTGGAACTGATCAAGGGGCATAATGTATTTTCCGTTCTACAGAACATGAAGTATCTTCACAATTCTTCCTTTGAGAAAACAAAGGCGGAACTAGAAGAAAAAGGCTGCAGTTATTCGAATGCAGTTCTGGATGGAACAGAATATTTTTATGGATTAAGAAGAATGAACAATGCCGAATGGACCCTGATCTTTCTGGTTCCGGCGGAATATGTTGCTACAAATACCTTAGAACTTGTCAATTTTGTCACAATATTTATCGTTATCTTTACGCTTATCGTAGCTGTCTTTGTTATACTGGGGATTTCTTTTGTCATGCACAGAAACCAGCAGGAAGCGATCCGTGTGGAACAGGAAAATAATGCGAAGCTGGAAACAGTGAATACAAAGCTGCGGCAGGCAAAACAGGCGGCAGAGGAAGCTTTTCAGGTGGCACAGGAAGCGAGCAGGTCAAAGAGCAGTTTCCTTGCCAATATGTCCCACGATATCCGTACTCCGATGAATGCGATCATTGGTATTACGTCATTAATCCGATATGACGCCGGCAATAAAGGCAAGGTAATAGAGTATGCGGATAAAATCGACACTTCCTCACAGCATCTGTTAGGGATTATCAATGATGTTCTGGATATGAGCAAGATTGAAGCCGGAAAAACGGTTTTCAAGTATTCTGATTTTTCTCTTCTGGATTTTATACAGGAACTCGACACGATATTTCATTCTCAGATATCTGAAAAAAAGCAGACTTTTACAATTACAAAAGAAAACATCCAGCATGAGTGGGTGAATGGGGATCGGGTTCATCTGATGCAGATTTTCAGCAACCTGTTGTCCAATGCAATAAAATATACACAGGAAGGTGGAGAAATCCTGCTTCTGGCAGAGGAATGTGGATCAAATTCATCTGTTTATGCAAAGTACCGCTTTTTAGTCAGCGATAATGGTATGGGAATGTCGGCCGATTTCAAAGATACCATCTTTGATCCGTTTACCCGTGCCGAAAATTCTCTGACAAGTAAGATACAGGGGACCGGGCTTGGAATGGCTATTACCAGAAATCTGGTTGAAGCCATGGGAGGCACCATTGATGTGGAGAGTGAACCGGGACAGGGAAGCTGTTTTGAGGTTCTTATTGATCTGAAAATTGCCGGGGATAGATCTGTTTCTTTGTCATCACAGGCAGAAACAGATGAGCCGGATGACAATATTTTGCAGGGAATGCATTTCCTGTGTGCAGAGGATAATGAGCTGAATGCGGAAATTCTGATGGAACTGTTAAAGATTGAGGGTGCAGAGTGTACCATCTGTGAAAATGGCGAAAAAATCCTGGAGGCATTTGAACAGTCTGTCCCGGGTGACTATGACATGATCCTGATGGATGTGCAGATGCCTGTTATGAATGGTTATGAGGCAGCAAAAGCGATCCGCAGCAGTTCCCATGAACTGGCAAAGAAGATTCCAATCATTGCCATGACTGCCAATGCATTCTCAGAAGATATCCAGCATTCGCTGGCAGCCGGAATGAATGCCCATATTTCAAAACCGGTTGATATGAAGACGCTGGAAAAGACGGTAAGAAGCATAAAATCCGGGGGGGGGGTGTACCGAAACGCAGGTCATGGAAGCATGATGTGAATTTTGGAGAAAAGAACAATGTATAAAAGTAGAAAAAAGCCAGCCACACGATGTGCAGCTGTATTTGTGGTTCTGGGAATGTGGATGATATTGTCAGTATATAGCCGGGCTGCTGAAACGAATCATGACGGAGAGCAGAAGATTATCCGCATCGGTTCCTTTGAAGATACCTTCAATTATGTCGACAAAAACGGTGTTAGACGAGGATATGGCTACGAGCTCATGCAGGCTCTGGCAGGTTATACCGGATGGAAATTTGAGTATGTGAAATGCGACTGGTCTGACTGTTTTGATAAGCTTGAAGATGGTGAGATTGATATCATGGGCGATATTTCTTACACCGATGAACGTGCACAGAAGATGCTTTTTTCAGATGACCCGATGGGTGAAGAAAAATATATCCTTTATGCTGATTTATCGGATATGGACATTGGGACGTCTGATTTCAAGTTTATGGATGGGAAGCGTGTAGGTGTGCTCATGGATACAGAACCTGAAATCATGTTGACAGAATGGGAAAATAAAAATGGCATACATACAGAACATGTAAATGTGAATAATGATGATGATGTCGAAAAGAAATTGGCAAATCATGAGATCGACTGTTTTGTATCTCTTGAGGAATCGCTCTGGTCTGAACAGGGAATATCATCCGTTACAACTATTGGAAAATCGGGCATATATTTTGCAATAAATAAAGAGTGCAGCGATATTAAGACAAAGCTGGACTGGGCAATGCGTCAGCTGGAACAGAATAATCCGTTTTTTAAGGCAGATCTGTATAAGAAGTATTTTACGCTTGATTATAATCAAAGTCTTACAGGCGAAGAAAAGGTCTGGCTGGAAGACCATGGCAGCATTCGGGTAGGATTTTTGAACAATGATCCGGCAATCTTTTCCATGGATGAAGAGACTGGAAAACTTACCGGTATGCTATCAGAATATGTCTCCTATGCTAAAGAATGTCTGGGGAATCAAACGCTGGAATTTGATATACAGGAATATACCGGCTATGACGAAATGATTCAGGCTCTGCAGAATCGTGAGATTGACATGATTTTTTATGCCGGCAGGAATCCATATTTTGCAGAAGAAAACGGATATGCACTTACAAACACAGCCTGGACCTACAGCCTGATGGCGGTAACAGATGAGAAAAAATTTGATGAGAATAAGGTGTATACGGTAGCTGTGCCAAAGGAAAAATATGCCTTAAAACAACATATTGCATTCAGTTATCCCGAATGGAAGCTTGTAGACTGTGATTCGCTTGACGATGCAGCAGATATGGTTATTCATGAAAAAGCAGACTGTTTCCTCATGGGAGCAAGTCAGGCAATGATATATGATAACAATCGTGATTTCAAGAGTATTCCACTTACAAAAACCATGGAGGCATGCTTTGCAGTAAGAGGCGGAGAGAGAACTCTTCTATCAATACTGAATAAAACATTGAAGGCCATGCCGTCTGACATGCTTACCAGTGCACTTGCTATCTATGACAGTACTGCAGATAAGGTGACATTTTATGATTTTGTGAAAGACAATATGTTTGCTTTTTCTGGCACAGCAGGATTTTGTACACTCAGCATAATCGGCATGATCCTCGTGCTTTTAAGAAAGGCAAGAAAAGCGGAAGCTGTCGCAAAACTTGCGGCAAACGACACACAAAAGCTCAATGATAAGCTGGAGGCTGCTCTGAAAAAAGCAGAGAATGCCAGTCTTGCCAAGACTAATTTTCTGAATAATATGTCTCATGATATCCGTACACCAATGAATGTGATTCTGGGATATAATCAGCTGATGAAGAAAGAACTGACGGATGCGAAACTGCTGGATTATCAGAAAAAAATAGAGCAGTCAGGAAAGCTTTTGTTATCCATTATCAACAATGTTCTTGATATGGCCCGTATTGAGAGCGGTAAGATGGAAATGGATGAGAATGTTGAAAGGCTGGGTGATATACTGGAAGAAATTGATGGAGTATTCGCATCTGTCGCAAAAGAAAAAAATATACAGTTTCAGAGCGAAATGGATGTGATACATAAAAATGTTGTGTGTGATGGAACAAAAGTCAGAGAAATTGTAATCAATCTTGTGAGCAATGCACTCAAATATACTCCGGATGGTGGAACTGTGACGATTAAAGTAAAGGAACTTCCGGGAGATAAAGAGGGGTATGTAAAGATAAAAACAGAAGTGGCTGACACAGGGATCGGTATGAGTAAAGATTATATCCCGATCATCTTTGATTCATTCAGCCGTGAACGCAACACGACAATTGGGAAAATCGGTGGAACAGGACTTGGTATGTCTATCGTGAAGAGACTGGTTGATATGATGGGTGGAACGATCGAAGTGAACAGTGAACCTGGAAAGGGAAGCTGTTTCACTGTGATTCTTCAGCACAGACTTGCAGATGACAGCTGCTGTGATAAAAAATCAAGTCCAAAACAAGTTGTATCGAAAAAAGTGTTAAAAGGGAAACGAATTTTACTTACAGAGGATAATGATCTGAACGCAGAGATTACAACAACTGTTTTAGAGAAAGAAGGAGTGCTGATCGACCGGGCTGCGGATGGCGTACAGTGCGTGGAAAAGATGGATCAGATGCCTGTCGGGACATATGATTTGATTCTTATGGATATTCAGATGCCGAATATGGATGGATATCAGGCAACAAAACGGATCCGACAGTTCGCTGACAAAGAAAAAGCGGATATTCCGATTATTGCAATGACTGCCAATGCATTTGAAGAAGATAAGAGAAATGCCCTTGCAGCTGGAATGAATGCCCATATGGCAAAACCAGTTCACGTTGATGAGCTGTTGCTCACCCTGGCGGAAAGCATAGGAGAACAAGAAAGGTATGAAGATTACTAATAATGCTCCGGATATAATCAGTAACTGATTATATCCGGAGCATTATTTTGGCAGAGAAAATACCATCTTTATAGGTAAAGTCACAGGCTTCGCCGTTTTTGTCGGTGATGTGGCGGACGGATTCGATTCCTATGCCGTTTCCGGAGCGTTTGGAGGATTGGAAAATATTGTTTTTTTGCTCTATTTTGCCATCGAAGGTGTTTTCCACATAAATCAGAAGGAGATGATTATGGTGGGGATAAACCTCCACATTAATCTTTCTGCAAGGGTGGAATAATATCCGAAAACACAGTCAACAGCCTGATTATCACAGAAATGGAGGTTATAGTCAGAGATTTTTCCGGTTGCAACGGATAGATATTTTTTAATCTTTTCCATGTCACCCTGCTCTGCCAGAGAGGACAGTTGAACAAAATGATGGCGGATATCGTGACGCACCTGTCTTGCTTCTTCAATGGCCATGCAGAGATTCTCGTATCTTTCCTGCTGAAGAGAAAGAAGATGGTTCTCCTGCTGAAGTCTGGCATTTCTGTTCAGGCTGACCGCCATCATGAGAAACATGACATAAAACAGGAGCAGGATTATGAGCAGTACAAGACTTAAAACAATATAACACTGCAGAAATCGCCCGGTATATAAAGTACCGCGGTATTTAGGAATCATAAAAAGATTCACTCCGATGAAAATTACCGGAAGGATCCAGAATACATACCAGGTTTGGGCAAAGTTTTCGTCTGTGATCATTGTCTGAACACAGTGGCGGGCAGGATACCAGGATGCCAGAACAAACTCAAAAGAAAAAATGAATTATACAATTGATCTTCTTATTACCATGGTGACAAAAGAAATTGCAGAAGAGATGGGAAAGGACAGAAAAGAGGTATTGACTGATTTTCTGTGTTCCAGGACAGGCAAAGCACTCTATGATGAAAAGACAAATTTTGGACTCACTGCGTCCAAAGTCTGGGCGTCCCTTGTCATGGACGCATTATAGAATTTTGCTTCAGGAAACATCACCAGAAGCACGAGCATGGTATGCAAAAGAGGCACAGGACATTCCAAGTGCAGTGAATATAATGCACATGAACATGAAATTTCAAATATTATGAAAACAAAATTTGGTTGATTAACCAGGTAAAAGTGATATACTGAATGCATAAGAAAAGAAACCGTGTGGAATTACAGTTTTGTTTTCACACGGTTTTTTAGAAAATGAGAGTTAGATATTACTAACATGAACACTGGCAGTTTTTTTGAAAATGAAAAAGAGGACGGATTTCTATGAGAATATTGATTTATGGTGCAGGTGTGATTGGATCCTTGTATGCGGTCTTATTTGCAGAAACTGGTTATGATACGAGTATTTATGCCAGAGGTAAAAGACTTGAGTTTTTAAAGAAAAATGGACTGCTTTATAAGAAAAACCAGAGCATAAGGCGGGCAGAAGCCACGATTCTTGGAGAATTGTCAGATAATGATGCTTACGATTTTATTTTGCTAACTGTCAGGGAAAATCAGCTATATGAAGCACTTGCTGAATTAAAAAATAATAAAAGCAATATAATTGTTACAATGGTAAATTCACTGGACAGTTATAAAAAATGGGAAGACATTGTAGGAACAGGAAGAATATTACCGGCTTTTCCGGGAGCGGGCGGAAGTATAAATAATGATGGTATCCTTGATGCAGCACTCACGCCGAGGCTTATTCAGCCGACAACATTTGCAGAAATATCAGGAAATAAATCCGAAAAGACAAAGCAATTTTCAAAGATATTAAGGCATGCTCATATACCATATCAGAAAGTAGTGGATATGCATATGTGGCAATTATGTCATCTTGCCATGGTGGTGCCGATTGCAGATGCATATTACGAAGCAGATTGCCCGGAAAGAGCAGGAAGAGATTGGAAGACCATGAAGAAAACAGCAAGAAGATTAAAAAGAAATTTTACCTTTTTGAGAAAACAAAAGGGTAAACTGTCACCATGGAAAATGAATATTTTTCGCTTTGTACCATTGCCATTTTTAACGATTATGCTGGCAGTTACATTTGGAAGCAGTTTTGGAGATAAATTTATGTATCAACATGCTATGAAGGCACCAGATGAAATGAGGGAATTACATAAGCAGTTTTATGCTTATATTAAAAGAATGAAGAAATGCGGATGCAAGACGAAAAAGGTACTGTGATTGGAGAAAAAGCATGAAAAATGAAGAATATAAAAAATTGTCAATTAAAGAATTTACAAAAGCAGCAGGAAGATATGAAAGTAACCATGCTGGTATTTACGAAATGTGTAAGAAGGATTATCCGGATATTCTTGCGGAGTTGGAGAAAGAGCCGTTTAGAGAATTACTGGATGCAGGATGTGGTCCGGCTCCAATGATTTCTTTATTAGCAGAAAAATATCCGTACAGGCATTATACAGGACTGGATCTGACTCCTGCGATGATTGAACAGGCAAAAAAGAAAGATATTCCAAATGCAACATTTGTCGTGGGAGACTGTGAGAACTTTCCTTTTGAAAACGATTCATTTGATGCAATTATTTGTTCTATGAGTTTCCATCATTATCCGGATCCACAGGCATTTTTTGACAGTGTAAAGAGATGCCTTCGCCCAAATGGAAGATTGATTTTGCGGGATGTGACCAGTGACAATAAAGTATTAGTATGGCTGATGAATACACTGGAAATGCCTTTGGCAAATATATGTGGACACGGAGATGTCCGGGTTCCAACAAGAGATGTGGTTATGAAATGTTGCAAAAAAGCAGGACTAAAAGTAGAAAAATTTGAAATCCGTAAAGGTATGAGGCTACATTGCGTTGTAAGAAAACAATAGCGGAAGGCGACAGATAATGAAAGAAAAAGTGAATGTGACAGGTGTACCTGAAACAATGATACAGACCCTGTATGCAAGAGCAAAAGAAACAAAAAAACAAAATGCAAAGATTAAGGATGAGATTGCCGTAGAACTTGTGGAAAAGCTGGACTATGACTTTTCTAAAGCAGATAAGGATAGTGCCATGACTTATGGTGTGATTGCAAGGACAATGGTATTAGATCGGATGGTCAGGCAATATTTGGAGAATCATGAAAATACAGTTGTTGTAAATATTGCATGCGGACTGGATACCAGATGTTATCGGATGAAGGGAAAATATCTGCACTGGTACAATGTGGATCTGCCTGAGACTATGAAGATAAGGCGGCAGTTTCTTCCGGAAACAGGTCCGATCTATCAGATTGCAAAATCTGCAATGGATGATTCCTATGTGGATGGTATCGATTATCATGGAGAAAATGTTCTGGTAATAATTGAAGGACTTACTATGTATTTGTGTGAGAAGGATATCAGAAAAATGTTTTCTATTATTGAAAAATCATTTCAGAAAGTAACTGTAATGGTCGAAACCATGTCACCCTTTGTTGTAAAACATGTGAAAGAAAAATCTATAGAGGGCAGCAATGCCAAATTCACATGGGGAGTTAAAAATGGAACAGAACTACAAAAGATTCTACCGAATTTTTCTATCCTGCATGAAGTCAGCCTGGTTGAGGGAATGAAAGAACTTATGCCTGTTTATTGTGTGATAGGTAAAATACCAGCTGTTCGGAATATCTCAAATAAAATAATAGTTTTGGAGAAACGTGGCCGATATTAAGGAGATGATGCAGATGCAGAAAAGACATTTTGAAATGGAAACAGATGGATTTTATGGTGCATATTGGAAATGTAAAACCGACTCAGACTGTGCAATGATTGCAATGATCGGAGATGATTCGGAAGATTATCTGGCACGAACATCCGTAAAATGGTTACATAAACTCAGTGTGAATGTGATGACGATGTCACCGGCAAAAAAGGATTATGGACATCATAATTATCCACTGGAACGTATAGAGAAAGCAATCAGTTGGTTAAAAACACATGGTAATCAGAAGATAGGAATTGTCGGGGCATCCACTACAGGAACACTTGCTTTAACTGCCGCTTCTTATTTTGAAGATCTTACATTGACGATTGGTCTGACACCGAGTGATTTTATCTGGCAGGGATTTATGCAAGGGAAAAAAGATGGGTGTAAAGAATGGCCGATTGAGGGAGAATCACTTTTCTCTTATAAAGGAGAACCGCTTCCGTATATGCCATTTTGCTATAAACATCCGGACTACTGGCACGTGATTGAAAAAGAAACAAAACGGACCGGTGATATGATTAATTCGAAAAAACTGTTTGATGATTCGGAAGCAGTTCATCCAATTACAGAAGAAGAAATGATCAAGATTGAAAAAATCCATGGAACATTATTGCTGATTGGCGCTGAAGATGATGTGTTGTGGGATACTGCAAAATATATACGCCGTATGGAGCTGCGTATGAAAGAGCGTCCCCACACATGCAGGTTGGAGTCTGTTATTTACGAGCATGCGACCCATTTCGTTTTTCCGGAGAGTATGTTAAAGACGATGTTGCCAATTGGTTCTGGAATCTTTATGAAACTGGCATTTCAGGCGGCAAGAAAGTATCCGAAAGAATGTCAGAGTGCACGGATGGATATTGACCAGCGAGTGAGAAATGCTGTTGCTGAATGGAAGAGTACAGAAAGATAGATTAAAATAGATAGAAGGTATAAGTATGGTATTTAAAACAATAGGAAATAAATCAAATCCAGTCATCTTGTTTTTCCATGCAATGGGAGTAATTGGGGAAAGCAGTATGCCGGTTGCAGAGAAAATGAAAGAAAAATATTACTGTATTATGCCAACATCAACCGTGTATTGCTCTGGGCAGAGATATCAAAGTAAAAGAGATGAAATACAGCAAATTGTACGATTTCTGGAAAATCATGGAATCAAAGAGATAGAACTTGCAGTTGCATCTTCGATTGGTGCAGATCTTGCCATGGCATTCCTGACAGAGACAAAAATAACGGTAAAGCATGTTTTTTTTGATGGCGGACAGTTTGCCCAGATTGGAAAAGCAACTCGCAGAATCATGGTTCCGTTCTTATATATAGCAATGAAAAGTTTATATTGGTCAAAAGGAAAGACACTAAAGAGAATCATGTGGTGTGACGATGACAAAATGAAACCCTATTTTATAGAGGCAGGAAAGAACTTGACGTATGGAAATCTGAGAAGACAGCTGGCAGACAGCTTGGAAGATAAACCATTTCCAGAACTGTCAGAAGAATTGCAGAAACATATATTTTGGGAATTTGGAAGTATAGAAGAACATTTTAAATATAGAAATGCAGTGATGCAGACCTATATACACGGTAACTTTCCCGTTTTTGAGGGATTTAACCATATGCAGTATCAAATCCAAAATCCGGAAGGATTTGCCAGAATGCTCAAAAAAATTATTGAGACAGATAGATTACCTGAATTGGTATTTTAAAAGAAGGTATCAGAAAAATGTTATTATTGTTGCAAAATGTATTGTACTGTCTGCTGTATGCATCACTGATAAAATGTGCAGTGAGGAACGACGGGCGTAACTGTTTATATTTTTATCCAAAAGAATATATAGAAGAAGCACAGAAACGTGGAATTGCTGATAAAGAAACTGTGATGAAAAGGTCAAAGTGGTTTATGATACCATTTTGTATTATTATATTTGTGGCTCTGATTTTGATTATTTCTGTTTGGAATCATGTTATGGATTTTAAAACGGCATATCTTCAAGCCTGTCTTTTTCTTGTGGTCATGAACTGGTTTGATGGTATTGTGATTGACAGATTATGGGTGGAGCACAGCAGAATCTGGCATATAGATGGTATGGAAGGAATTCCGTATGTAAAGCCTTGGAAGACTGTGTTGGTAAAACGAGGGGCGGCTACTGTACTGTATTTGGTGGTTGCATTTGTAGTAGCAGGGATTGTGGAATTACTTGGTAAAATATGATAAATTTCAGTTTCATTAAGTAAAAATATTTTGTTGTAGAGACAGAGGTGTATTTAATTATGAACTTTTTATAGAGTGTATGGAGAAATCCGTATGCTCTTTTTTGATTTGGAAAAAGTAATGCAAAAAAAGTATTTTTGACCGCTGTTAAACATGTGCTGTCCCTTTCGATATATGAAGGAATTAAGAATTTCGCTGGATCCAGTTGGATGGCGGGAAGTTTTTCAGAAATTCGATTACACCAACTCCGATTGTTTCCTTAACAGTTTGTCGAGTGATTAAAGAGAGTGTGAAAGCGAAAGTTAAGGGGGATAACAATTATGAGCAATAACAGAGATTTCAAGAAAGAATATGATATTTTCAGCAAAAATTCCCATATCAAACAACGGTTGTGGATGCCATATGCTGAAAAACTTAGAAAGAGATGATCTATGAACATTTAATTTGTACTTTTTCCTGACATAGGACCAGTATCTGCTAAGTGGAAACTGAATACAAGGGAAAATAAAAAATCTAAACAGCAGACTTGACAAATTCCTGTAATGAGTTAAAATATAACAGTGTTATATAGCACTGTTATATTTTGAAAAGAAGTTTAGAGGATACGAAAAGAATGTCGACGAAAGCAGAAGATACACAGAAAAACATATTAGATACAGCCAGAAAACATTTTCTGAAAGATGGTTTGACCGGAGCATCTTTAAGAAATATTGTAAAAGATGCAGGGCTTACTACTGGCGCATTTTACAAATATTATCCGACGAAAGAGGCACTTTTTGATGCACTGACGGATCCTTATATGGAACATATTTATCAGATTTATGACCAGATTGTTGAGGCGTTTGAAAAGCTTTCAGCCAGTGACCAGACAAGGAATATGTCGGATACATCCAGTGATGGGATGGAGCAGATGGTTGATTATATCTATGATCATTATGATAATTTCAGATTATTGTTGAAATGCGGAGACAGTGGAAAATTTGAACTATTCATACACAATATGGTAGAGCGGGAAATGAAGTCCAGCCTGAATTATATGGAAAAGATGAAAGAGAACGGTGTGAAAATACCGATTGTAGAGGAAAGCCTTATGCATATGATCTATACGGGATTTTTTTCATCAGTATTTCAGATTATTGAGCATGATATAGATAGAGAGACTGCAAAGAAAAATGTACATCAACTGAAAGAATTTAATACCGGTGGCTGGGAGCGATTGTGGAATATTGAGTTTCCGGTATAACTGATGTAAGAATCCGGAATAGATTGTATGTGTTGCAGGTTCTGGATTTCTGAATAAAGTCCAGACAGGATAATAATATCAGGTGGTTGATGCCAGTAGACCACCTATTTTATTATATGTTGGTTAGCGTAAACTAACAGAAGGTAAAATAATAAAACGAAACAATAAAACGAACGTAAGGAGTGAACAGATGTGAAAGAAAAAAAGAAGTCGGCAGTCAGCTGGATCCTGACGTGGGCCGGACAAAAAAGAATTGCCTATGTGTGGAGTGTGTTACTTGCAATAGGAAATGTGATTTTTAAGATTTTGCCGTATTTTATTATTGCAGATGTAGTAAAGCTGTTTTTAAATGGTGAAAAGGAGTTTGAAATATATCTTGCAAAAGCGGTTCTGATTGCATTATCGTTTATCATTGCAGAACTGCTTCATTCACTTTCGACAGCATTGTCACATAAAGCAACGTTTGCAGTACTTGCAAATATAAGAAAATCCTGCTGTGACAAGCTGGCGCGGGTACCTCTTGGCTATGTGAAAGACACACCTTCCGGTACATTTAAAAATATTATGGTGGAAAGAATCGACAGTATCGAGACAACACTGGCGCATATTGTCCCGGAATTCACGTCCAATCTGCTGGCACCGATTGTGATTTTGATTTATTTCTTCCTGACAGACTGGAGACTGGCACTCTGGTCTTTGGTTCCGGTTATCGTTGGACTTTTCTCTTATTTTGGAATGATGCTGGATTATAAGCCAAGTTTTGAAAGAACAGTTCAGACAACAAAAGATCTGAATGATGCGGCAGTGGAATATATTGACGGAATTGAAGTAATCAAGGCATTTGGAAAGACAGAAAGTTCTTATGCCAAATTTACAAAAGCGGCTTTTGAATATGCAGATTCCTTTATTTCCTGGATGAAACGGTGCTCGATCTTTCATGGACTGATGATGGTGGTCACACCTTATACGCTTCTTACGGTATTGCCGTTTGGGGCACATTATGTAGCCAATGGAACACTTGCGATTTCAGATTTTGTCATCTGCATTATTTTATCGCTTGGAATCGTTGGACCGCTGATCACAGTGGGTTCTTATACAGATGATTTAGGCAAGATCGGAGTGATCGTTGACGAAGTAGCAGGAATTCTGGAACAACCGGAGCTTAAACGTCCGGAGAAAAGTGAACGTGTTCCAAGAGATAATTCCGTTACGTTTGAAAATGTCAGATTTGGTTATCACGACAAAGAAATCCTGCACGGAGTAACTATGGAGCTGAAAGCAGGAACGGTAAATGCAATCGTAGGACCTTCCGGAAGCGGCAAGTCGACCATCGCAAAGCTGATTGCGTCCCTGTGGGATGTGGATTCCGGAAGCATCAAAATCGGTGGAGTTGATGTCAAAGAACTGGCATTTGCAGATTTTAATCGGAAAATTGCATATGTTGCACAGGACAATTATCTGTTTAATGAAACAGTCCGTGAAAATATCAGACAGGGTAATCCAAAGGCTACAGATGAACAGATCATCGAGGTGACAAAGAAAAGTGGATGCTATGAATTTATCATGCAGTTGGAGAATGGATTTGATACGGTTGTAGGAGGTGCAGGAGGACATCTGTCAGGTGGCGAGAGGCAGCGTATCTCCATTGCAAGAGCAATGTTAAAGGATGCTCCGATCGTGATCCTTGATGTAAAATGAAGTATAGATGGTAGGCGTGTATGGAGTATATACAGTTTACTTTTAGAGATAAATAGGTACATGATACACAGATAATGGGAAAAAATGTGTATCTAGTTGAATATAGAAGCAGGTAGTAGGTATGAAAGAATAAGATTCTTCCATGCCGTTTTTTATTATAAAGAAAGGATAGGTTGCACAGTATCCGCCCGGTCATTTCAGTAGATCTGCTGAATAGCTTTCTTCCAGAAGAGTGGTATAGTCTTGTGCTTGGAACAGGGAAACTACACAGAAGGGAGAAAACGATATGTCAGTACAGCCAGATATCATCTGGAACGAGCAATGTCTGGGGATACGGATAGGAGAACAGGTATGCACCTATCTAAAAAAGCATGATGCAGAATATCAGAGGCTGCAAAAGAAAATACTGGAATTTACAGAGAAGTATCCAGTGATAGAAACATTTATGGAGTCGAATCAGTCAATCAGTCTAACGGAAGAAGAGCATAAGGCACTGCACCGATATTTCCAACTGGAGAGCGAAAAGGAAATGATAGAAGAACAGTACCATTTTTATATGGGACAGGCTCAAATGATTTCTTATGGAGCTATGCTGGG
>ENA-UONZ01002382-UONZ01002382.1-human-gut-metagenome-genome-assembly--contig:-C93old-NODE-2382-length-14937-cov-4.196345_pt1 | contig 14937 bp, 11 predicted proteins | sample MGYA00242468_ERZ724015 | MGnify/ENA metagenome assembly ERZ724015
AGGCGTTTCTCCCGGCCAAAATACGCAGACAGGCTCCGGCCCAGGGCCGCCCACACCGGCAGAAATGCAAAAAAGCCCGCAGCCGCCAGGCAGATTTCCCCGTCCACCCGGTAGCGCGCGCTTCCGGCATCGTAGCGGTACAGGAGCTGGTCCGCCCCGGATTTGGCCCCGCGGTCCGCCCCATAATCCAACAGCACATAGGGAAACCGGTCCGAGGAACCGGAGGCGGGCACGATCACCATACGCCGGTCGTCCTGGGTGACCCCGCGCACCAGATAGTCCGTGCCCTGGCAGCGCACCTCCAAGCCCACCACCGCAGAGGAGCCGAACAGCTCCATCGCCAGGCCGCGGCTGATCACGCAGGCCCTGGGGTCGGATGGGTAGCCGTAATTGCCCGCCGCCAGGCCGCGCCTCACCGCCAGCTCCCGGTCGCCCCAGACCACCATGCGGTCGGCCTTCTTCACCCGGCCCAGGCTCCGGTTCTCCACCTCCACGTTCTCCTCCACCGTCCATGCCGCCATGTCCGGCAGGGGATTTCCCTCCGACCGCTCTGCCTCCGCCAACCGGTCAAGCACTTCGCAACCGGGCGCATCCGTTTCCCCGTACTCGTAAAATATCTGGCTTCCGAAGTCCTTAAGTTCCCGCCACAAAAGTATCGCGGTGATACAAAAACCCGCCGCCAATAGGATCGTCATCAATCGTTTCATTCCGTCACCCCCGTACCCGGTCGCCCGGGGACACCGATTTGTTGGAAGAGAGAACCAGAGGGGTGACGCTGGTGACCGGGCCCGACACAGCCGCCGACGTGCTGCTCTTTTCCAGCACCTCCACGTTGACCCGCACAGCCGTCAGCTCCTCGCCCAGAATGGTCTTTTCCGGCTGCACGGCCAGGCAGAAATAACCGATTGTATCCTCCCTCAGCGCTTCAATGGGGATCACCATCGGGTAGACGCCGGATTGCAGCACCACCGTGAAGCTGCAGGTTTCCCCCAGCCATCCCTCGCCCTCCGCAAGGGAAGCGCTCACCGTGCATTTCCCGTCTTCGGACAGGCGGTCCACCGACTCCACCACCGCGTTTAACTCTTTGGCCTCCCCGGTCCGTTTTAAGGACATCCGCTGTCCCTGCGCCAGAAGGGCCGCCTCCTCCTTGTCCACCTGCGCCCGAAACAGCATCCGCCCCTCGGCCAGCCGAATCTGATCCGCAGCCCCGATCAGTCCGCCCTCCTGCAGGTCAAGGCCCGCCACCACCGCCCGGGAAACCGCCGTCACCGCGCCCTCCCGGTTGATGAGCTCCTCCACCTTTGCCAGGCTGCGCCGTTTTTGTTCCAGATCCAGCTCCATGGATTCCTGCCGCAGACGGGAAATCTCCCGGGTCTTTTCCTCCTCCGAGCGGGTCCCCGCGTCTGTGATTCTGGCATTTTCCAGGTTCTGGCCGGACTGGCGCAGCGCCTCCTCCAGCTCCAGCACCTTCCGCTGGGCAAGGGCGAGTTTTTCATCCTCCGCCTTCACGCCGTCCTCGTACGCCTTTTTGCAGTCCTCCTGGGCCTTGAGGGTATCGTAGCTGCGGTCGTCGTAATCCTCCTCGGCAGACCGCAGGGAAGCTTTGGCTTCCTCCACCAGAATGTCCTGTTCCTCCTTCACCAGCTCCAGATCCTCCTCAGCCGCGGCCAACGCCTCCTCAGCGTCCGCCACCGCCTCCTCCGAAGGGTCCTCCTGGGCGTTCAGCCGGTCCAGCTTTTTCTGCTTTTCCCGGACCTCCCGCTCCGCACGCTTCACCGCAGAATCCCGGTCCAATTTGGCGGCATCGTAGACGCGCCTGGCGCTCTTTAACGCATTCTTTGCATCCTGGCGGATTTCATCCTCCGAGCGGTCTGCCAGGCGGTCGTACTCCAGCCGGAGGGCATCCACATTCTGATCGTATTCTTCCTGGGCGTCCGCCAGGTCCTGCCTGCCAAGCTCCAGCGCCCGTTGGTCCACCTCCATCTGCTGGAGGGCCAGCATCTCCTGGGTCACCCTGGGAATCTCCCGGCCGGACAGGCGTTCCTGTTCCAGGGCCAGCTCCGCCTGCCGAAGCGCGACAGCCAGCTCCTCCCGCTTCTCCTGCAGCGGTTCCATCTGCAATGTGAGGATCGTATCCCCCGCCTGCACCACATCCCCGGGACGGGCCAGAATCGTGTCCACCCGCATCCCCTCCGGCAGCGGGCGGTAGGACAGCCGGTCCGCCTCAAAGGTACCCTCCCCCGTGATCCGGTAGGACACGGATCCCTGCTTCCCGTACCCGGTCTGAACCCTGGCGATGGTCACGGAGTCCAGGGCCCTGGATAAAAATGTAAATATTACCATCACAATCAGAAATCCCACTGTAAACCGTTTCATCGCCGCTCACCACTCATTCCTTGATTCCCGAGGCCGCAATCCCCTGCTCCAGGGCCCCCTGTCCCATCACAAACAGGCTGACCGGCAGGATCATGGCCGTCACCGAAGCGGCCCAGGCCACCGCCGCCTTGTCCGCCGTGATCTCCGGCAGGTACAGGGAGAGGGGCCAAAGCCTCTGCTCCTTTAAAAACGTCATGGGCTGTTCGATGGCGTTCCAGGTTTCCAGAACCCCCAGCACCATGGCCGAGACGATGCCCGGCTTTCCGATGGGCACCCCGATTTTCCAGAAAATCATCCAGCTCCCGGCCCCATCCAATCCCGCAGCCTCCATAAGCGGCCGGGGGATCGTCTCAAAAAATTTCGCCATGATGAACACCGGAAATGCCGACCAGGCCGCGGGCAGAATCACCGCCAGATGGCTGTTCAGCAGACTCAGCCGTTTGAGCACCAGATAGTTCGGCACCATGGTCACCTGGAAGGGTTGAAGCATCAGGATGATATAGATCAGAAACATCCCTCTCCTGCCCTTAAACGATAAGGCTCCGAAGGCCCAGGCCGCCGGAAGCGCCACCAGAAGCTGACCGGCCACCGCAAGTCCCGTCTGCAGGCAGGAATTCCAGAACATCACATAAAAGCCCGGCGAGTCCAGCAGCAGCTCCACATAGGGCTTCAGCGTGGGATAGGAGGGCAGAAGCGCTGCCTTCACCGGCCGGTTCGCCGCGCCAAACACCGCCCCAAACCGGTCCAGCATCTCCCACTCTCCCATCAGGGAATTTCCCGCCATCAAAAACAGCGGGAGCCAGACAAACAGACACATAACCGTCAGGACAACCCGCACCATCACCCGTTTAATCATGTCCGCCCCTCCTCTGCCTCCACAGAAGAACTCCGAAGAGCACAGCCGTCTCCAGCAGCACCGACGCCGCGCTCATTTTCTGGATATCCAGGGAGACGAACCAGTTGTTGAACAGGTGCTGGAGCATGTAGATGCTGTCGTGGGGGTAATCCCCAGCGATCAGGTACGCCTCCCGGAACACCTTAAAGGAGTTGATCACCGACAGCAGGGCCACCAGGGAAGCCGTGCCCCTTAACCCCGGCGCCGTAATGTAGCGGAATTTCTGCCAGGACCCGGCTCCGTCCACCTGGGCCGCCTCGTAAAGTTCCCCTGAGATTCCGTCCAGACCGGCCAGCCACAACACCATGTCGTAGCCATTATTTTTCCAGATATAGGTAAATACCAGCACCAGGAACGCGCTTTTCCGCCGCATGAAATCGATGCCCGCGCCGCCTGTGTTCCCCAGAAGCTGGTTTAACAGCCCCTGGGGATGAAACATCACCTTCCAGAGACAGACCACCGAAGCCACCGGCACCGCCATGGGCAGAAGCATCGTGGTCTTGAACACCCCGGAGCGGTCCGCCGCGGCCTTCACCAGCACCGCGGTCCACAGGGACACGGCCATCAGAAGGGGAATGCAGACCGCCATAAAACGCAGGGTATTCTTCGCCGCCAGCCGGAAGGCGGCGTTGTGGACCACCAGGATAAAATTTTCCAATCCCGCAAAGGTTCCGTCCGCCATCCCGGTAAACGCCTCCGCGATCACGGCCCCGAAGGGGATCAGCGTAAACACCACGGTCCCGGCCGCGCTAGGGGCCAGAAACAGGAAGGCCGCCCTATTCTGCGAAGTAAAGGTTCGCTTTGCTCTCAGCGTTCTGTGCCGCCTGCTCCAAAGACAAGGTTCCATCAAAATATCCCTTCGTTTCCGCCATAATGATGTCCAGCAGCACCTGGTCCGCCAGAATGGGCTGGTCGGCGGCCTCCGCCAGAGCGAAGATACGGCTCCGCTGCTCCACCGTCGGGAACGTTCCCGCCAGGCTGTAGCCGTCCCCGCCGCTGACCGCGATCGAAAGCTCCGGGTTTCCCCAGTCCTCGCTGGCCCAGTGGGCCGCAGCCTTCTTGTTCACCGGCAGACCGTCCATCAGGTCGCTGTCCTGCACCTGCTCTCCCAGCACAAACCGGACGAACTCCTCCGCCAGCCCGATCTGTCCACCGGAGCGGTTGATTCCCAGCATCTGCGACGGCATGTAGCAGGCATTATACCCTTCCATCTGGTAGCCCAGCTGCCCGGCCACCGCCAGGGGCAGCATCAGGCTGTACATTCCATCCACCGACTCTATGGCCGCGCAGATATCGCCCCGCTGCAATTCTATGGATTCGTCCCCCGGCAGACTCTGGGACTTCAGGGACGTGTTATAGTGAAACCGGATCTCGCCCTCTTCAGACTCGTCAAAGGACGCTCTGGAATCGTTGGCCTCGCCCAACACCTTTACCGTCTCCAGCAGCTCCGCAATTTTTCCGGGTTTCAGCATCCCGCTCTCGCTGTCCACGATCTCCCGGCTGTACAACATGAATATGTGGCGCAGCAGATTCTCATAGGTCGTCCTGGGCCGTAGGGGCAAATGGGAGGGATCGCTCTGGTATCTCCTGGCATCCTCCATGGTTTTAAGGCTCGCCAGGGCCTCCGGGTCGCCGTATACGGTCATCAGGGTCATCCTGGACGGAATCCGGTAAATGCCTCCGTCCGCCGCCGTAAAGGGGCCTGTGATATTTTCCCCAAACTCTTCTGCTTCCAGCATGGGCTTTAACGCTTCCCGCAGGTCCAGGAGCACGCCTTTCTCTATATAGGCGTCCGCCGGCAGTCCGTCCAGCACCAGCACGTCGGCCCCGTTTCCGCTCAGCAGCTCCGTGTTCAGCGCCCGGATGGTATCTGAAACCGTGGTGCTCCCCGCTTCCGTCTGGCCGTCGATCAGCTCCACCCGCACGTCGGGGTGGGCCAGCTGGAACATGGACGCAGCCTGGCGCACCGTCTCCGCCGAGCCCAGGTCCAGGCCGTACACGGTCAGGGTTTTTCCCGGCACGGACGGAATCTCCGGGTCATAGGTGTAATGCTTGATCATGTCGGTTCCCGCACTGTTGATCCACACGTAGAAATCGTCCTCCGCTCCCACGAACAGCTTGATGATATAGGCGCTGGGCTGGCTCAACGAGTTTAACTCCCCGTCCACAACCGTCTCCCAGATGCTTCCGCCCTGGCCGATGTGGTGAATGCCTTTCGGGTTGGCCATAAAAAAGCCGCCTTCCTTGTCCGGCGTCACGGCCGCATACTGATCGGAATTCCCCTGCTGGTAGGCGATCTCCTCCATCATCTGCCCCTTGGTCTCGGACACGTCGTATCGGATGTAGCCGTTTTCCCCGATGGTCAGATACTCGTTCCCTTTTAAGTAGGAGGCGGTTTTCCAGTCCGAGGAGCAGCTGGTCTGAGGCACCTCCATCACAAACTCTCCCTCAGGGGTGTAGACTCTCGTCATGTCGCGCAGGGACAGAAGGATATTCCCCTCGGGAGTTATCCCCGCGAAGTCCGGGTAATGCTTGTAGGAGCCATTATCCCGCTTCTCAGAGAGGAGCTCCTCCAAAATCTCCTGAGGTTCCCCGTCCTCCGCAAGTTTCATCAGGCGGAACCGGTAACCATTGGACAGCGGGTACAGGGCGTAGCGGCTGCCGTCCCCGCCCAGAATCACATGAAAATTATAGGGAATCTCCAGGCCCTCCATCAGGCTCTTCTCCTCCCGCCTCCACTCCTGGCCGTCAAAGGTGTAGCGGCGGATCTCGTCGTCTTTTTCCGTGTATAGCTCCAATGCGCCGTTCTCATTCTGAATGATATCGGAAATATCCTCCCGACTCTCCCCGGGAAGCTCGATCTCCCCCTCCACGTAGCGGCCCATCGGCACCGAATCCCCCTCCTGGGCCTGGGGTTTCGTTCCGGCATCGGCGGTTCCTTTCGTCTCCGTAAAGGACGACTGCCCGCAGCCGGACAGGACACTGGCCAGCATACCGGCAGCCAGCAGCGCGCACATCCATCGTTTTTTCATCATTGTCCACTCCCTTTTCTGTCATTTCGTATACCTCCATCATAACAGGGCAATCTCTAAAAAAACTGGAAATATGGAAATATTTCTTTTAGGTTTTTTAGAGATTTGTCTGGTATACTTAAGGAAACGTACCTCTTATCGACAGCCCTCCGGCTGCCGACAAGGTATAATTAAGGAAACGTACCTCTTATCGACAGCCCTCCGGCTGCCGACAAAGTATAATTAAGGAAACGTACCTCTTATCGACAGCCCTCCGGCTGCCGACAAAGTATAATTAAGGAAACGTACCTCTTATCGACAGCCCTCCGGCTGCCGACAAGGTGTAATTAAGGAAACACGACTGATTCAGAAAAGGAAAAAACCTATGAAAATACTGCTGGTGGAGGACGACCGCGACCTCTGTAATACGGTCAAATTACAGTTGGAGCGCGCGGGTTATGAGACCGACGTGTGCTATCAAGGGCAGGACGCCCTTTTTTACGCCAATCAATACCCCTACGACGTGATTGTTCTGGACCGGATGCTGCCCCAGGTGGACGGCCTGACCATTTTACAGGGCCTACGCAGAAAGCAGATCGCTACGCCGGTGATCATCACCACCGCCCTGGACGGAGTCAACGACCGCATCGACGGGCTGGACGCCGGGGCGGACGACTATCTGGTGAAGCCGTACGCCGTGGGCGAGCTGCTGGCCCGCATCCGGGCGGTCACCCGCCGGCCGGGGAATTTCCACGCCGGAGCGGAAAAATGCTTTGCCGACATCCGCCTGGACGCGGACAGGCGGGAGCTGTCCGGCCCCGGAGGCACCGTGCGGCTCAGCAAGCGGGAAACCGCCCTCATGGAATATCTGATCCGGGGTGCGGGCCAGATTCTTCCCCGTGAAATAATTCTCACCTACATATGGGGCGTGGACGCCGAGGTGGAGGACGGAAACCTGGACAACTATATCTATTTTCTGAGGCGCAGGCTGCGGTCCGTGGGCGCTTCGGCGCAGATTGTCACCATTCACGGAACCGGATACCAGTTGAAAGAACGGCAGCCGTGAGCCGCGCAATCGACTGCAGGCTGTCCCAGCAGCCCACTACATCCGGATAAGCGCCCACAGCCAACAGAAACGACCCGTTGAAGCCAACAAAAAACAACCGCGGCAAACGCACTTACCGCGGCCCTGGAGGGATTACCATGAATGAAATCAAACAGCTTCATAGACGGCTGACCGCCCTCTACACCGTGACCACCGGCCTGATTCTCACCGCTGTGATCCTGGGGGTGCTGGCGGTGGGTACCCGGGAATTTCAGAAAAAGAATCTGGAAAATTTTCAGAATACATTGCTCACCATCACCTCCCGGCTCCAGTCCGGCGGCACCATCGACTGCACCTGGCTGGCCCGGATGGAAAGCGCAGGCAAGCTGATCATCCACATCGAGGACAACGGGCGGCCTCTGCTCTACAGGGGCGCCTGGACGCCGCCCACCGCCCGCGAGGAGCTGATCGCCCAGGCCATAAAAACAGCGGAGGAGGAGAAGGTGCGCATCGATATGCGGCCCGTCTCCTCCTCCCTGTCGCGCACCTCCATCTTCACCTTAAACGGCCCAAACCAGGACGCCTACTTCGGCTCTGTGCTGGTGATTCCCACGGCCAAGGGTTATCAGAGCCTGACCCTGCTGGCCTGGCAGAACCCGGCGGACGCGGGGATATACCGGCAGCGTTTCCTGTTCCTGTTTATGGACGTGGTGGGAATCGCCGCTCTCTACCTGGTGTGCCGGGTGCTGGTGGGGCGCTCTCTAAAGCCCATCGAGGAGAGCCGGAAAAAACAGAACGAATTTATCGCCGCGGCCTCCCACGAGCTGCGCTCCCCCCTGTCCGTCATCCGCTCCAGCCTGTCCGCGGTGACCGCCGCCCCGGAAAAGCAAGATCAGTTTCTGGCCAACATCGACCGGGAATGCCTGCGTTTGTCCGGCCTGGTCAGCGACCTACTGCTGCTGGCCTCCGCGGACGCCAAGACCTGGACCATCAGCAGGGAGGACTTAGACGCGGACACCCTGCTGATCGGCGTGTACGAGCGGTTTGAACCGCTGGCCCGTGAGCGGAACATCCGCCTGTGCCTGGAGCTGCCGGAGGAACCCCTTCCCCACATCACCGGGGACGGCCAGCGGCTGGAACAGGTGCTCTCCATCCTGCTGGACAACGCCCTGACCTACACTCCCGCCGGGAAGCAGGTGACGCTGTCCGCCTGCCGCCGCGAAACCCGGGGACACAAAAAGGCAGGGGTGACCTTTGCCGTTTCCGACCAGGGCTGCGGCGTGCCGGACGCGGACAAAAAGCATGTGTTCGACCGTTTCTACCGGGCCGACGGTTCCCGCACCGACCGCCAGCACTACGGCCTGGGCCTGTCCGTGGCTAAAGAGCTGGTGCAGTTACACGGGGGGACCATCGGGCTGGAGGACGCCGAGGGGGGCGGGGCGCGGTTTCTGGTGTATTTGCCGAGCAGGGGGTGAAGAGAGGCAGCCCGCAACATATTTCATAAGACGGAACAATCACGGGCCGCCGGTAATCATTCCGGCGGCCCGTGATTGCATTTACGTTCATTTTCCAGCTGCTCTCCGGCGCAGGGCCAGAGAGCAGCGCGCTTTCACATCCTTATATCAAATCTGCGTCCCATCTCTCAACATCCCGACCAGATCCCCTCTCAGAATCCGCCTGCCTCCGATCCAGTACGCGGTTCCCACCGCCAGGAAAATGGACAGCACAAATATACCAATGGGCAGAACCGGCAGATTCGCCAAGTATTCCCCGGGCATGAGCAGGCTTGCCCGGAGGCAGTAGGCCACAAAGGGAATATTGAGCAGAAGGCTGACGGCCACCGGCTTGGCGCACACGTAAAATGCCTCCAGCGCCAGCACTTTCCGTACGCTTCCCGGCGTCATGCCCACGGACAGGTAGCGGGCAAATTCCCGCTTGCGCTGGCTTATGCTGCCCAGGGCGTTGGCAAATACGTTGGACAGGCCCACAAGCGCCAGGGTTCCGCACAAAATTCCCATCACCAGCTTGTAACCGGTCCGGACCGCCTCATTGAACACCTCCTCGTTCAGCCGGTTTTCCATCTCCCATCCGGGCGCGCTCCCCATCATCCCCTCAATCTGCACCTGAACTCCGTCAATCGCCTCGTCCGAGTCCGTCAGTATGTTAAAATGCCTGTCCGCCTTCCCAAACGCGGCCTCCGCGTTCCGAAAACCGGATTCCGGCGCCACCAGCACCAGGGTAAAATCCTCGTATTCCTCCCTCAAGTCCGGCGGCAGGTCGCTGTAGGCGAGAATCCGGGCTTTCAAAGGGTCCTGTGCAGGGGCTGGATCCGGGGACTCATCCTCCGCCGCCCTTCCGGTCTTGGCCGCATTTCCCGCCTCTGCCGCTCTTCCGGTCACTCGGGCAAGCTCCAGCTCCAGCCCGTCCTCTGCCTTCAAATACGGAACATACTGCCGGTTCTTATAGCGGCTGTTGAGATTATCCCAGATACGGTTCACCGTCACGACCGGAATCCCGGTTCCGCCGGTGGACAGATCATCTCCCGGCTCCAACTTCATCCCCGCCTCCGGCCCGGTCCACGGCTCCAACTCCATCCCCGACTCCCGGCAATATTCCCGAAAACTCACATCGTCCAGAACCACCAGCGGAGCCTGCGCCAGATAATCCCGGCCATCTCTCACAATCCCCGTGTCCGTAAGCCCCAGTGGTCCCCCCAGCGCCTCAAGCTCCTGGCTCACCATGTCCGCCGGAAGCCGGACGCGGGCCTGATACTTCCGGTACTCAGCGCAGCTCTCAACCCCATCCAGTCCCCGCAGCGCTTCCAGCAGTCCGTGCCCTGCCATCCCCTCCCGCTCCGTCCTTTTGTCCAGGGTGAGCAGCAAATCCCAGGTATCCTGATACCGCTCAAAAAACGTGTGGTAGGTGTGAAGATAGGAAACCACCTCAAAATTCAAAAATGCGCTGAACACAAAGCAAGCCAGTGTCAGCGAGATGCCCGCTGTCCGAAAAGCCCGTCTCCTGGCGTAGAGAGATTTTCGGGCCAGCTCCCCCTCGATGCCGAACATTCCCGCAATCAGGCGGAACCGCCTCATTTTCACGGGCGCGGCTTCCCGGCCTCCCCTCACCACTTCCAGGGGAGTCAGCCCCGCCAGCCGTCCGGCGGGCAGCCAGGCCGATATCCACACAGTGGACAGGCAGACCGCAAGGGACAAAAAGGCCACCGGAGCCGGAAAATAAAATACCGCCCCCACGGCGCGGCTGACTCCCAGGTTCTCCGCCAGGCTGCCGGCCATTCTCATAAACCAATAGCAGCTGCCCGCCCCAAGGGGGATTCCCGCCAAAACAGGAAACAGGCACAGGGCCATAGCTTCCTGGAGCAGCACGGTCCTGATCTGAGCCGGGGCAGCGCCCACGCTCTTCATCATTCCCAGCTGCTGCATCCTGCTCTCCATGGTAACCGCAAACGCGCTGTGAATCATCATGGCAAGGGAAATACACACCACGATCAAGAAGCCCAGATAAAGAAACAGAAGCTGGGGAGGATTCTCCTTCTCCTCCGGCGAGAAGATCAAATACTGGTTCAATAGCTTGTGGTGATACTGGGTGCTCACTCCACCATCTTCCCCGTTCCCACCGATCAGCCGGGCCAGCTGCTCCGTATCCCGGTAAACGCTCCGGGGATTTTCAAACCAGAGGGAGAGGACCATTTCCCCGCTCTCCTGGTCCGCCGCCAACTCTGCCCGGCTCACATTGTCAAAGCTCTCCGCCACCGCCAGAGCCTCCGCATTCAGATCCCCCCGCAGCCGTCCCTGCCAATCCCCTTCCTCCGCGGCGATCAGACGGTTCTCGTCCTCCCACATATTGTAAAAAATTCCGCTGATTGCCGAGATCAGGAACGACGCGATCAGCGCCGTCACCGCGATAGAAATACATGCGGCCCGGTTGCGCCTGATATAGTCCAGTGAAAATAGTCTCCACATAGCGCACCCCCTAGACCGTGCGGCGGTCCGACACGATGCGGCCGTCCTCGATTTGTACCACGCGGTCCGCCTCCAGGGCAATCCGCTCATCGTGGGTGATTATCACAATGGTCTGGCCCAGGTCCCGGTTGGACCCCTTCAGCAGTTCCACAATCTGCCGGGAATTCTGCCGGTCCAGATTTCCGGTGGGTTCATCCGCCAGAACCACGGCCGGGCGGTACAGGAGAGAACGGGCGATTGCAGTCCGCTGCTGCTGCCCGCCGGAGAGCGCGTCGGGCAGGGCCTTCAGCTTGTCCTCCAACCCCAGGTCAGCCACGAGCCCCCGGAAATACGCCTCATCCGGTCTGCGCTTGTCCAGCAGCATGGGCAGCTTGATGTTCTGCTCCACACTCAAAGTGGGAATCAGATTGTAGAACTGGTAGATCAGCCCTACCTTCCTGCGTCTGAATACCGCCGCCTTCACCGGATTCAGGGTGGAAATGTCCTCATCCTCCACGAAAACCCGCCCCTCTGTGGGCTGGTCCACACCGCCCATCAGATGGAGCAGGGTGGATTTGCCGGAACCGGAAGCTCCCACTACCGCCACAAACTCCCCTTTTTCAATGGACAGGCTGACGCCGTCCAACGCTTTCACCTGATTTGCACCTCTGCCGTACACCTTGGTCACAGCCTCGCACCGCAATATCTCCAAGCCATATTCCTCCTTCTGTCTGCTGTTTTAATCGGATAATCACAGCTTATCACAGAAAAGTGACATCCCGGTGACAGTAAAGTCGCACGGTAAAGCAAGCTCCGGCAGATTTCTAGCCTCTATAAAACCGCCCTGCAGCTCGATCACGGACTTGGCCAGGGCCAGACCCAGGCCGGCTCCCTTTTCCCGGTTCAGGCGGGGGGCGGGAGAACTGCCGGGCGAAACTCCCGGCCCGGCAGCCTCACCATGCGAAACTCCCGGCCTGGCCTCCTCACCGTGCGACACTGCCTGCCCAGCCTCCTCACCATGCGACACTCCCTCTCCAGCGTCCCTCCCATCCCCCGCTCCGCTTCCCGGCTCATCGCCTACGCTCCTCTTCCCCTGATAGAATCGCTGGAAAATGTAAGGAAGCTCCTCCGGCGCAAACCCCGGTCCGTTATCCCGGACCGTTATCTCCGTATAAAGCGGATTCTCCCCGTACTCCACGGCGATCCTCCCGCCCTGTGGCGCGTGGTCGGCGCAGTTTTTAAACAGATTGATAAACGCCTGCGCCGTCCATTCCAGATCCCCCGAAAAAGAAATCCCCGGGTGGTTGGGGAGCTCAAGGTCAATCTGCCTGCGGTGCAGAACCGGTTCCACCGTCTCTGCAGCCAGTTCCAGCGCCGTGTACACGTCTACCTCCTGTTTTTCCAGTCGGAGCGCGCCGGAGTCGATTCGGGCAAAGGTCAAAAGCGTTTCCACCAGCTGTTCCAGCCGCTCCGTCTGCCTGCGGATCCGGTTCAGGCCCGGATCATTTCCCGTCCGGTCCAACGCCTGGGCGGTAATGGCGATGGACGTAACCGGCGTTTTGATCTGATGAGCCACATCCGCAAGCCGGTCCGCAAACTCCCGTCGGGCTTTCTCTTCCCGCTCGGCCGCCAGGCGCAGCGCGGTCACCGTCTTGTAAATCTCATCCTGCAGCGGCGAAAAATCGTCCTCCTGCCCAGCCAGGAGGCCCGCTCCCTCCTTCCGGTTGGACTGCTCCAGATAAGCCGTCAGCTCCCCGATCCGCAGGATTTTCCTTCTGCGCTCTCTGCGCCAGGCACACCAGAGGATTCCCAGAAACGCTCCCAATCCCGCCAGCGTGAGCAGGACCATACCCGGGCCAAAACCGGAGGCCAGCCGGACCGGTTCAAAACCGTAGCTTCTCAAAAGCTCCATTCCCGCCGCCGCGCCGTCTCCGACACCCTCAGACGCCGCCTTGATCATCCCCACAATCTCCGTCTCATTTCCAGGCCACCGCCGGGACAGTTGTCCGGCCAGCCGCGCTAACTGCCCGTATTGTCGGCCTGCGGCCCAGGCCACATAGGCGCAGGCCGCCAGAATGCCTCCCAGCGCAAAGCCGGCCGCAAAGCCGATGGCCGCAGACCGGCCGGATGTTCGGCTCATGTTTCAACCTCCTCCATACAATATCCAAAACTCCTGACGGTGCGGATACATTCCGGCTGGGGCAGCTTTTCCCGCAGCCGTTTCATGGCCACCGTCAGGGTATTGTCATTGACATAATTCCCACTGCTGTCCCAAATGGACTCCAACAGGCTCTGCCTGGTAACGGTGCGGTGCTGATTCTTTATCAGAATCTCCAACAGCCGGTATTCCACCGGACTGACCGGCAGGGACCTGGTTTCCCAATACACCTTCATCGTCCCGGTATCCAGGGACAGCGGCCCACAGCTTAATCGGGCCGTCTCCCCCTTACCCGCACGTTTCAACAGGGCGCGGACGCGCGCGTGGAGCACCGCCAGGTCAAAGGGCTTGGAAATATAGTCGTCCGCTCCGTTCTCAAAGCCCCGCACAATATCGCCGGACTCCCCTCTCACCGTAAGAAAAATCACCGGCAGCTCCTTCCACCGCTCCCGGATCCATCTGCACAGCCGTTCCCCGCTCCCGTCCGGAAGATTCCAGTCCACCAGCGCCAGGGATGGCAGCTTCCGTTCCAACGCCGCCTTCGCCTCCCTCGCCGTGCCCAGCACTTCCACATGAAATCCCTTGTTTTGCAGATATTCCCGGACTCCCCAGGCAATATCCTCCTCGTCCTCAATATAATAAATCAAACCGTCCATCCGATTTCCTCCCAAACGCTATACCAGCCGTCCGTTTGATTTCCTTTCAAATCCGCGTTTCCCGTCATCGCTTTCTGTCCCCGGCGCCCGCAAATCCTGCGCGGTACGCAGGCAGCACATACTTCCATACGATTCCCAGATTGACCAGCCCCAACGCGCCGAATGCCACTGTCTCTGAAATCCCGAACATAATGATGCCGTTCATGTCTCCGCCACCCACGAAACCGCAGAGCACAGACAGGTAAAAGGGATCGTTGAGCAGAAGCAGAATCGTCGTATAGTAGCCAACCGCTTTTACCACCTTGCCCTTCAGCCGGTTGATCCGCCCGGCAGACAAAACGAGTAAATAGGCGATGGCAAGGGACGCTCCCGCTCCCGCCGCATTGAACGCGGCAAACTGCAGATCAGACAGCGCCTCCCGGCTGGTAATGGCAATCTGCACGCCCAGCTCCAGAAAACGCACCTCCTGAAACACTCCAAAGGCCATTGCCAGGACCAGATGGGCCCCTTCGTGTACCAAATAATAAATTAAAATACCGGCCAAAAGGCCAAAGGTCTTCCGCACCGCTGCCGTCACGCTTTTTCCTCCTTCTCAGAGCCGTCCTTCCGCTCTCCCGCGCAGGGAGCGGACACCATGGAGAGCAGCCTTGGCCTCCGGTTCTCTGCAGCGGGCCGGTTCATATATGTTTGGATCACGTCAAACAGCTCCCGGCGACAGTCCTCGAACTCCTCATCCGCAAGCATCAGGGTATTCACAGAGAGAAACAGCTGGTCCCGGACGGGATCTTGATTCGGGACTGCGAAATTGGAACTGAAGCCGGCATAGAGCTTCAGAAG
>ENA-UONZ01002389-UONZ01002389.1-human-gut-metagenome-genome-assembly--contig:-C93old-NODE-2389-length-14864-cov-3.827672_pt1 | contig 14864 bp, 16 predicted proteins | sample MGYA00242468_ERZ724015 | MGnify/ENA metagenome assembly ERZ724015
AAGTCAGCAAATTATTTTTCCTCTCTTTTAAAAAGCGCTGCATATGGGCTGAAGTTTTTCTCCCATATAAAAACACCTGATGTCCGATAGAATCCAGATACCAGGTAATAAACGAGCCCCACCGCCCGCAGCCAATCACTGTAATCTTCATCTCTTCGTCTCCTCCATACAATGATACATTATAAAAAAATAAAATGAGCGTGATGTAATACATCACGCTCTCTATTCTACATGTTTTCCAATAATTTGTCTACACTGACGAGCTTGACACAAAGAATAAATAAATCAACAGCCAGGCTCAGCTCATCCATTGAAGGATATGTCGGTGCAATACGGATATTGCTGTCCTTCGGATCTTTTCCATAGGGGAAAGTTGCTCCAGCTCCGGTCATTACAACACCGGCCTCTTTTGCCTTGGCAACAATAGCCTTTGCACAGCCTTCCATGGAATCAAAGCTTATGAAATAGCCGCCGATCGGGCGAAGCCATTCGCCAATTCCAAGGCCTGTAAGTTCTTTATCCAGCTTGTCCAGAACAAGTTCAAACTTCGGACGGATGATCGCTGCATGCTTCATCATGTGAGCGCGCATTCCGTCAATATTCTTAAAGAAACGTACATGGCGAAGCTGATTCAGTTTATCATGGCCAATCGTCTGAATGGTCAACTGCTTCTTAATATCTTCCAGGTTGGCCTGGGAAGCACCGAGAGCGGCCACACCGGAGCCCGGGAAGCTGACCTTTGATGTGGATACAAATTTATAAGCCAGATCCGGATTGCCAGCCTTACGGCATTCATCCAGAATCTCCAGAATATTATCCTGCTTATCGTCATATAAATGATGGATACAATAAGCATTGTCCCAATATAAGCGGAAATCCTTTGCCGCTGGTTTTAAACGGGCAAAACGGCGAATCGTTTCATCAGAATAGCTGATTCCCTGTGGATTCGAATATTTCGGTACACACCAAATACCTTTGATCGCCTCATCTTCCGATACCAGTTTTTCTACAATATCCATATCTGGGCCTTCCGGTGTCATCGGAACATTAATCATCTCAATGCCAAAATATTCTGTAATGGCAAAATGTCTGTCATAACCCGGTACAGGGCAGAGAAATTTCACCTTGTCAAGCTTACACCATGGTGTATTTCCCATAACACCGTGAGTCATCGAACGTGCTACCGTATCATACATAACATTCAAACTTGAATTTCCGTAAACAATGATATCTTCCGCCCGGCATTCCATCATGGATGCCATCAATTCTTTTGCTTCCGGCAGACCGTCCAGATTTCCGTAATTTCGGCAATCCAAACCGTCGGCTGCGGTTAAATCTGCTCTGCTGTGAAAAACATCCATCATTCCCATGGATAAATCCATCTGCTCTGATGATGGCTTACCTCTGGACATATCCAGTTTTAATCCCTGGGCCTTAAATTCATCATAAGTCTTTTCCAACTCGGATTTCAATGCTAAAAGTTCTTCCTTACTCATCTGACTGTAAGCTTTCATGTGTCATTTCCTCCCTGTCACTTTATCAATGTTAAATTATACACCAAAGTTATTTCTGTGACAAGAATTCTCTGCCACTTTATTAAATTACAGCATTTTACCCAATTTTCCGTCTATGAAAGACAGCTGTCCGTCAATTTTACAACAAGATTTATTTTATAAAATATTTTTAAGTCTTATAAGTGCATCCTTCAAGACATTTTTCGGGCAGGCGATATTGATTCTCTGGAAGCCTTTACCTTCCTCCCCAAACATGCTCCCGCCATCCAGCCACAATTTTGCATCGTTCAGCACCTTATTATTCAGTTCATCATCCGAATAACCAAGCTCCCGGCAATCCAGCCAGATTAAATAAGTTCCCTCCGGCTCCACCAGACGGACGCCTGGCAATTCTTCCCGGACAAAATTTCGAACAAAAGAAAGATTCTCAGCCAGATAAACCTTTAGCGCATCCAGCCACGGCCGACCATATCTGTATGCTGCCTGAGCTGCATAGATGCCCATCATATTCGGACTCATATATCCTGTCCGGTTCAGAGCATTGACAAACTGTTTTCTCAATTCCGGATTTGAAATAAATATATTGGAAATCTGAAGTCCGGCCAGGTTGAAGGTTTTACTTGGTGCGGTACATATAACCGAATGATCGGCAAAATTTTCTCCCAGAGATGCATATACCGTATGTTCATGTCCGCTATAGGTAAAATCACAATGGATTTCATCAGAAACTATGACAACACCATAGGTCTGACAAATTTCCCCCATATGAATGAGTTCCTCACGGGTCCACACCCTTCCCACCGGATTATGCGGGCTGCACATAATAAATAATTTGACATTATTTTCCCGGATTTTATTTTCAAAATCATTAAAATCAATGACATATTTTCCGTTTTTATAACAAAGAGAATTTCTTACGACCTTCCGTCCGTTGCGCTCAATAGATCTGGCAAAAGGATAATATACTGGTGTTTGAATCAGAATAGCATCCCCTAGCTCCGTCAATCCACGAATTGCTGTGGAAATACCAAACACGACACCAGGCACTTTTATCATCCATTTTTCTTCCGGACGCCATGCGAAGCCATTTTCAAACCAGTCAGCTACCGCTTCATAATAATCGCCCTTTGTATCCGTATATCCATAAATTCCATGCTCTGCCGCCCGAATCAAAGCTTCACGGACTTCTTTCGGAGATTCGAAATCCATATCTGCTACCCAAAGGGACATTACATCCTCCGGCTTATGAAATTCATCCATAAAATCATATTTCAAACAATTGGTATTCTTTCGATCGACAATTTTATCAAAGTCAAAACTCATATTGTATAATCCTCCCAAAAGTTCAGAAGCAAAAAAGGGGATATCCCTCATCTTACGACTTTGGATATCCCCCACTGCTCAGTTTTTATTTACTGAATAGCATGTACTGGGCAAACTTCTTTACAATGACCACAGTTTGTACATTTATCGTAGTCAATTGTAGCATTGAAGTTTGTTACGGTGATAGCGCCAGCTTCACATTCTTTCTGACACTTCATACAACCGATACAACCAACTTTACATGTTTTTCTTGTCTCAGCACCTTTGTCTTTATTGACACAACGCACATGCTGTGTGAATTTCAAAGGTTCGATGATGATGATATGCTTTGGACAAGCTTTTGCACAAAGTCCACAACCTACGCAGAGGTCTGGGTTTACAGTAGCAAGACCGTTGCAGATTGTAATTGCATTTTCAGGGCAGACAGCAGCACAATCGCCGTGACCAAGACAACCATACTGACATGCACTGTCACCGCTCCACATAAGGCTTACAGCCTGACATGTATCGATACCATGGTAGTCAAGTTTCTGATTTACAGAATCACATGTACCTGCACACTGGATAATAGCAACTTTTTTCTCCATAGAACCAGCAGAAACACCTAAGATTTCTGCACATTCTGCAGCAACGTCCGGACCACCTGGAGAACAGAGACCAACTTCAGCAGATCCCTCTGCCAAAGCAGCTGCATAACCGGAACAACCGGCAAAACCACAAGCACCACAGTTAGCGCCTGGCAATACGCCTACAAGAGCTTCTTCTTTTTCATTTACTGGTACAGCAAATACGATAGAAGCTACGGAAAGAATCAGACCTGCAATAAGGCCGATTACTACAACAACAATTATTCCCATGAGTAAATCCTCCTTAATTGAACAAGCCGTCTACTAATCCCTGGAATCCAAGGAAAGAACAAGCAACAATAGATGCAGCTACTAATACAATTGGAAGTCCCTGAAGGAATTTCGGAACATCACTGGTTTCCATACGGCCACGAACACCTGCAAAGATAGCCATAGCGAGCATGAAACCAAAACCAGCACCAACAGTATTTACAATAGATTCGATGAAGTTATAACCTTCATCAATATTTAATACGGTAACACCAAGTACGGCACAGTTTGTTGTAATCAGAGGAAGGTAAATACCAAGTGCTGAATACAAAGATGGAACATATTTCTTTAAGAAAATTTCTACAAACTGTACTAATGCAGCAATAATCAAGATAAATACGATTGTCTGTAAATATCCTAAACCATTAGGGTCAAGAATAAATGTCTGGATTGGCCATGTAACTAATGTAGCCAGAGTCATAACGAAGATAACGGCTACACTCATACCAACGGCTGTATCCAGTTTCTTGGATACACCAAGGAATGGACAAATACCTAAGAATTTGGACAATACGAAGTTGTTCGTAAGAATAGCTGCCAAAAAGATTGAAACTAAACCTGTAACTGACATTATTCACATCCTCCTTTCTCAGCCTGTCCGCAGCTTGCTGCTGCCGGACAACCAGCACAACCAAGTTTTGCCGGTTCTTTGCCCTTCTTCTCTGCAATCTTGTTTGCACAAGCCATCAGTACACCGAATACAAAGAAACCACCTGGAGCCAGGATTAAAATTAACATTGGATCAACAGCCTTCGGGATAATCTGCATACCGAACCATGTTCCGGCACCAATAATCTCACGGATACTACCCATGATTGTCAGGGCAATCGTGAAACCAAGACCCATACCTACACCATCGAGGATGGATGGAAGCACAGGATTCTTACCTGCAAAACTTTCTGCTCTACCAAGGATGATACAGTTAACTACGATCAGCGGAAGGAAGATACCTAACGCGCTGTCCAAAGCTGGCACGAAAGCTTTTACAAGCATCTGCAGAATGGATACGAATGCAGCGATGATCGTAATATAAACCGGAATATGAATCTTATCCGGGATAATGTTTCTTAATAAAGAAATAAGAGCGTTGGAGCAAATCAATACAGCCGTTGCTGCCAGACCCATACCTACACCGTTAAAAGCCATTGTTGTAACGGCCAATGTAGGACAAGTACCGATTACCAGACGTAATACAGGGTTTTCTTTAACAAAGCCGGCTGTAAAAACCTCCCATAAACTTTTCTGTTTTTTAGCCATTAGTTTGCACCTCCTGTAATCTGCTGATAAGCTTCGATTGCATAATTTACAGAGTTTGTAACAGCTCTGGAAGTAATTTTTGCACCGGAAATTGCATCAATCTGATTTTCAGCAGTTTTACCGGTTTTTGTTACTTCAAAAGTATTGCCTTCCGGAATAGCCATCTCATACTGAGCTGTGAAAGATGGGTCGGACTGAGCTTTCATACCAAGACCAGGTGTTTCATTACAGTCTACAACTTTAACACCTGTAATTTCACCGTCTGCAGAAATACCTGTCATAACACCAACAGCTCCGCCATAACCTTTGTAAGATGTACTGAAAACATATCCTGCTCCGTTAGCAGCTGCGTAATATTCAACATCTCCTGTGGAAATGGAAACTGTCTCTGTAGAGAAGCTATCTGCTTCAGGAAGTACTTCCAATTTTGCTTCATCAGCTGTTTTCTGATTTAAAACTGCAATCTTATCTGCTGTCAGGCTGTTTGTACCTACAACTGCTGCTGTAAATACAAGACAAACACCAACTAATACGGAGGTAGGCCCAATAATATCTTTCGGATTCATGTTCATTATTTGGAAGCCTCCTTTCCAACACCAAATGTCTTCGGAGTTGTAAGATTTTCAATATGTGGTGTCAGGATGTTCATCAGCAGGATAGAGAAGGAAACACCTTCTGGAAGAGAACCGAACTGACGGATCATAACTGTGATGATACCACATCCGATAGCGTAAATAACTTTACCTTTATTAGTGATAGGACTTGTAACATAGTCTGTAGCCATGAAGATCGCACCGAGGAAAAGACCGCCGGAGAGAATCTGCATTACAGGATCCTGTCCTAAAACTGCGGAGAATACAAATACAGTTGCAATGTAGCAAACCGGAATTGTAGGGCTGATAACTTTCTTAGCTACTAAGTAGATACCGCCGATCAATAAACCAACAATACATGTTTCACCAAGACAGCCTGCTCTCTCACCAAGGAACATCTGCATATATGTAGGAAGTTCTGCTGTATTACCTGCAGAAATCAATGCCAATGGTGTTGCTGTGGATGTTGCATCTACAGCACCTCTCCATGCAAATGGAGCAATCCATGTTGTCATACGCAATGCAAAAGATGTCATTAAGATAATACGTGCTGTAATAGCCGGGTTTGCAAAGTTATGACCGAGACCTCCAAACATCTGCTTAACCATAACGATAGCTACAACACCGCCGATAGCTGCGATCCAGAATGGAAGTGTTGCCGGATAATTGAATGCTAAAAGCATACCTGTAACAACAGCACTAAGATCACCGATCGTCTGTTCACGTTTCATGACCTTACGGGAAATGTATTCGGAAATAACACAGGCTGCCACTGTTACAACAACAAGAGCCAATGCTCGTGGTCCGAAATAGTAAACTGATGCAATTAAAGCAGGAACCATTGCGATAATAACATCAAGCATGATATTTCTAGTCTTCACCGGGCTGGAAAGATGCGGCGATGAAGAAACGATTAATTTACCATCCATTGTATATTACACCTACTTTCTAATTGCTTGCATTTCTGACCAGGCCTTTGCCTAATCGGATAGACTGTACAAGTTTACGGTTAGCCGGACATACAAAGCTGCAGCATCCACATTCCATACAGTTCATAATATTGAGTTTCTGTAATTCGTCTGTATTTCCGATGTTTGTATATGCTTCCAGTTTTGTAGGCATAAGGTTCATCGGACAGGCATTCACACAACGTCCGCAGCGGATACATGCAGATGGCTCTGCAAGTTCTGCATCCTGTTTATCAAAAATCAAGAGACCATTGTTCTGTTTAAGGATTGGGAAATCATCAGACATCATAGCCTGACCCATCATAGGACCACCGGAGATGATCTTGGATGGAGTACCCTTATAACCGCCGCAGAATTCAACAATATCCTTAATGGATGTACCGATCGGAACACGTACGTTCTTAGGCTCGTTAATTGCGGAACCGTCAACAGTCAGACGTTTTGTTGTCAATGGCATACCAGTTGCCACATAGTTTGCAAGAACTGCGATAGATGTTACGTTCATAACAACGCATCCAACATCGGATGGCAATTTTCCTGGAGGTACCTGACGTCCTGTACACTGATCGATCAAAACTTTTTCAGCACCCTGTGGGTAACGGGATGGTAATGTTTCAACTTTGAAAGTAACGCCATCCAGCTTAACCTGGCCTAAAAGTTCTGTCATAAGCTTGATTGCCTCTGGTTTGTTGTCTTCAATACCGATAACAGCATATTTAACATCGAGTAATTTTGCAACAAGCTTCATACCTTCAACAACACTGTCGGCATCCTCAAGGATTTCCCGAACGTCTGGAGTAAGGTATGGCTCACACTCTGCAGCATTGATTAATAAATAATCAATTGCAGCTTTAACTTCCGGTTTCGGGCTGATCTTGATGTGTGTAGGGAAACCAGCACCACCAAGACCTACAAGACCAGAATCATGAGCGGCTTTGATCAAATCTTCGTCGCTATTGATCACTGGCGGCTTGATCGCTGGATCAACAGTCTGCTGTCCATCGCTTTCGATGATTACAGTCTGGGCTTTTGAACCATTCTGCATTAAAATTGAATCAATTTTTTTAACCTTTCCTGACACACTGGAATGAATTGGTGCGGAGAAAGGTGCAGTGCTGTCACCAACAATGGTACCGACAAACACTTCGTCGCCGACTTTAACAGTAGGCGTACAAGGTGCACCGATATGCTGCTGCATAACCAGGGTGACCTGTGCAGGAACCGGCATGTCCACAGTCGCACAATCTTTTGTGTTTTTTCTGTGAGGCACGGCTGCTCCAGGGCTTTTTACAATTCCTAACTTACAAAGAAGTCCATTTGAATTTTTAGCCATTTGAATCCTCCTCTTTAAATTTAAACCTCAGGGCATAACCCTTACGTTTAATGATTTAATATATAATATACTAAATAGTCCTGAATCTCCATCTATTCTGACTATTTAGGTATATCCTTTTCAGCCCTCATAGGACATCAGTTTGTATCCTTCAGCTTCGCCTTCAAAAGACAATAAATCCAGGATACTCTCATTATTATAATATACATTTCGCTGTTTATCAACAAATATTGCCAAGACACCATATTTATCCATCAAATCCATGCCCTCATCTAATCCAAGAATAAAACCGGCCGTGGATAGAGCATCACACAGGACGCTGTCTCCATCAATCACCGTCACCGACATCAGACCGCTGTCTGCCGGATATCCGGTTCGGGCATCTAAAATATGATGATAACGTACACCATCTTCTTCAAAATATTTTTCATAATCACCGGATGTAGAAATCGACGTATCTGTCAATGTCAGTATCCCTATCCGGTCTTCCTGACCGCCTCGCGGATCTCTTAAAGCCACCCGAAAATTACTGCCATCCGGCTTTGTCCCAAAAGTCAGGATTGAACTGCCGGCAGAGATGATCCCTCCGGATACCTCATCCATATCGATGGCCTGGGCCGCCTGTGCAATGGCATACCCCTTGCCGATCGCTCCAAGCTCAAACAAAATATGTACATTTTCTGTACTCAATGTTCCATCAGCCAAATTCACTGCCTGATAGTCTACGTTTTCTAAAGCTTCCGCTATCTCCGAATCTGAAGGATGCCGCTGATTTTCACCGCCAATATCCCATAATCCGGATACAGAAAGCACCGTTGGGTCAAAACTCCCGCCGCTGTCTTCAGCAACTTCAAGCGCGGTACGAAAAACCTCTTCCCTATCCCCTACGGAAACTTCATGCTGTTGATTGAACACACTGACCAGGGAACCGTCTTTTCTCCAGGAAATATCCTGATCCACATCATCCAGGCACTGACTGATCAGCTTCAGATTTTTTTCCAGCTGATTCTTGTTTCTTCCATATAAAGTAGATGTTATGGCTGTCCCCATGGAAAATGCTGTATCCTGGGCTTCTGCCATTTGTTCTGTTAAAACTTTGTCACATGAAACGAAAACCATTATTACAGACACCAAACATAATGCCAGAATAATCGTCTTCTTAATGATAAAAGAATGTATATCAATCACATCTATACTGCATTCCATTCTGTTTTATTTTAAACTGTTATCGTCCGTTTTTCAAGCAACAACCCCAGTTTTTTATGAGAAGTCTTTTTTGTACTAAAAAAAATACAACTCATTTTATTCCACCTGGTTTTTCTTTTCCATTGACATTCCTATGAATGGAGATGTAGAATAGCCTTTAAGCACTTTATAATTTACCAGGAGGAATATACTATGAAAAAATCTTCATCATTATTGAAGCTGACTCTTTGCACAGCACTGGCTGCTTCCGTGCTGAGCGGCTGCGGAAACGGTTCAAAAACAGAAACTACGACTGCCGCTGCCGAATCTTCGGATGAGACTGCTGCCAAGGCAGAGACTGCGGATGGTTCCTATACAATCGGTATTTCCCAGTTAGCTGAACACAGTTCTCTGGACAACTGCCGTGAGGGCTTTATTGAAGGACTGGCTGAGGAAGGCTTCGTTGAAAACGAAAATCTGACCATTGATTACCAAAACGCTCAGGGAGACCCGGCCAACGCCAGCGTTATCGCTCAAAACTTTGTTTCTAAAAAATATGATCTGGTATGTGCCATCGCTACTCCAAGCGCTATGGCCTGCTACAACGCCGCACAGGGCACAGATATCCCTACCATCTTTACAGCCGTATCCGACCCGGTAGCTGCTGAGTTGGTAGAATCTTTGGAAGCTCCAGGTTTCAACTGTACAGGAACAAGCGATGCCCTTCCGGTAGAAGATCAGCTGAAAATGATCCGTGCCATGATGCCGGAAGCAAAAACCATTGGTATCATGTATACAACAAGCGAAGTAAACTCCATCAGCACTTTGGAAACTTACAAAGAACTGGCTCCGAAATATGATTTTGAAATCGTTGAATCCGGCGTTTCTTCTTCATCCGATATTCCAATCGCTCTGGATGCCCTTGTTACAAAGGTTGACTGTATTTCCAACATGACAGACAACAATATTGTCAATAACCTGGATACCGTTCTCGCAAAAGCCACAGAAGCAGGTATTCCTGTATTTGGTTCCGAGGTAGAACAGGTTGTCAATGGCTGTGCGGCTTCTATGGGTCTCGACTATGTAGAACTTGGCCGCCAGACAGGTAAAATGGCTGCAGCTGTATTAAAAGGCGAAGATGCTTCTACAATTCCTGTTGATGTTATCAGCAGCGGTTCCCTCTATGTGAACAGCGAAGTTATGAGCCAGTTCAACCTGACCATTCCGGATGAATATAAAGACGCTTATACCGAAGCAAAATAAGTAACACCAGGAGGAACTGATACGTGGACATTATTATTTCAATCATCCGCGGTATTTTAGAGCAGGGACTTATTTACGGCATCATGGCTCTGGGAATCTATATCACCTACTGCATCCTGAATTTTCCGGATTTGTCAGTGGATGGCACTTTTCCTCTTGGAGCCGCCGTAACAGCTCTTCTTCTGAGTCTCGGTTTTAATCCGTGGCTTGCACTGATCGTCGCTTTTGCCTGCGGTGCCGCCGCTGGCTTTGTCACCGGTATTTTCCATGTCAAACTGCAGATTACCGACCTGCTGTCCGGTATCTTGACCAGTACAGGACTTTACTCGGTCAATCTGATGATCGTGGGCGGAACAGCTTTACTTTCAATCACAAAGGCAAATACCATTTTTAACAGCGGATTGGCCGCACTCTTTCCGGAATCCATTTCCAGATATGTAACTCTGGTCATCATTTTTATTCTGGCAATGATTCTGAAATTTTTACTGGACTGGTATTTGAAAACCCGTTCCGGAATGCTTCTGCGTGCCACCGGAGACAATGAAGTCATGGTAACTTCTCTGGCCAAAGACTCGGGCAAAGTAAAAATCGTCGGATTAATGATCGCCAACGGTTTAGTGGCCCCAGCTGGTTCCGTTCTCTGCCAGCAGCAGCGTTATTTTGAAATTTCCATGGGAACAGGTATGCTCGTTATGGGTATCGCCTCCGTCATCATCGGTACGGCCCTTTTCGGCAAAATACCTTTCATCAAACCGACGTTGGTCGTTATACTCGGTGCCATTGTTTACAAAGCCTGCCTTTCCCTGGCAATTAATTTCGGAATCAACCCGAACAACCTGAAACTTTTGATGACCATCATTTTCCTTATAGCTCTCGTCTCCAGACGGGCCATTGATGCGAAAGGAGGCTCCAAGTCATGATTGAATTAAGTCATATTTATAAAACCTTTGAGCCGGGCACAATCAATGAATCTGTTCTTTTTACAGATTTTAACCTTTCCATTCACAATGATGATTTTATTTCCGTCATCGGAAGCAATGGTTCCGGAAAAACAACGATGCTGAATCTTCTCTGCGGAAGCCTTGCTCCGGATAAAGGTCAGATCGTCAAAGACGGTCAGGATATTACGAAAATGAAGGAATACCATCGGTCCGAATTTATTTCCCGGGTATACCAGGACCCTTCCAAAGGCTCCTGTCCATCTTTTAGTATTCTTGAAAATATTGCTCTGGCCGATAATAAAGGAAAACCATTTAATCTGCACCTCGGCATCAAAAAAGACCGTCTGGATTATTACCGGACTCTGCTGGAAACATTGAAACTCGGCCTGGAAAACCGTCTTGGTGATAAAGTTGGTTCTCTTTCCGGCGGACAGCGTCAGGCCCTGGCCATGCTGACTTCCACATTGACACCGACCTCACTGATGATTCTCGATGAACATACTGCAGCTCTCGACCCAAAGACAGCAGACAACATTATGGAACTGACTGACCGTCTTGTTCATGAAAAGAAGCTGACAACTTTGATGGTCACGCATAATCTGAAATTTGCCCTTCAGTATGGCAATCGACTGATTATGATGCATCAGGGGAAAGCAATCATTGATGTTTCCGGAGAAGAAAAAAAGAATCTGCCGCTATCGGAGATTCTTGGTAAATTTAATGAAATCAGCCTGGAATATGGCAATTCACTATAAGATTAAAGGGATGCCTCATCATCAAGCGGGCCATCCCTTTTTCTTTCTCTAAATCAATGAACATTTTCTTTCATACTATTCGTGATATAAGAAGGTACTTCTTCCTTCGGAATCCCCAGTACATAAGAAAATTCATCACAAATCATCTTTTCGGCTTCCTGAAGCATCCGTTCATCGGCTACATGCAGTTTCTTTCCCCGTGCTGTAACCTTTTCACGATGTTCTATCAGCATTTTAATCAACTGAATCAGTTCAAAGGTATCTGCCCGGCTGACCATATCTTTAAAATGCTCTTTCCGAGCGCGTTCATCTTCCATCCATTCTTCATGACTTGCGGAAACCGAATGTATCTTTTCATCGATTTCTTCTTTTGTCAGTACATACCGCATCTTCGATGTCAGTTTTTCGTTATTCACCGGAACAAACACTGTGGAATTCGACGTATAAATCGGTTTCAGAATATAATATTCTATCATTCTGCCACCGCATTCTCTCTCGTCAATGTCCACGACTTTGCAGACACCATTTGTTCCATATAATACCATATCATTTACCTGAAACATTCCGACCCACCTCTTTCTGTAAAAATGCTCTGTAGAATATCTCCTAAAAGAAAAAGCGTCTTATTTCTGGCAACTGGATTTACATCCACTTCCCGCAAACAACACGCTGTATTATTATTATAACCCATTTTTCACAAAAATGTCATAGGCATTTTATACGAAATTCACAATGTTTATATTTGTATACATTGAATTTATCCTAAATTTAACACATAATCTATAAAAAAGTGTATAATCTAACAATCATAAAGTACACCCAGAAAGGATTGTAAATTAACAATGAATAAAACATTTGACAAATTAAATCCCTGGCTCACCAAAGCCTATGCACTGAATGCTGCTCTCATTTTATTTGAATGGGATAATGAAACGGAAGCTCCGGAAGAATCTTCCGAATTGACAGCCCGGGCCATTGAAGTTCTTTCCAATGAATATTACGAAGCCGTCATCAATAACGACGTTAAAAAGCTTTTGAAACAACTCTCTGAAGAAAAGAATCTCTCGGATAAAGAACGGGCTATTTTAAAAGATCTGAAAAGACAGTATGACAGTATGGAACCTGTCCCGGCCGAAGAATACCAGGCTTATCAGGGTCTCATTGCCAGAGCTCCATCCATTTGGGCCAAAGCAAAAGCTACGGATGACTACGCCATGTTTGCGCCAACTCTCAAAGAAATTATCGACTATCAGAAAAAATTTATCCGATATCGTCTAAAAAGCGCCAAAACAAAATTAAAACCTTACGATCTGCTTCTTGATGATTATGAAGAAGGTTTTACGATGGAAAAGCTGGATATTTTCTTCGATGCGCTGAAAAAAGAACTCATTCCTCTCATCCAGGCCGTAAATTCCAAAAAAGATAAAATCTGTAAAGATTATAATTATCAAAATTATCCTGTCGAACTCCAAAAAACCTTCAACCGTAAATTGGCAGAACATGTCGGTTTCGATTTTAACCGTGGTGTCATTAAGGAAAGCGTTCATCCATTTACAACAAACCTGCATAATAAGGATGTCCGGATTACAACCGCTTACCACGAAAATAATCTGGAAAGCGCCCTGTTCTCAACTATTCACGAAAGCGGACATGCCCTTTATGAAATGCATATTGCCGACGAATTGACGGCCACACCGGCCGGTAGCGGCACTTCTATGGGTATGCACGAAGGACAATCACGTCTTTTTGAAAATAATTTCGGACGCAGCCGCGCCTTCTGGGTTCCGCTTTTCCAAAATTTAAAAGATACTTTCCCGGAACAACTGGCGGACATTGACTTGGACGCATTTATTCTCGGTATTAATAAATCCTCACCGAGCCTTATCCGTACAGAGGCGGATGAATTGACTTATTCCCTCCATATTCTTATCCGCTATGAGATTGAAAAAATGATTTTTGAGAAGGATGTGGATGTAGATAAACTTCCGGAACTATGGAGCAAAAAATATGAAGAATATCTGGGTGTAAAACCAGAAAAAGATTCCGAGGGTATCCTTCAGGATATCCACTGGGCCTGCGGAAACTTTGGCTATTTTCCTTCCTATGCTCTGGGAACTGCCATTGCTGCACAAATTTATGCCCATTTAAAACAAGTCATGCCCCTGGACGACTACCTGAAGGCCGGAAACTTTCAGCCAATCAACGAATACTTAAAAGACCATATTCACCGTTTCGGCAAAACAAAAACAACAAATGATATTCTTCAGGATATGATGGGGGAAGACTTCAATCCCCGATATTATATTGATTATATGAAGGAAAAATATGAAACATTGTATAAAGATTTATAAAGAGAAATATAATGGCCGGCCGCCAGCAGCGGCCGGTCCTTTACAATTCGGATTTAATATACCATGACTGCCCGTTATCCAGACAATAAACGCCAAGCCAGCCGCCGTAAACACAGCCACAGTCAATGGCCACATGATGATTTTTCTCAAGTATCCGGCCCCTTTGTTCGCCTTTCAATTGAAGTGTCGGCCTGTGTCCCGTCACCAGATATCTATCGTTAAAATACTCTTTCTCATAGTCTGGCGATTTAAAAATCACTTCAGACAAAGCATAGTTCTCCAAAGGCTTTTCCGGAGCAAAAGGCTCCAGTCCGCATGAACCAATATGTAATCCTTTTGATTCGCGGACACTTCTTCATATAATGAAAATTCCTCCAAATAATCAATAATATCCATCCGTTCATCGGCAGAGAGCTTCTGAAACTGACGTATCGTCGTCTGTCCGCCGTCCATGCACCAATTCAGATAATTCATCATATCCTCCT
>ENA-UONZ01002392-UONZ01002392.1-human-gut-metagenome-genome-assembly--contig:-C93old-NODE-2392-length-14842-cov-10.398526_pt1 | contig 14842 bp, 15 predicted proteins | sample MGYA00242468_ERZ724015 | MGnify/ENA metagenome assembly ERZ724015
AATGCATGGAGCTGACTGTTACTAATCGGTCGAGGGCTTAACCAAGAGGTTGGGCAGGAGGATGGAAGGTAGGAAGAAGAAGGAAAAGCGGAAGTTTCAATGTGTGGTTTTGAGGGTATGTATGAATACCCCAGATACATATGATTATTTAGAAAGTCCTGAAAAGGGCTTTTTTTGTTTTATAAGAATTTTTCTTTATAAAGAATTTTTGTGTTAAAGTATTAGTCTCAGAAAATGCGACGGCTGCAACAGAGACGGCTGTGGATGTCCCCGGGAAGACAGCATCAGGCAGACAGCGGCAGGGACGCGGCAGTAGGATGAGGCACAGCCGGATTTACAGCTGCAGCAGTTTCGGTTTTTGCGAAAAGCATTTATGAGCCGAGGAAACCTGCCGCCTGGCAGGGATTTTACCACGGCCTATTTTTTCATTAACTGATTGGCGGCTTCGTCTATCAGCTCGCAGAATACTTTTACGTAAAAAGGCTGAGTGATATTTTTGTGCCAGATTAGTTCAACCCGGAGCGGATAATGGAAGCTTTTAACGGGGAAGATGTGGATCCTCTGGCCTGGACTGCATTTCGCATTGTGTTCATGGACGCGAAGGGAGAGCATCTTGGGGATCAGGGCGGCGCACAGACCGGAGGAACAGAGGAGAATATGGGTATCGCAATCACTTATATGGTACGGTGTTTTCTCTAAAGAGATGCCGCAGTCTGAAAGATGCTGCCGGATGATCACATTCATGGCGCCTGTCTCATAGTAGAGAGAGAAAGGCACGCCCGAAAAGGCTGTGAGATCCACTCCGCTGTAAAATTCAGACAGCATCTTGCTTCCGAAGTGCTGCTGAAACAGGTGCTCACTGATAATGAGCTGTATTTTGTCAGAGATAATCGGCATTGTATGAAAAGCGGGATTATGGCTGGCATTGACACCTAAAAACAGATCGATGGAGCCGTCCATCAGGCATTTTTCAAGAATCACAGTGTCATTTACGTAAAAGGATACCTCGACCTCGGGAAAAAGTTCGTAATATTTTGGAAGAACAAGAGGAAGGATAATCTGAGCGCGGGAAGTGCTGAGTCCCACTGTAAAAGAACCCTTTCTGCCGGCTGACATTTCCTGCAGAGTGCGTTCCATATTGCTTTCCAAGATTTTTGTGCTTCTCAGATACTGAAACATTACTTCCCCGGCCTCTGTCAGTGACAGGTGAGGTTTCCGGTTAAACAGCAGGACTCCGTACTCTTCTTCCAGCCTTTTTATGTGATCACTCACACACTGCTGGGTGACAAAAGAACGCTTGGCAGCTTTCACTATGCTCAATTCTTCAGCCACTGTCATAAAGATCTTAAAACTCTGTTTCATCAGTTTCCCCCACATCGTTCCATTTTTGGATATTATACCTTTATTTATTGAGAAGTTCAACAAGAAAAAACTTGAAATATCTGTTATTCAGACGAAAAAATCTGATTTTATCATCATCATACAAGAAAAATAGAAATATAGAACAAGAAAACTTTTGAGAGAAAAGATTCCGGAATGCTTATTTTATAGGAAATAAGAAATAAAGCGCTCTGTTCTTCCTCATACAGCACAAGTTTTTTCAGAAAAAATGGAAAGATCTACTTGTTTTTCTTTGGAATTTCTGCATGCTATACTTTTCTCAGGCTGCAGCAAAAAGAAAAACGGAGGGATTATGGAGCAATATTGGGCTATGGCAGAAGAACTGCTCAGGGGAGCGTATGACCTTCACGCCCACAGTTCACCTTCTCATATTGAACGCTCCGTTCATGATTACCAGATGGTTCAGCAGGCCCAGGAGGCCGGTATGGCAGGGATCATGATTAAAAATCATTATGAGAGTACAGTGGGAAGAGCGGAGGCAATTAATCGAACCAAGAAATTTACAGCAAAAGCTTACGGCGGCTTAGTTCTGAACTGGCCGGCCGGCGGCCTGAATCCGTACGCAGTGCAGAGTGCGCTTCAGATGGGGGGAAGGTTTATCTGGCTTCCTACCCGTGATGCGGACAACTGCCTGAAATTTGGGGATATGCCTGGAGATTTTTTCAGGCGGGCAGGTATAAAAATCATTGACGGGCAGGGAAAACTGAGAAAAGAGATATATGAAATCTTTGACCTGGTTCACTTTTACGGAGCTGTCTTGGCTACGGGACATGTGGGAATGGAAGAGGCTGTTCTGGTCTGCCGGGAAGGCAGAAAAAGGGGAATAAGCATGGTTTTAACACATCCGGAGTGGAGAAGGACTGTAGTCCCGGCTTCTGTGCAGAGAGAACTGGCAGAACTGGGAGTGAAGATTGAAAAAAACTGGGCCAATGTGGAAGATGGAGACTGTACGCTGGAAGAGATGGTTTGGAATATAAGATGCGTCGGTCTGTCGAATGTATATCTGGCAACCGATCGGGGCCAGTCAGGAAAAGAAGTGCCGGTGGAAGGAATGAAGCGATTTATTTGTGCTCTATTAAAAAGCGGATTTTCACCAGCAGAAATCAGAGATATGGTTCAGAAAGTTCCGGAAGAGCTGGTAGGAGAAGTCGGGTGACAAAACGTCAGGAAGGAGGAGAAAACGTGAAAAAGAAAACGGCAGGTGCGCTGTGTCTGTTGGCTGCGGCAGCTGTTTTAATGACGGCATGTTCAAAGAGCAGGGAGGAAGAGACACAGAAAGTATTTCAGATTGGATTCACGACAGCAGCGGTGGAAAATGATCCGTACTACATTTTTGCCAAAAGCTTTTCAGACCTGGTGGAAGAAAAGAGCGAGGGAAAAATGAGGATTGATGTGATGGGAGGGGGGCAGCTTGGACAGGAGGGAGAAATGTTTACCGGAATGCAGATCGGAACAACGGATATGGCTGTTATGACAAATGCCTACGCCAGCGGCTATGTCCCGGCTTCCGGACTGTTTGATCTGCCATTTATTTTTAAAGACAGTGAAACAGCTGCCAGGATTCTGGACAGTGAAATAGGCCAGTCTGTACTGGAAGAATATGACAGATACGGTGTTAAGGCTCTTGCCTGGGGGGAAGGAGGCTTTCGTCATCTCGTGACGAAAAATAAGGCAGTGAGAAAGCCTGAAGATTTTAAAGGCTTGAAAATCCGGTGTATGGAGACAGAAAGCTATATTGCGACCTATGCAGCCCTTGGAACTAATGCGGTACCCATGGCATGGTCTGAAACGATCACAGGCCTGCAGCAGGGAACCATTGACGGCCTCGATATTCCCATCAGTGTGATATACACGAACGGTTTTCCGGATATTGCAAAATATCTGAATATGACAGGCCATTTTTATTCGCCTCTGCTAATCTGTACCTCGAAAGACCTGTATGACAGGCTGACCCCGGAAGAACAGAGAATTCTGAAAGAGGCGGCAGTTGAGGCCGGCATAAAGAGCAGGGAAAATAATGCCCAGCTGGAGTCGGTGATGCTGAAAGAGATGGAAGAGGCCGGTATGACAATGGTAAGAGATGTAGAAGTTGAGAAGTTTCAGCAGATTTTAGGTTCTTTCTACACGGACCGGGCTGAAAAAATAGGAGGCACCTATGTTGCTGATCTGCTGTCTGCTCTGGAAGAAGGGACAGAATAAGTCGAAGCCGGAGGGGAGCAAATGGAAAGAGGGGAGGAATAGGAGTGGAGCGAATTGAAAAAATCAAGAAGATAGTGGAACGGCTGTTGTATTTTTTGGTTTGCGCAACATTCGCAGTTTTAATATTTGCCTGCGTCCTTCAGGTATTTACAAGATTTGTACTTAATAATTCACTTTCATGGACAGAAGAGCTGGCCAGATATGCATTTATTTGGTCCAACTTCCTGGGAGCGGCTATCTGCACACAGAAAGAATCACATGCCGCAGTCACAGCAGTGACGGATCTGCTGCCTGCAAAGGCGCAGACAGCGCTGAAAATAGCAGTCAGTCTGATCATCATACTTGTGGCAGGCGTTTTAATCTGGCATGGCTTTCAGGTGGCTTATGCCGTAAGGCTGCAGCTTAGCCCGGCTCTCAGAGTTAGTATGGCGCTGATCTATGGAGCTGCTCCAGTGTGCGGTGTGTTTGTCCTGTTTTATTCAGTTTTGAATCTTCTGCGGCAGATTCAGAGCTTCAGGGGAAAGGAGACTGGAAAATGGTAGGATTTATGTTTCTTATAATGTTGGGGCTGATTTTCATAGGTGTTCCGGTCGCATTTTCCATTCTTGGCTCCGGCATCTGGTTTCTTCTGGCAACGGATATAAAGCCTCTGGCGCTGGTATGTCAGCGGGCTGTTACGGGACTTGATTCCTTCCCTCTTCTCGCCGTCCCCCTGTTTGTATTCGTCGGAGATCTGATGGATCGAGGGGGAATCTCCAAGAGGATGATCCGGTGGGCGGAAAGCCTTCTGGGATGGATGCCTGGAGGACTCGGAGTGGTTACAATTGTATCCTGCGCAGTGTTTGCAGCCCTTACAGGTTCAGGGCCGGCGACCGTGGCGGCCATTGGAAGCATTATGATTCCGTCCCTGGTAAAAAATGGATATCCCCTCAAGACAGCGGCGGGGATGGCAGCGGCAGGCGGGGCGCTGGGGCCGATTATTCCGCCCAGCATTCCCATGATCATCTATGGAGTTACCATGGGAATTTCTATCCCTCAGATGTTTGTGGCAGGGATTGTCCCCGGACTTTTCTTGGCTGCGCTGCTGATTGTGGTGAACATGATCATAGCAATCAGAAATCCTGAAATTCTGAGGCACAGGGGAACTGCCTTTTCAATCAGAGAGGTTCTGAAAAATACCTGGTCCGCCATGGGAGCCCTTCTGCTTCCGGTCATTATTCTCGGAGGAATTTACAGCGGAATTTTTACACCTACTGAATCGGCGGCCGTAGGCGTGGTCTATGCGCTTTTTGTGGGAATTTTTGTATACAGGGAAATTCGGATTTCCGATATTCCCAAGGCCCTGGTAAAGTCCATGGAAACTGCGGCCATGGTTGATATTATTATCGCAGCCGCCAATCTTTTATCATGGATTATGTCGGTAACACAGGTTTCCACGTATATTATAGGAGCTTTGTCCGGCATTATCACAAACAAGTATACGTATCTTTTAGTGCTGATGGTCCTGCTGTTTGTGGTAGGCGCGCTCATGGATACAGTGGCTGCCATTATCATCATTGCGCCGGTGATTGTCCCTATGGGAATCGAGCTTGGCCTTGATCCCCTTCATCTGGGAATGATTTTCGTAATTAACCTGGTAATCGGCTATGTGACTCCGCCATTTGGTTACAACCTTTTTACAGCCGGCTCAGTGACGGGACTGAAATTTAACGATGTCGTAAAGGGGGTTCTGCCATTTCTGCTGATAGAAATGGCAGCAGTGATGGTATTTGCCTATGTGCCGGGAATTATAACCTGGCTTCCTGAAGTTTTGGGTTCCTGATAACCTCCCTTTCTGCCATGCCCGCTCTCCTGAAAGGCGTAAAAAGTGAAATATCTGTGAAATGGTGGAAATGCTTTTTGTAATCTGTTAAGATAGAGCCATAAAAATGGCAGAGAGTGAAAAGCAGAACCGGATTTAGAAAGCAGAGGCGTACAGATATGGAGACACTTAAAATATTAGTGGTGGACGATGAGCCAAGGATGAGGAAGCTGGTAAAGGACTTCCTGACCGTTAAGGGCTTCCAGGTGGTGGAGGCCGGAGACGGCGAGGAGGCTATTGACATTTTCTTTGAGCAGAAGGATATTGCCTTAATTCTTTTAGATGTGATGATGCCGAAAATGGATGGCTGGGAGGTGCTAAAGACTATCCGAAAGTACTCCCAGGTTCCGATTCTCATGCTGACAGCCAGAGGGGAGGAGCAGGATGAGCTGCAGGGCTTCAAGCTGGGAGTAGATGAGTACATTTCGAAGCCTTTCAGCCCTAAAATCCTGGTGGCCAGAGTGGAAGCGATTCTCAGAAGGAGCAGCCCTGGCGCAAAGGATGTGATCGATGTAGGAGGAATTCACATTGACAAGACAGCCCATCAGGTAGAGATTGACGGAAAACCAGTGGATTTAAGTTACAAGGAATTTGAGCTGATGACATATTTTGCTGAAAACCAGGGAATTGCACTGTCCAGGGAAAAGATTCTGAACAATGTCTGGAACTACGATTACTTTGGAGATGCCAGAACCATTGACACCCATGTGAAAAAACTCAGGAGCAAGCTGGGAGAGAAAGGCGAATACATCAAGACAATCTGGGGCATGGGCTATAAGTTTGAGGTAGAGTCATGAAGCGGCGGTCGATCCGCTGGCAGTTTACCATTATCTTTGTGTGTATGACCGCCCTTGTGATAACTGCAGTCTGGTGCACCAACAACTGGGCTCTGGAAGGCTACTACATGAATTACAAGGTAGACATTCTTGAGAAGGCCTACACAGAGATTGACAATATCGTGAGGCGGGAAATAGAATCCGGCTCCAGTGCGCTGGACGGCGTGGATGCTGTGCTCAATGAGGATGAGGAGGCAGCCAGTACAAATGCCAAGGAGCTCGCGGCGGTTGTACAGGAGCTTCGGGATACATCCAACATTACTATGCTGATTTATGACAGTATCAGCAATAAAACACTTCTGTCTTCTGCAAGAGATATCGAGATAATGCGTGAGAGAGTCCAGACTTACATTCTCGGCCAGGGACAGATGAATCAGGAAATTCTGGTCCAGTCCGACAACTATGTGATACAGAAGTCCTTTGATCCCAGGACAAAATCGTTTTTCCTGGAAAGCTGGGGATTCTTCTCAGATAATGGAACAATATTTATTATGTCAACTCCATTGGAGAGTATCAGGGAGAGTGTACAGATTTCCAACCGCTTTCTGATGGATGTGGGCTTAGCGGCGATCGTGATCAGCGCTGTGATCCTGTACTTTATCACAAAAAAGATCACGGCCCCGATTCAGCAGCTCTCTGTGCTGTCTGAGAAAATGTCAGATCTTGACTTTGAAGCGAAATACGAGGATACTCCCCACACGACAGAGGAGCTGAGCCGTCTGGGTCACAGCATGAATGTACTGTCAGAGCGCCTTAAGGAAGCTATCGGTGAGCTCAAATCAGCCAACAATGAGCTTCAGAAGGATATTGAGGAGAAGGTTCAGATTGATGAGATGCGAAAGGACTTTATCGCCAATGTCTCCCACGAGCTGAAGACGCCGATCGCTCTGATCCAGGGCTATGCGGAAGGTCTGACTGAGGGGATGGCCGAAGATAAGGAAAGCCGCGATTATTACTGCAATGTCATTATGGACGAGGCGGGAAAAATGAATAAGATGGTAAAACAGCTTCTGACGCTGACTGCCCTGGAATTTGGAAAGGATCAGACAGTGATGGAGCGGTTTAACCTGACGGAACTGATAAGCGGAGTAATTTCTGCATCGGGAATTCTTCTGGAGCAAAATGGAATCACAGCTGAGTTTGACAATTCAGCTCCCGTATATGTCTGGGCAGACGAATTTAAGATCGAGGAGGTAGTGACGAACTACTTCAGCAACGCGATCCACCATGCAGGAGGAGAGAAGAAGATTATTGTAAAAATGCTCCCTGAGGGAGAGAAAGTCCGGGTTTCCGTATTCAATACAGGCACCCCGATCCCTGAGGAAGCTCTTCCAAACCTCTGGACGAAGTTTTATAAGGTGGACAAGGCAAGGACAAGGGAGTATGGCGGAAGCGGAATCGGCCTGTCCATCGTTAAAGCCATAATGGAAAGCCATCACCAGTCTTATGGAGTGAAAAACTGGGATAACGGAGTGGAGTTCTGGTTTACGGTGGATGGAAGATAGGAAACAGAAAATAGGAATAGGCAAAAGGAAGTTTTTCAGCCCCGGGAAGGCTGCCGAAAAACTTCCTTTTTTGATGCAGGGAACGGCGAGCCTGGAGGGCAGATAAGAGACAGAAACAGAAGGGCTTTCGGTCACAAGGAAGTAATTTTCGATTAGGCGGCGTAGCCCCATAACAAAGGCTATGCCGTCTTTTCCTGTTCATTCATTGTTTTTTGTTCTGTCTGCGGGTCAGTCGACAAGTGGATTTCTCCCACAAAGTTAAAGACAATATCCACTTTCTGAAAACGCTTGCCGTCTATCTTTTCCGGCGCATAGACAACGATTTTCTTGATAAATTCATTGACGATAACAGGCGTTAATTCTGTTATGCCTACATACTTGCGGATAATGGCGGCGAAGCTGTCAAAATCACTCTTATTCTGTTCGTAGGTATCGACTTTTTTCTGCTCCGCATTTACCTTTTCCGTCAGTTCCCGCTGTTCTGATTCATATTCGGCAGACAGCTTCAAAAACCGTTCATGGCTGATTGTGCCGTTGACATCGTCCTCATAAGTGCGCTTGAAAATCCGGTCAAGCTCCGCAATCCGTTTCTTTGCCTGTCCGACTTCCCGACGTTTGCGCTTCATATCCTTTTCCGCTTCATCAAACCGCTGCTGCCGTATAAGAGGTAATATCATCATAGAACATAGCTGTTACAGCGAATATCCGCTTAAAAACGATAGCTTTTAAGACTTCTTCCCTGATGAAGTGCGCCGTACAATCTCCCGTATTGCTTTTGTACCTTGCACAGCGGTAATGGTCTTGCGAGCCGTCAAAACTTTTGCAGGTGGCAAAGTGAAGTTTACTCCCGCAATCCGCACAGAATACCAATCCGGAGAACATTCCCTGTCGCTCTGCTTTTGTTGGGCGGCGTTTGTTCGCCCTCAATTCCTGCACCCGTTCAAAGACTGCTTCCTCAACGATTGCTTCATGGGTATTGCGGAAAATCGCCTGTTGTTCCTTTGTGGTTGGAATCCGCTTTTTCAACTTATGGGACTTTGAATAGCTTTTGAAGTTTACCGTATGCCCGCAGTAGTCCATGCGTTCTAAAATCGCTACAATCGAGCTGTCTTTCCAATTATACGGGTTATCGGGAAGCGCTTTTCCTTTTCTCTTTGCGTAGTATGCTTTTGCTATCAGCACCTTATCCGCTTTCAGAATTTTCGCTATCTGGGACGGTCCTTTTCCGGCAACACATAAATCAAAAATCCGTTTTACTACAGCGGCGGCTTCTTCGTCCACAATCCATTTCTTTTTGTCGTTGGGGTCTACCTTGTAGCCATAGGGCGGCTTTGTCAGATGTTCCCCCGCCATGCCCTGAGCCTTTTTGATTGCGCGGACTTTTTTGCTTGTGTCCTTTGCATAAAAATTGTTGAACAGATTTCGGAACGGGGTAAAGTCATTGTCGCCCTTTGCGCTGTCCACGCCGTCGTTGATAGCGATATAGCGCACATCTCTTTCCACGAAAAAGATTTCCGTATAGTAGCCGACTTTCAGATAGTCGCGCCCCAAGCGGGACATATCCTTGACAATGACCGTCGCTACATTTCCGGCTTCAATCTCTGCTATCATACGGTTAAAACTCGGCCTGTCAAAAGTCACGCCGGAAATGCCGTCATCAATGAAAAATACCGGGTTTGTAAAGCCATTGTCAGCTGCATATTTAGACAAAACCGCTTTCTGATTGACAATGCTGTTGCTGTCGCCGTCGAGCGCGTCCTCTTGACTTAAACGGGCGTATAATGCTGTTATCTGTCCGGGCATATATGTATTTACTGTCATGCTCATTCCTCCTGTAATGAACGCCCGACAGACAGGTTGCTGTCTTTATTATAGCGGACGTTTTCTTTTTTGTCAGTAGGCGTTTTGACAGATTCTGATTTTATGATCCGCTTCAAAATCTGCCTGTCTGCGCTACAGCTTGCCGGACAGATTTTGCTTGTTGGGAAGTATCCCAAACCCTCTTAATTTTTCTTTCACTACCTACTACGTCGGACAGAGCGATTTTGCCAAAGGCTTTGAGAAAATTTTTTAAATTTCTTATCACGGGGAATAGGTCAAAAATATCAAAGAGAGTGAAAAAATCAAGATTGATATAGAATTGAGAATATGCTAAATTGTATTTGTCTTAGATTATCGTGTCAGACAGAAAGAAGTGATTTTGTATGTGTATTAACACCCAAAAGAGAAACAAAGCTTTTCTCCATGCAAAGCCAGTAGATTGCGACGGTTGCATGGAGTAAAAAATAGTCGCAAAATAAAAATGCTGGCTTTGCAACTTGACTATCACATCAAGGAGGAAGCCCGCATGAAATATCTTAATGCACAAGTTATTCTTCCGGACGCATTGGTAAAAGAGCTGCAAACTTATGTTCAAGGCGGATATATCTACGTTCCTATCGAACAGGAACAGCAAAAACGTTGGGGAGAAGTTTCTGGCTATCGTCAAGAATTAGCGCAACGCAATCAGCGAATAAAAGAGGAATATCAAAGTGGTATTTCTATGGAGTGTCTGTCTGAAAAATATTGCTTGTCTTTATATGCTGTTCGGAAAATCATATATCAAAAGTAACCGTAAGGGGCTGCCAAGTGCAGCCTCTTATTTTATACCAATCATTTCGGTATTATACAGTGTATAGAATGTCCGTCTGAACGGCTGTAAAATAAAAACGAAGCATACAAAGATTTTGTGAAAGGCGGCTACTATGTGTACCAGATTCGTTTATCGTGGAAGCGATATAATAACAGGCTTTAATTTTGATATTGACCTTTCTGTATGGACGCATAAAGTGGTGAAAGAAAAAGAGCGTTTCTATATCGGAATTTTGCGGCCAGACGGAGCCTATCATTCTTATCATGGAGTGAATCAAAACGGAAATGCAGGAACGCTGTTATATGTGTATGGCAATTCTGCCGGAGCATATCAAGGCGGCGGTAACTGTATGACGATTGCCGATTTGACAGAGCAGTTTATCAAGGCACAGATTTCTTTTGATGAGGTTCTTCAAATTGTTAAGTCAAAGAAAATTGTTTATGCGCCGGACGCTACCATGCAAGCAATGTTGTCTGATGTGCATGGACGCACTTTAGTAATTGAGCCGGGGATTGGTTACAGGGAAGAACAGAGTAAGTATTCCTTAATAACGAATTATTCTTTGATGAAGCCGGAAAGTACGAGAGATTTTATTGTGCCGGGTGACGACAGATATGAACGGGCTTTGCAGTTATTAGATAACTGTAAAAATGAATTTTCAGTATCCGACGCATTTACACTGCTTCACACTGTCCGGCAGGAGGGCGCGTGGGCGACCAGAGTTTCATTTGTTTACTCTGTAAACGAACGAACAGTGTATTACACAGAGAACAACCACTTTGAGCATATCATAAAATTTACTTTTCCATTTGCATAACATGAAAGGAGCAGTCATGCCACAGAAAATTTATCCCCGTTCAAAGGACAAAGAAACAGTCTATTTAAAAGGTGTCGTCAGCAATCCCAATATTATAATCGGCGATTACACAATGTATAATGATTTTGTCAGAGAACCAAAAGACTTTGAGAAAAATAATGTTTTATATCAGTACCCAATCAACCAGGATAAGTTGATAATCGGTAAGTTTTGTTCGATTGCCTGCGGAGCAAAATTCATATTCAATAGTGCAAATCACAGCTTATCTTCGCTTTCTACCTATCCATTCCCCATATTTTTTGAAGAATGGAATTTAGATGTAAAGGATATTACAAAAGCGTGGGATAACAAAGGCGATATTATTATCGGAAATGATGTTTGGATTGGTTATGAAGCAGTTGTTTTAGCAGGTGTTACGATTGGGGATGGTGCTGTTATCGGAACCCGCGCCGTTGTTACTAAAGACGTTCCCCCATATACAATCGTCGGCGGTGTTCCGGCAAAACCTATAAGAAGGCGGTTTACCCAAGAAACGATTGATTTTCTGCTTAAAATAAAATGGTGGAATTGGTCAGAAGAACGTATTAGGCAGCATATAACTGAGATACAGTCGGGAAATATCGAATATTTGCGTTAAATTGCCGCACGACGGCAAAAGAAAAAAGCCGTCGTACAGCAATCATTCCTCATGCGCAAAAGTATTTTGTAGGTGGCTTTGAAATTCAGAGCCGCCTATTTCATTATTATTGATAAAAATGCTTATGGCGGTATCAAGGAGGTATCGCCATGTTTCTATTGGCTAACAGACAGTTGTTAAAAAAATCCAGCTTCATACAGCGGAGTATTCCGCATGGGCGTTTGCTGTAATAGCCCCCTACCAGGAAGGAAGGGGGTGATGAGAAAATGAGGTATTCTGAACAATTCATGGAGCATATTGAATATGCCTTTGCCGCCTTTTGCAGAATTGTTCTTCGCAACGCGGCAATCAGTGCATACCGCGATTTTGGACGGAAACAGAAGTATGAAGTATCTCTTGATTATCTGATGTCCGAAACACCCTTTGAGCCGTTCACGACAGACAATTACTTTGAACAGTATGATATTCCAACTGTCTTTGTTGTGAAAGGGCAGAAAATTATTGTGGCAAGCAAACGGTTAGCCGACACATTAGCCAGATTGCCAGAACAGCGGCGCGTTGTCCTGCTGATATATTTCTTCCTCGGTTACACTGATACGGAAGTCGGGAACGAGTACGGACGGAGCAGAAGTACAGCGAATTACTGGAAACACACGGCATTGAAGCAGTTGAGAAAGGAATGGTTAAAAAAAGAGCATGAGGAACAAGAAGCTGATACCCTTTGAAATCATTGAAAAAGCTGTCGCCGGAGAAGCGGAAGCCATAGACGCGGTATTGCGGCACTATGCCGGACATATCAAGTACCTGTTTACCTATCGGGGACATATCATCGACGATATTCAAGACCGCCTGAAAACACAGCTTATCAAAGCTATCCTGCAATTCCGTTTTGACAGGTAGGCAGTAGCAAAGCCAGAAAAAGCCGTCAAGGATAAAATGCACGCTTGCGCGTCCTTGACGGCTTTCCCTGTCTTTGCTGTTGGGCGGCTAAGAGAGCGCAATCGGATAAACCGCTTACGTTCTCCGCAAATTATCATATATGCGAATAGTCATTGTATTTCCACTTCTTTTCCCTTCCACTCCGAAGGAGTAACGGAAAGGAATGGATAATTGATTTAATCAGTATTTTATATATCTTTATTTAATTGCATTGGATTTTCCGATGTCGGATAGCCCGATGTCGGAAAATCCAACACCGGAGGATATTGCAGTATTCAAAATCCGTCTAATCAAACAGTTTTATAAAACTGCTGTTTTGGAGATAGATATGTTACGCAGTAGAGGGTTAAAAACGCTTGATTTATGCGGCTTTCAGAGCGCAGAAAACACTTAGACGATATTTTATATTCTTACCTTTAAAAATGGCGTTCTACTGCGTAACAGAGCCGAACGGAATTGTACATTTTGTACTTGACAATGTCCGATTTGTACGATATGCTAAAAGCAAATACTTATTAAAGGAAGTGAAAGTTCATGGAGAGAATAATATTTTGGAATAACAAAGGTGGAACGGGAAAAACTAGTTTAGCATTTCAAATTATATGTGAATATGCCTTACAAAATTTAGCTAAAAAAATATTGGTTATAGATGTTTGTCCACAGTCAAATTTATCAGAACTTTTTTTAGGAGGATTAAATCAAGGCGGAAGTAAGGTTCTACTAATGCGCCAAGGCGAAAATCCAAGAGCAACAATAGGTGGATATTTTCAATTGCGGTTGCCATCCCCGTATAGTGCACCTATTTTTAATGCAAAAGATTTTTTAACTAAACCTAATAATTATAATTCTTATATACCAGAAAATGTAGACCTTTTATGTGGTGATGCTTTACTCGAATTACAATCCAATGCTATTTCAACATTAGCAAATAATCAAATACCCGGAACAAATACATGGGTTTCAATTATAAATTGGTTAAATGATTTTATTAAACCTTTGGAAGAACTATATGATGTTGTATTTCTTGACTCAAATCCTAGTTTTTCAATGTATACGCAAATTGCAATAGCTACAGCAACAAAAGTAATCCTACCTGTTATGGCAGATGATTCATCAAGGAGAGCAATACAAAACGCATTTTCATTAATATATGGCTTAAAACTTCCTTCAGAGATTTATAGCAAATATGCATTTGCAGAAAAATTAAAAGAAGTTTCTATGCCTTTACCACAAGTTTATCTGATACTTCGTAATAGACTTACTCAATATATGGGACCAGCTTCGGCATATGCTACTGTATTAGATACCATAAATGATGACATAAAATCTCTATTAGAAACAAATCCAGAAATATTCAATTTTTCAGAGATTGATTCTGGTATCATGAATGTACGCGATTTTCAGACAACTGGGGTAGTATCTAGTGCGCGTGGTTGTCCATTTAGTTTGCTAAATTCTGGTAGACTTGACATCTTGGGCAGGCGTGTTCAAGTAAAAGAGGATTATCGCCAAAATTGCATGGATAATATTAAAAATATAGTTAGAAAGTTAAATGTAGACATTTTTTAAAAAAATAGAGAGTTACTACCTAAACAAATGGTAACTCTCTATTTTATCCCCTGTCTGTCAGCATTAGTGATAAGTCGTTGTAAATACTTCCTTATCAGCGTACACCGAAGGGCTTTCGTATTTTTCTACATAAAAAAGAAATGGGAAAAAATGAAAAAAAGTAGTTGACTTTTGTAGAAGGCTTTGGTATTATAATACTCGCCTTGAGCGACAGGGCATCAGAAAAAAACAAAAAGCTTCAAAAAAGAACAAAAAGTTCTGAAAAGTGCTTGACACAAAAGAAGAAAAGTGATAAAATCTGATGCATCGCTGAATGCGAGGAAAGTTAAAAACAAAAAGAACTTTCAAAAAATAGAAAAAAGTTGTTGACAAACACAACGAGTTGTGATAGGATAAACGAGTTGCTGTTGAGAACAAACAACAACGAACCTTGAAAACTGAACAGT
>ENA-UONZ01002393-UONZ01002393.1-human-gut-metagenome-genome-assembly--contig:-C93old-NODE-2393-length-14841-cov-33.524483_pt1 | contig 14841 bp, 10 predicted proteins | sample MGYA00242468_ERZ724015 | MGnify/ENA metagenome assembly ERZ724015
GCCGCACCTCGCTCGCCGTATCGGCACTTAGAATTATGCGGTATTGCCATAAAAATAATTATACGCGATTTTGCCCAGCCCTGCAAGCTTTTGTGTAATTTATCCATAAATGCGTCCGGCATACTATTTGACAATGCCCCCGCTGCGCCTTATAATAGATTTAATTGCAATGTCGTAGTTTGATTCAGGACCCGGTTGCAGCCTTTCGGCTGAACTCTTCGCGTCCAAACCGTGATTCAGTAAATCGGCACAGTGCCGTACAAATTTTACATGCGACAAAACATCACGTCCGGGGTACGGTGCTTACCGTGTGTGTAACCACCAACCCTGGCCGAATACAATATGGAGGTTATGCAATGGAAGATCACAACAACGAAAAACGCCCCCGCCAGCAGGGCCGCAGCAATTACACCCGCCGTGCCCCGCGCGCAAATAATAATAACCAGAACCGCAAACCCGGTGCGCCTGCCCCCGCGGCCAGCGCCCCGCAGGCAGCGGCGGAAAAACCACAGCCCCAGCACCGCAAGCCGCAGCGCCGCCGTGCCCCGCAGCCCCAGCAGGCTGCAGCGAGCAATGCGGTGAATGCAGCAGCTCCGGCCCCGGTGCAGCGCCCCCGCAGCCCGCAGTGCCGCAGCTATAAGCAGCATTATTATGATGCTTCCTCCCCGGCTGTTCCCATGCACATCTGCCCGCTGGGCGGCCTGGGCGAAGTTGGCAAAAACATCACCCTGTATGAATGCCAGGGCGATATGATCCTGGTGGACTGCGGCCTGGTGTTCCCGGATTCCGATATGTTCGGCGTGGACCTTGTCATTCCGGATTTCACCTATGTATTGGAAAATAAGGACCGCATCAAGGGCCTGTTCATTACCCATGGCCACGAAGACCATATCGGCAGCCTGCCGTATCTGCTCAAAAAGTTCAACGTGCCCATTTACACTGCACGTTTGACCATTGGCCTAATCAAAAACAAGCTGGAGGAGCACGGTCTTGCCTCCAGTGCAGAGTTCCATGAGATCCGTCCCCGCCAGAAAGTGCGCCTTGGCTGCTTTACGGTGGAGCCCATCCATGTCAACCACTCCATCCCGGATTCTCTGGCGTTTGCCATTGACTGCCCGGCAGGCATCGTGCTGCATACCGGCGACTTCAAGATCGACTATACGCCGCTTTCCGGCGATGCCGTTACCGATCTTTCCACCATTGCGGAGTATGGCCGCCGCGGTGTGCTGGCTTTGCTGGCGGATTCAACCAACGCGGAGCGCCCCGGCTTTACGGCAACCGAGCAGACTGTGGCCGAAGGGGTGCGCAGCCTGTTTGCCCGCGCCAAAAACCGCCGCATTATCGTGGCAACCTTTGCTTCCAACATCTACCGCATCCAGCAGATCATTGACCTGGCCATTGAGTATGGCCGCAAGGTGGCCGTCAATGGCCGCAGCATGGTTTCCAACACCGAAATGGCGCGGGAGCTGGGGTATCTGCATGCGCCGGATAATGTGCTGATCGATATCGAGGAGATCAACAAATACCCGCCGGAAAAGGTTGTCCTTATCACCACCGGCAGCCAGGGCGAACCGCTGTCCGCTCTGTCCCGTATGGCGCAGGCCAGCCACCGTACCGTCAAGGTCGGCCCCACTGACTTTATCATTATCTCGGCCCGCCCCATCCCCGGCAACGAAAAGACCGTGACCAAGGTGGTCAACGGCCTTCTGGCCCTGGGCGCAGAGGTCATTTACGAAAACATGTACGATACCCATGTTTCCGGCCACGCCTGCCAGGAAGAGCAGAAGCTGATGCTGACCCTTGCCCACCCGCAGTATTTTCTGCCGGTTCACGGCGAGTTCAAGCAGCTCAAGCGCCACGCCGAAACGGCGGAGCACCTGGGCTATATCCCCAAGCAGAATATTTATATTGCTGAAAATGGCCAGAACATCCGCCTTTCCCGCGATGGCATGGCAGTGGAGGGCACTGTGCCCGCCGGTGCCGTGATGGTGGATGGCTATGGCGTGGGCGATGTGGGCAATGTGGTCCTGCGTGACCGCCACCACCTGTCGGAGGACGGTATCATCATCGTTACCGCAGCCGTGGATGGCAGCACCGGCCAGCTGCTTTCCGGCCCGGACCTGGTTTCCCGCGGCTTTGTCTATGTGCGGGAAAGCGAGGAGCTGATGGACGGTGCCCGCGTGCAGGTTGAAATGGCCCTTGACCGCAGTATGGCGGATAACATGCACGACTGGGCCAGCGTGAAATCCCGCGTGAGGGAGGCACTTTCCAGCTATATCTACCGCAAAACCAAGCGCAGCCCCATGATTCTGCCTATTCTGATGGAAGTTTGATCCAAACCATATCTGACCGTGACCGCCTGCCCCACATTGCAGGCACCGAGGAACGATGATGAAAAACAAGCTGAGACGTGATATCTTTGTCATTATCTTTTTGCTGCTCGTTGCGTGCATCGCTCTGGCTGTGCCGCTGGCGTTCAGCAACCCGCGCTGGCTGCTGGCACCGGCGCTGCTTGTAGTGTTTGCGTTGGTGGTGGCGGTGCTTGGCATCCGCCGGCTGCGGCGCTTTGTGGCCGATATGCTGTGCGGAACCAACTTTGAGGGCAGCAAGACCCAGTATTCGCTGGCGGATTTTTCCATCCCCACTGCCCTGATTACCGAAGGCTCCGTGGTGTGGTATAATCCGGCCTTCCGGGAGCAGATTCTGGCGGGGCAGGATGCCCTGCTGGCTGCACCGGACCGCCTGATGACCGGCATTGACCTTTCCGTCTGCGCCCGCGCCCACGGCCAGGACCTGACCATTGACGAAAACCGCTACACGGCCTACGCCACAACCAGCCGCAGCAGCAAAACGGGCACATTGCTGTTTTTGGTCAACGATACGTTCTACAAAAACACGCTGGATGAATACACTGCCAGCCGCCCGGCTTACCTGATTATTGGGGTGGACAGCTATGACGAGCTGTTCAACGATATGAAGGACTCCGAGCAGGCGCACGAGCTGGAGGCCATCAACACCCTGCTGGAAGAATACATCGGCCGCACGACTGGTTTCCTGCGCAAGGTGTCCAACAGCCGCTATATTGCGGTGGTGGAAGAGCGGGATATCCGCTGGATGATGGAAGAACGCTTTGATATTCTGGATAAAGTGCGTGCGTTGCACCCCGGCGGAATGCTCACCCTTTCCATCGGCGTAGGCCATGGCGGCGCTACTATGCAGGAATGCCAGGAGATGGCCCGCGAAAGCATTGATATTGCCTTGGGCCGCGGCGGCGACCAGGCTGCCGTGAAAACAGTCGATGGCTTTGAGTTCTTCGGCGGCATTTCCCATGGTGTCGAAAAGCGCAGCCATGTGCGCAGCCGCATCATTGCCAACGCCCTGGCAGACCAGATCCGCCAGAGTGACAGCGTCATCATCATGGGCCACCGCCAGAGCGATTTGGATGCCATCGGCTCCGCCATCGGTTTGCTGCGCATGTGCAAAATGTGCGATGTGCCTTCGGTCATCGCGGTGCGCAGCAAGGCAACGCTGGCGGGCCAGCTGCTGGATGTGTTCAACAAGGCGGGGGAGGACCACAACTTTATTGAACCGGAAGAAACCTATAAGCTCATCACCCCCAAAACCCTGCTGATTGTAACCGACACATACCAAAAGCGCCTGCTGGAAGACCAAAAGATTTACGAAAAATGCAGCCGCGTGGTTGTTATCGACCATCACCGCATGGCGGTAGGGCATATTGATAACCCGATCCTTTTGTATCATGAACCCTTTGCTTCCAGCGCCAGCGAGCTGGTGTGTGAACTGCTGCAATTCATGCCCGCCCAAAACAACATCACTCAGTTGGAAGCCCAGGCGCTGCTGTCTGGCATCATGCTGGATACCCGCAGTTTTGCGCTGCATGTCGGCGTGCGTACCTTTGAGGCTGCCGCCTGGCTGCGCAGCCGCGGGGCCGAAACCGCCGCGACCAAGTGCCTGTTCAATATTTCCAAAGAAGAATACGAAGCCCGCGCCGCTATTGTGGAGGGCGCTTACCTCTACAAAGGCTGCGCTATCGCCACTTCGGATGAGCTTGACCCCGCCATGAGTGTGGTTCTGCCCATGGCAGCCAATGACCTGCTGACCATCAACGGCGTGGATGCCAGCTTTGTGGCAATCGCCAAAAACGGCGGTGTCAACATCTCCGCCCGCAGCATGGGTGCGCTGAACGTACAGGTCATTCTGGAGCCCTTGGGCGGCGGCGGCCACCTGACGATGGCCGGTGCCCAGCTGCGTGATTGTACCGTAAAGGAAGCCGAAGCCCGCATCCGCGCGCAGATCGACGAATACCGCGCCAACCAGGAATGCCAGGAAGAACTGGTGGGTGCAGTTTAACAAATTAAATTATCAGCGAATCCCTGCCAATGGCAGAAAATTATATCAATTACTACATAGAGAGGGGAACCACCACGATGAAAGTTATTCTCAAACAGGATGTCAAGAGCATTGGTAAAAAGGATGAAATCCATGAAGTGTCGGACGGTTACGCCCGCAACTTCCTGTTCCCGCGCGGTCTGGCTGCAGTGGCCGATGCTGACGCTGTGAACACCGCCCGCACCAAGAGCGAAGCCAAAGCCCACCATGAAGCCGAAGCTAAGGCTGCTGCTGAAGAACTGGCTGCCAAGATCAAGGGCCAGATTGTTTCTGTCAAGGTCAAGGGGGGCGCTTCCGGCAAGCTGCACGGCAAAGTGACCGCAAAGGAAGTTGCCGAACAGTTGTACAAGCTGACCGGCACCGAAATCGACAAGAAAAAAATCGAAATGCCCGCCAGCATCAAGGAGTTTGGCAGTTATGATGCCAAAGTCCGCCTGCATGTGGGTGTTGTGGCCGCGTTCAAGGTCAAGGTCGAGGAGGCTCCGCTGTAATTGGCAGGGGGTCTTGTAATTACATTCCAACAAAAGCGGCAGGGAGGTGCCTGAATGGCAAACAATGAATTAAGCTTGTCCAGCCTGGGCATTCAGCTGCCGTATAACATGCAGGCGGAACAAAGCGTGCTTGGCGCAGCGCTGATGGATGAAACCATCCTGAACCGCCTGATCACCGAGATGGACCCCGATATGTTCTATTCGGAGCAGAACCGGGCCGTCTATGAGGAAATGCGCCGCCTGTTCAGCGAAAGCGAAGCGGTGGACGTTATCACTCTGGTGGACTCTCTGGCTCAGAACGGTGTGTTCAAGGGCGCAGATGATGCCAAAGTGTACATTACCCGCATTGCGGAAACTGTCCCGGCGATTTCCAACGTCGATTCTTACATCAAGATCGTCAAGGAAAAATATCAAACCCGCCGTCTGATCGAAGCAGCCCGCGATATCCTGCAGCAGTCCAGCGAGGAATCCGATTCTGACCTGCTGCTGGAAAGCGCCGAGCAAAAGCTGTACGATATCCGCAACGGCCAGGATCGCTCCGGCGTTAAAACCATTCAGGAGTCTATCCTGGAAGTTATTGATACCATGCAAAAGCTGTCCGGTGCGGACCGCGATAAATTTGCCGGTATCCCCACAGGCTTCAACTATCTGGATAATATCCTGACCGGCCTTGGCCGTTCGGACCTGATTATTCTGGCGGCCCGCCCCGGTATGGGCAAAACCAGTTTTGCACTGAACATTGCTACCAATGTGGCCCGCCTGCAAAAGATACCGACCGTCATCTTCAGCTTGGAAATGACCTGCGAACAGCTGACCGACCGCATCCTTTCCAGCACCGCAGGCATTGACAGCCAGGCATTCCGCACCGGCCGCCTGAACAACTCCGACTGGAACGACTTTGCCAATGCAACGTCACTGTTGTATAACGTTCCCATTTACATGGATGATTCCTCCGGTATTTCGGTGCCGGAAATCAAGGCAAAAATCCGCCAGATCAACCAGGACCCCAAACGGGATAAGATCGGTCTGGTCATCATCGACTATTTGCAGTTGATGCAGTCCGCCAAGCGCACCGAAAGCCGCGTGCAGGAAATCAGCGATATCACCCGGAACCTGAAAATTATGGCCAAGGAACTGAACGTTCCTGTCATTGCGCTGTCCCAGCTTTCCCGTGCTGCCGAAAAAACAGCGGGTCGCTCGGACCACCGCCCCCAGCTTTCAGACCTGCGTGATTCCGGCTCTATCGAACAGGATGCGGACGTGGTGCTCTTCCTGTACCGCGCTGCCTATTACAATTCCCAGAACGGCGAAACCGAACAGGCGAACGAAAACGAAGCCGAATGTATCGTGGCCAAAAACCGCCATGGCGAAACCAGTGTGGTCCGCCTTGGCTGGGATGGCGCCCATACCCGGTTCAGCAATCTGGACGAGATCCATGAACAGTACTGACGCAGACAATTCATTGCAAAACCCAGTAAACACGATGGAACAAACCTTGCTGGCCTATTGCCGCCGGCAGGGTTTGTTTCGGTTGGGGGACCGTGTCATCGTTGCCTGCTCCGGCGGGGCGGATTCGATGGCGCTGCTCTGTTTTCTGCTGCGCTGCAAAGCGGAACTTGGCATCACCGTCATGGCGGCCCATGTGGACCACGGAATCCGGGGCGAAGCTGCCCATGCGGATGCCCGCTTTGTGGCGGAGTTCTGCCGCACGCATCATGTGCCGTTCTTTTTGTACGATGCCGCTGCCAGCGGGGTGCAGATTCCCCCAAACCCCAGCGAGAACTGGGCGCGCAGCCTGCGCTATACCTGGTTTGATGCGCTGGCCGCACAGCAGCATGCCTGCATTGCCACAGCGCATACGTTATCTGACCAGGCGGAAACGGTGTTGTTCCGCATGGCGCGCGGTACCGGCCTGCACGGCATGGCGGGTATTCCGGCGGTACGGGGCGTGTACCGCCGTCCATTTTTGTGCCTGACAAGGAGCGATACCACGGCATACTGCGCTGCCCTTGGGCAACACTATGTTCAGGACGAAAGCAATTTCAGCGATGCCTATGCCCGCAACCGTATCCGCCATTATGCTGTTCCGGCGCTGCAAACCATCAATCCGGCGGCAGAGCGGGCCGTGGGGCGGCTGTGCAACCAGCTGCAGGAGCTGAACATCTGGCTGGAAAACCTGGCCGAAAAACTGCTGGCGCAGGCTGCCTGCGGGGGCGGGTACAGCATCCCGATTCTTGCCGCGGCGGATGCCCCGGTGCTGGCTGCTGCCCTGCGCATGCTGGCAGCCCGCGCGCGTGACCCTGAAGAAAAATATGTGCAGGCTCTTGCGGCCATTGTTCGGCAGGGCAGCGGTGCGGTACAGCTGACGCCGGATGCCTGCTGGACCGCGGCAAACGGCATTTTGTACTGCCGCTCAGTGCTAAAAATGCAGCCGGAAGCCATTCCCGCGCCGCACCAGCTGCTAAAAACCGGCGTTTACTGCCTGCCAGGGGGCTATGAGCTGGAGATTCAACAACTAAATTATGAAGTTTTTTTGAAAAATCCATCATTTTTGAAAAAAGACTACACCTATTGTGCAGATTATGCTAAAATAAATAAGAATATTTTTGTGAGGACCCGCCAACCCGGCGATACGTTCCGCCCGGCGGGACGTCACGTTGGCAAAACGCTCAAAAAATATCTGAATGAGGCAAAAGTTCCTGTGGCTGAACGGACGCTGATGCCGCTGCTGGCCTGCGGCAGCCAGGTGCTTTGGCTGTGGGGGGCAGGCTTTGCGGACGGTTTGTCCCCGGATGATGGGACAAAGCAGATCCTGTTGATTCGGCAAAGCCGCCAGCCTGCGGCCCCGGAGCAGGAACAAGATCATAATATTGGAGGAACAGACCATGCATGATATGAACAATGATATGAACAATGATATCGCCAAGGTTTTGATTTCGGAAGAGCAGCTGCAGGCCAAGGTGGCTGAATTGGGGGCACAGATCAGCCGCGATTACGAGGGCAAAGATTTGTTGCTGGTGTCTATCCTGAAAGGCTCCGTGGTGTTCATGGCCGATTTGATGCGCGCCATCACGGAACCCTGCAGCATTGACTTTATGGTGGTTTCCAGCTATGGCGGTGCCAACACCACTTCTACGGGCCTTGTCAAGATCGTCAAGGACCTGGATCAGGATCTTTCCGGCAAGGATGTTCTGATCGTGGAGGATATTCTGGATACTGGCGTCACGTTGTCTCACTTGGTGCCCATGCTGGAATTGCGCCGCCCCAACAGCGTGCGCCTGTGCACCATCCTCAGCAAGCCCAGCCGCCGCAAGGTGGATATTGAGCCGGACTACTGCGGTTTTGAAGTGCCCGATGAATTTGTTGTGGGCTATGGCCTTGACTATGACGAAAAGTACCGCAACCTGCCGTATGTCGGCGTGTTAAAACCGGAAGTATATTCCAAATAAAATTCTGTCTTGGCAGAATAACCAATCGCCCGCCGTTTTGGCGGATTTTGACAGGGAGTTGATTTTTTGCAGCACAAACCGCGTTTCAGCGGCATTATCATTGCCGCTGTCCTGATGGTGGCAGCACTCGTGATGATTTCCAGCTATTCCAGCCTGTTTGCCTCCAGCAAGAGCACCATGATGTTGTCCGAAGCCATGGGGTACTTTGAATCCAATCAGGTCACCTACTTTAACCTGGACCTGAACACCGGCGTTATCGAGATGAGCGTGAAAGAAGGTGAACATCCGCTGCCGGAATCCGGCACGTCCAGCGAAACATCCAACGGCCTGCTTGCAGAAATTTACGGCGATGGCACCGATGCTTACGCCCCCAAGAACGGCGGGGCAGCGGTCATTACCTACAAGCTGCCATATCCTTCTTATTTCCTGCAATTCTACCTCAAGGATTATATCGACCAGTATAATGCAGCCAACCCGGATGCGCCCATGCAGTACGATATGGTCGCCGTTAAGACCAACGTGCCCTGGTTTGAGATCATCCTGTACGCCTTTATGATCGGCAGCGTGGTGCTGCTCTTCATGTCCATGTACCGCGGCGGTGCCGGTGGCGGCGGCCTGATGAATGTTGGCCGTGCCAAGGTCAAGGACCAGCAGGAAGGCCAGCGCAAGGCAACCTTTGCCGATGTTGCCGGTGCGGATGAAGAAAAGGCTGAACTCCAGGAAGTGGTTCAGTTCCTGAAAGCACCGGAAAAGTTCAACTCCCTGGGGGCGCGCATTCCCCACGGCGTTCTGCTTGTCGGCCCTCCGGGCACCGGCAAAACGCTGCTGGCCCGTGCCTGTGCAGGCGAGGCCGGCGTTCCGTTCTATGCCATCTCCGGTTCCGACTTTGTGGAAATGTATGTCGGCGTCGGCGCATCCCGTGTGCGCGATCTGTTTGAAAAAGCCAAAAAGACAATGCCCTCCATCATCTTTATTGATGAGATCGATGCCGTGGGCCGTCAGCGTGGTGCCGGCCTTGGCGGCGGGCATGACGAGCGCGAGCAGACCCTGAACCAGCTGCTGGTTGAGATGGACGGCTTTGACGCCAACGACGGCGTTATCGTGATGGCTGCCACCAACCGCGCCGATATTCTGGATAAGGCTCTGCTGCGTCCCGGCCGTTTTGACCGTCAGGTTTATGTTGGTCTGCCGGATGTGAAGGGCCGCGAGGAGATTCTGCGCGTTCACACCAAGAACAAGCCCCTTGGCCCCGATGTCAGCCTGAAAACCATCGCCAAGTCCACCGCGGGCTTCTCCGGTGCCGACCTGGAAAACCTTGTCAACGAAGCCGCCCTGCTGGCTGCGCGCAAGGGCAAAAAGGCCATCACCGAACCCGAAATCGAGGAAGCTTCCATCAAGGTTGTGGCTGGCCCCGAAAAGAAGAGCCGCGTTGTGACCGATGCCGAAAAGCGCCTGACCTCTTACCACGAGGCCGGCCATGCCATTACCGGCTATTTCTGCAAAACGCATGATCCCGTGCACCAGATCAGCATTATCCCGCGTGGTTCGGCAGGCGGCTTTACCATGTATCTGCCGGAAAAAGACCCCAGCTATGTGACCAAGACCGCCATGAACGAGAACATTGTCTGCCTGTTGGGCGGCCGTGTGGCGGAGCAGCTGGTGCTGGATGATATTTCTACCGGTGCTTCCAACGACCTGCAGCGTGCCACGGATACCGCCCGCGCCATGGTGACCCGCTATGGCTTCTCGGAGCGCATGGGCCCGGTGGTTTATGGCACCGACCCTGGCGAAACCTTCCTTGGCCGAGACTTTGGCCAGGGCAAGGGCTATTCCGAAAATACGGCGTCCGAAATTGATAATGAGATCCGTGATATCATGGATGAAGCTTACGAGACGGCCCGCCGCATTTTGACCGAGCACATGACTGAGCTGCACCGTGTGGCCGGTGTGCTGATGGAACGCGAAAAGATCAGCGGCGAAGAGTTTGACGCCCTGATGAAAGGCGAAAACCTGGCACCCTTTGGGCTGGATACCCCCGCGCCTGCCGCAGCCCCTGCATCGGCAGAGCAGCCCGCCGCGCCGGAACAGCCCTCCGAACCGTCTGATGAAAATTGAGGCAAGGTGAAACACAATGGATCAAAATTTTTCCCTGATGGCGCAATCCCGTGCCAATTATTACACTGCCGGCAGCCCGGTCCAGTTTGTCCGTGTTGAGCTGCTGAAAGGGGATGTCACGGGTGAAGTTGCGGTCTGTCTGACCTTTAAGAATGTTGGCACAGAACCGCTGACCGGCTTTATCATCCACTTCAAGTGCAAAGATGCTTCTGGTCAGATCCTGTGCGAGGATGATTTCTATTATGAGCAGCTCAATGTGCAGCCCGGCGAACTGTTTGGTGCCGATGACGCTGTGTTTGTCAGCGATACGCCGGTTTCCAGCGTGGAAATTGAGCAGGACCGTGCTTTCCTGAACGGCCGCGGCGTGGATCTGCGTAGTTATAAGCGTGTCCGCCTGCAGGCCCCCCGTGTGCTGCCTGGCTCTATTGCCCGCACACTTCAGACCCGCACCAACAATAAGATGCTGACCTGCGTCCCGCAGGATACCGAAAACGGCTGGTTCTGCGCCTGCGGCGCGTTCCACCCCAACGAGGAAGCTGTTTCCGTCTGCAGCGAGTGCGGCGGCGACCGCGCTTACATCAAGGCAACCCTGACCCGCATTCTGGAGGAAGCCCGGCAGGCCGCCGAACAGCAGCAGCGCGAAATCAACGCCGTGGCCAATGGCGTTGACCCCGCAGCAGCCCAGGCAGCCCAGGCAGCTGCCACCGCCGCCGCGGCTCAGGCAGCCATCAGCCAGGAGCCCACCGCACAGTTCACCCCGCCCGCCCCGGCCCAGGAACCGGAAGAAGAGGACGAGGACGACGAAGCAACCAACGCCGAAATGGACCGCGTGCGCCGCTATGTCCCCAAAGGCCATCTGTTTGCCGATGAAGAGGATGAAGAGGACGAGCATACCCGCATGTTCGATGATGAGGAAGAGGAAAGCGACGATGACGAAGAACCCCGCCGTGGCCGTTATGCGGACGATGACGAGGAGAGCGAGGACGATGTAATGGCCGAGCGTATCATCCATTGGGCACCGCCCATCACCGCAGTGGTCTGTGCGCTCATCATTGCTGTGTCGCTGATCTACCACTTTGTCATCGCCTGATCGCCTGCTGTTTATCGGCAAAGGCGGGCTGACCCGCTGATATTTATCCGGGCAGGATAAAGCAAAATAAACCAAAACCAGCCGCCGGGCAGGGGAAAATCCCTGAAGCCGGCGGCTGGTTTTCTATTTGTTCTATTCCGTGTCTGTGCTTATTGCTGCCATCAGGAATATAGGAAAATGTGGTTAGAGCTTGTGATTAAATTTGCAAGGCAGCAATCATAAAGCAGTAAAAGCATGCAGGATGCGAAAAATCAATCCCCTGGCGCATAACGCTTATTTCAGCGTTCCATCCAGTACCTGCTGGTAATACCATGGCTTGGGTGCGCGGAACACCTTGCCAGCCAAAGCGGCAAACTGTGGGTCGCTGATCTTTTTGGGGAACGCCAGCTCCCAGGCGCACAGAGCCTGATATTTCAGCTTCAGCTCCCGGTTGGCGGCATTGTTGCCATACTTGGAATCGCCCAAAATCGGGCAGCCAATGCTGGCCAGATGAGCGCGGATCTGGTGGGTGCGGCCCGTTACCAGCTCTACCCGTAATAGCGCCAAACGTCCGCTGACGGCAATGGTATCATATGCGGTAATGATCTCTTTTACACCGGATTTCGGCTCGTCCAGAATGCGCACAATGCCATGCACAGAATCTTTCGTTAAAAAGCTGTGCAGCGTGGCAGCGGGTGGTACCGGACGGCCAAAGGTTACGCACAGGTAAGTTTTGCGAATCAACCGCTCTTTGATGGCGTTTACCAAAAATTCTTCCGCCGCCGCGGTCTTTGCCAGCAGCACAAGGCCGCTGGTGCCGGTGTCCAGCCGGTGGCACAGGCGCGGCTCATGGGCGGCGTCCCACCGCTTTTCCTCATACAGGCGGCGCAGTACGCGGTTCAGCAGGGTGTCAGATTCGTCGCCGTCCACCGGGATACCCGCGGGCTTGTTGGCCACGATCAAATCATCGTTTTCATAAATAAATTCCGCCGGGGCGCGTGCCTGCAAAAACTCCGGCCCCTCCTGGGAGGTCAGTCCAAGTTGGTCGTCCAGCAGGTAAACGCGGATCACATCGCCGTTCTGCACACGGGTGGCAAGGGGCTGCTTTTTGCCGTTCAGCTTAATTTTGTTTTCCCGCAGTGCCTTATTCAGCCGCCCCAGCCCCAGGGCAGGAAACTGCTCCATCAGGTATTTGTCCAGCCGCACGGGCAAAAGGCTTTTTACATGTAGTTCCTGCATTATTTACTCTCCAATTCTTTATCCCACAAAACGGTCGCGTCCGGGATATCCAGTGTCACCATCAGCCAGCCTGCATCGTGGTCGTCAATCGTTTTAATTGTGTATTCTTTCCCATCGGCGCACAGCACACTGGCATGTTCCAGCTTGCGGCGCACAAAGGGGGAATCTGCAAAGCATACCGTCTGTTTCGTTTCGTCCAGCACACCGCGGTTCCACAGGGCGTCAGTGTAATCCGCAAGGCGCAGGGGATAATTTTCGTCATAGGGGGTGCACAGCGCATCAAAGTTCTGCCCCTGCAGCCCCGGCGCAATCACATACCAGCTGCATGTGCCGTCCGTACTCGTTACCCTGCCGCACCAGGCATTGTCCTTCACCGGTTCCACGGCCTGCAAAAAGGCACCTTCCTCTGCAAACAGGTACAGCGTATCCTCCCGCACGTTTCCGGCAGCAAGCTCCGCCAGCAGCGTTTCCCGTTGGGCGGCCAGTGCCGTTTCATCATAGCGGGCGGCAAACGGGTCGTTGGTCGTCATGCCGTTGTCCGCGGCAAACAGGGCTAGATGCAACGCGTCATCTTGAATTTCATCCATCGAGACAACCGCCGTATACTGCTGCGCTGCCTGCCAGAAATCGCTCTCCATCTCGGTGGGGAACGCATCGGTCTGCATGGCCTGCAGCATTGCCGCACTGCGCTGCACCATGCCGGGGCTTACATCCCAAACCTGTACCACAGCCAGCAGGGCAGCACCCGCCAGCAGCCAGCGGCCTTTCAGCCGGGCAAGGCCCACAAGGGTTAGCAACATCAGCAGGTAATAGATTGGCCAGAACAACCGCCCACTGGAACGGAAGATGGAAAACAGTTTGATCAGCGAAGCGGGCAGCGGCAGCGTGGCAAGCGTTGCGCCGTTTGCGGTAATCACATTGCTGATGGCAAACACCGTTAAAACCGCGCAGCAGCAGGCCAATGCCCAGTGGCGGCGCAGCATGCCGCCCAGCTGCCGCCGCAGCAAAACCACCGCAATGGGCAAGGCAATCAGCACGCCCAGCCCCAGGTAGGCAAAGGCATCATAATTGCCGTAAACCTGGGGCTGGGCGGGCAGCACCCGGCTGTACAGCACGCCGTTTACCCCCACGGGGTTCCACAGTGCATTCAAGTTCATGCAGAAATAGCCGTACAATGCCTGCCCGCCGCTGGAAGCACTGCCGTACAGCAGCCCCAGTGCCCAGCCCAGCAGTGCCGTGCCGCCAAAGTTGGCGGCAAGGTACAGGCCGGGCCCCGCAAGCTGGCGGTTGTGCAGTGCATATTCCAGCAGCAGCGCCAGCGTGATGGCATAGGTCATCGGCAGAAAGTAGGGGTGGATGCCTACCGCCAGCACGTTCAGCGCAAACAGCCCGCGGGAGGCATACTGCCCTTTGCGCCGTGCAGCAAAATAAAAATAGAGTGCAGCCAGCACAAAAAACTGTGCCCCCAGCGAGGTATGCCGGAACACACGCTCAAACAAAACCGGACTGGTAACAAACAGCAGGTCCGCCGCAAGCGGTGCCGCGCACCCCGGCAGGAACAGCCCTGCCAGCAGCGCGCCAAACCCGCCCTGCAACGCAAAGCAGACCAGCGTGAACCACCCCATATACTGGAACGTTCCGCCCACAAAGTTGGCAACCGGCTTTAACAGAGCAGCCACCAGCGGGATAGAGTCGGTATAAGCAACGCTCAGCCCATCCGGGTAGTTGATGCCGCGGGCAATGCAAAGCGGCCAGCCAGCGGAGCTTTGGCGGTAAAACAGCCACCCGGCATAATGCTGCTGGATGTCCTTTTCAATATATCCACCGCGGCAAAAGGCATCGTTGGTTACATCCAGTGTGCTGACCCCGAACACCAGCACAAACACCAGTACCCCCAGCAGGGCACCACCGAGGAACAACCGCCCATTGCGGGTAAGTTTTGGTAAAGTTGAATTTTTTGCCAGTAGTAACACATCCTTTGGGGCAAAGAAATAAAATTTGAAAGCTGATATAAGCTAAGGCAATACCGCATAATTCTAAGTGCCGATACGGCGAGCGAGGTGCGGCA